>Ga0228711_1009049_pt1 | contig 13697 bp, 7 predicted proteins | sample MedpolnodulmetaG_2_FD_177996 | JGI IMG/M metagenome (GOLD analysis project Ga0228711, IMG submission 177996) | Root nodule microbial communities from Medicago polymorpha collected in Santa Monica, California, United States - brown nodules | ecosystem: Host-associated > Plants > Roots > Nodule...
CCAACACCGTTGATTTACCATAACACTACGAAATTAATATCCAAATCAAAATCGAATTCAAAATCAAAATCACAAAATTCAACAAAATAGAAACTACGAGGATGAATGAAGACTTACGACTTCGCTGAGTGACGTTGAGGAAAGTGGAAGTTCTTCTAGAATTCGAATTTTCATCGATATCTTCATCGGCGAGCTCTGATAACTCTTCAATCGCCGCAATGGAAGATCAAATTCAACGGATCGAAAAACCGTTCGAGAGAGAAGCTGTAAGAAAGCGTTGAAAAAGGGATCGTTTGAAACCGATACCCTAAACCAGAAGAGTGTTAGATTTTGCGATTTGTGTTGATTTTGGGTCATGGACTCGTCATGGGTCAAGATATGTTTTTTAATTTATTTATCTTTATTTATAATTACTGTTCTTGTAATATATAGCAGCTTTTGTCTGAATCATGTATCATATACGAAGTACATTTAAAAAATCTAAATGAAAGAGAGCATCTTCATTAACTGAACAACATTAAGACATTTTTGATATTGTCTGGAACTCAATATCATCACTTAGAACCAAGGTCTCTAGGTTTTGGAGCATGCCAATGGACTTTGGGACTTTAAATCCAGAATCTGAATTGTTCAAGCTTAAATACTTCAAGTGGATGAAATTTCCCAAGTTATTAGGAATATTCTTAATCAGAAAATCTTCAAAATCAAGAACCTTCAATAACTTGTACTCTGTAAGGATTTCTATAGAAACGGACGAGGAGATTTCTGTATTTCCAAAACAAAATAGTGACCAAACATGAGATTGATCGATGTACTCCCTGAAAACATCCTCAGTGGTTGTTATTGATAGGCGCCGAACTATTCCACCTAAGGAAGTCTGTCCATCATCACTAATATGCTTGCAAAAATTAAAATCCTCATTTTTTTTCAAGGATCATATCACGTATTAGATCATGAACATGGCAACCTTTTTTTCAAGGATCATATCACGTATGGATCAACTCTGTAAGATATCCCTCTGCCTCTTCTTCCATTGTCTTTCCCTTTTCCTCCTTCACAAACCCTTCAGCTATCCATTGTCGAGTTACTCTCTTCGATTTAACTTCATAATCTTCTGGATATACTCCAAAATACAACAAACATGACTTGAGATAGTAAGGCAAATCATCATAACGTAAACTTAAAATTTCTCTTATCCCAATCAGATGTGTATCTGTCTTTAGCTCTAAATTTAGATTTTCTCTAAATCTCTGCCACTCATACACATTTTTCTCTCTTGTAGATAAAAGTCCACCGATGGCAACAATTGCTAGCGGTAAACCCTTGCATTTTTTAACAATTCCATTAGTTATACCAATGAGCTCTTTTGGACAACACCCACCATAATCAAATTTGAATGCCTTCTTATTGAACAACTCCAAAGATTGTTTATGAGTTAAAGGCTGCAACTCAAGCACCTCAATGAAAGAAGATTTTTTACAAGACACGACAACATCTATGTTCCTTGTTGTTATAAATATCTTACTTCCATTTTTACTATCAATTGTAGCAAATTCAATATCATCCCAAAAATGTACATTCCAAACATCATCAAACACGACAACGTACCTCTTTTTCTGCAAGTATTTCCTCACTTCATCAGTCAATGATCCTTGATCCATTTGATAAATACCATGAGGAGGATTTTCTTCTTTTTGTTTGTAAAGTTTTAGCAACATGTCCCTCAACAACCCTTCAACATTATATGATTGAGACACTGTAATCCATACACGACAATCAAAGTGTCCAATGATATTCTTGCTGTCAAAAACTTTCTTGGCTATAATTGTTTTTCCTTGCCCTCCCATACCCACCATAGACACCACAGTGCGCTCTTCCCTTCCCTCTACCATCCAATCAACCAATCTTTTTCTTGGCGCTTCAAATCCCACAACCTCAGGTTCCTCGACGTAAAGAGCAGCCACTCGAGGGTCGTGCCATTTGGCATTCCTGTTTCCTCTAGAATTGCTTGTTCCTTGTTCAAAAGAACGTTGGAAGCCATATCTTTCACTTCTTTCTGTGATCCCACGGGTTTAAGTCCTGGAAACTGTCACTTGTGAAAAAACAATGTAAGGTTGCGTACAATACACTAAAATGGTGGGACCCCTTCCCAGACTCTACGTAATGCAGGAGCTCTAGTGCACCGGTTTGCTCTGCCCAAAGAGTTGAATTATAAGGAGTACAAAGGGTACTCAAACCCTTACAATTTAAAAAGATACAATCCTTAGATGCTTGTAGACATATTAAAGGATTATTACACCAATTAGAAAAGATAAAACTAGAATTACAACACGCTCTACCAATGAAACTAGAATTATCACACGCTCTACGAATGAACCAAAACCAAGAAACAAAATTTAATACAACATTGTTTCTTGTTGGTTTAATGAATTTGTAGATTCCTAAACCATTTGAAAATAAATTAAATAAGACCCTAAACTTTAAAAAGGTGTAATCAAATCCATGGACTGTTATATATTTTTTCAATTAGGACATTCTGCTAAACAAATGTTACTCGACAGTTAGTCAATAATGACGTGAACAATGAACTGATGAAGTGTCAACTAATTTTACACATCGTCATCCACCTGATGTAAATTAGAGCAAAACTCAGGAATATTTTCTTAGGTGCTTTTCGTATTATTTTTCACATAAAATTAAATTTTGGCTTAATTAATGATATGGTCCCTTAAGTTATTTGTTGGTTACATTTTAGTCTCATAAGTTATTAACTTTACAATTTGGTCCCTTTAAGTCATCTTCCGCTAACCAAATAAATCCCCACCGTCAAAACCGTTAAGTCAATGTCTAAGGTGGATACACATTGCAAGTTGTCACGTCACCGTTCACATGTGTCTATTTAACGTTTTGGCAAAAGACTGATGGTGAAGATTTATTTGGCTAACATATACTAACTTAAGGGATCAAATTGTAACTTTAATAATTTATGCGACCAAAATGTAACCAACAAATAACTTAAGGGACCAAATCATTAATTAAGCCTTAAATTTGTGTTTTGTTATAACAAACTTTGATATAACAAACTCATATAATTATTGGGGTTAGTCTGCATACTTTTAAAGTTTTGTTGATTATTTGAATGAGTTGGGTTTATATCCCCCATTGTAAGTTACTTAAATTCTGTTTCTCTATTCTATGATTTATATAATTTGAGTGTGATGTAGATGGTTCGTAATGGTTGAAGTGTCAACTTAGTTGAGATCTCAATAAAGGAGCTAGAAATCAACATAACATCTGTCTTTTTTATTAAGCTCCTATGTCGATAATAATATCTCTTAATTCATCTAAGTTTCCAACATACAGTTCCTTTAATTTCTGAAATCATCCAGCTTCAAAATGCAAACCTTCAACTTTATGTAGCGTTTGTAGGGATGTCATCTCTCCAATACTATCTTTTAATTGAATCAAAGAGAGTTCATTGCCGATAAGATGTCTTAGCTTTCTAAGCCTGCCAATCTCCTTTGAGAGCATGTCTTCGTGATGAGGAATGCACATTCATTGTTGCTATGACAACTTATTGTAAGGTTGTGATGACAATTGCGGAGGGTGAAGCTTGGGGTTTGTACGAAGGAATTCAATGGATTTATTCCTCAGAATACCACAAGATGTTTTTTAGCTGGATTGTAAAATGGTTGTGGATGATGTGCACAACGGTAAGATTAATCTCTCTGAGTATTGTTCGATCATCCAAAACTATAGAACCTTACTTAATCACTATAACGACCTTGTAGTAACTTTTACTAGGCTTCAAGCAAAAGGTAGCGCTCATGCTCTTGCACGAGCAACCCTATCTCATGCTTTCAAGCAGTACTTTTGATGTAATCCCTTCTTGTATTGCTTATTATGAATGAAACATATTAAGTTTGCTTGCGTCTAATGGAAGGGAGTTAGTGCAACAAGGCCCTTGGTACAGGGCCCCGAAAAGCAGACTTGTACCTACGTTCCAAATCCGCAAGTAAATATCTTTTTTCTCTAGCTAAAAGTCTGAAAGACAACAATTTTGCTTGAATTATGTATTATCCATAGGCAAATGCCTATTTATCTGTAGGTAAAAGCCCTTCTTAAACCACTACGCATATATTTAACTACAACTTAGTTGTTTGTCAATATGAATAGTTTTAGATTTTTTTCAATTATTTTTGAATGAAAAATTGTCAAGATTATAACAGGGCCTCCGAATTATCGGGGACAACAACTCTTACATTTATTGTTTTTTTATTGGATAGATATTACTCCTTCTGTTTCATAATACTTGTCGTTTTGAGGAAATTACACACACCAATAAATCAAATAAAATTTGTTATTTTTGATGAAATTTTTTGTGTTTTTTCTATACTACCCTTAGCCATTTTTTTCATTATATTATTTCTCTCTCTACAATAAATAGGTAAGAGTATTACATATTGACAAACCAATAATTAATGTTGCATTGAAACTTGAAAGCGACGATTAAAGTGAAACAAAGTTATCCTCCAAAGGCGACAAATAAGGTGAAACAGAGAGTGTAATTTTGAAGAGTATTAGCAATATTTTTTTTGGTTAAATATGATTTTGGTCCCTATATATATGTTAACTTTTTGTTTTAGTCCCTCTAAAAAATTTCTTCACCTTATAGTCTCTAATAGTTTTCTACCTTCACATTTGTCTCTTATAAAAAAAATAGAATTTTTTAACAAAACATGAATTAAATATGAGTTTTTATATTTTTTACGGATAAAAATTCATATTTAATTTATGTTTTTTTTATATTTAAAAAATTATAATTTTTTTGGGAAACATTTTTACAATATTCTACACATTTCTTCACAATTTCATTAAAAAAACAAAAATTAACTTAAAAACAGCGACTAAAAGTAGTGATTGAAATTTTTATAGAAATTAAAAGTTGAAGGAAAATTTTTGAGAGATTAAAATGAAAAGTTAATATATTTATAAAGATTAAAAACATATTTAACCCTACATTTTTTCCAATGTTCTCCCTAACAATTATTGTTCTTTTATTTGACAGAATCGATGTATGTGTCCTACCCTTTGAAAAAGGGTCTAGTATAAGGTGGTATGACTTTCATTGAGTAAATGTCAAGACGGGATCAGAAGAACGGTGATAATTTGTTGTTTGATTTTTAAGTATGAAAGAAGATATATGTTTGAAACAAATCAAAACGTGAAGGAAGGACACACGTGTCCCTTTCTGCATAATGAAATTATGCTATTGAAAAATCAATGATTATCAAACAAATGTTTGGGGCATCCTTCAAACAATCTGAATCAATGACATTAAAGGACACCTAGTAAATCTTCATTTCCATTTTCATGTAAATATCAAGAGAATATAATGCATAATTTGGAGATGATAAATCTTCATATTCATTTTCATTTGCGCTAAGATGTTTTGACCTATGGAAACAGTTAAATTGGACAATCAATGTTTTTTTTTCTTCTTGGAGATTATAATTCTATTGATGCAAGTTGAGATTCATCTTTTTTATAAAAGAGAATTGTCGTACTAAAAATTGACCCTGCAACTCTATAATGGTGATCAAAGAATATTACCTCTATTTGGTGGGCTACAATTAATTATAGATTTTGGTTTTAAATTTTAATAAAAACGGAGCGAAATTGTGATTTATTTTATGATGTTTAGACCTTAATAAAATTGGTTAATAGATAATGAATTTTTGAACACTTAATATAATTTGTATAGAAACAAAGCGTAAGTCTAAACACTAAGACCTATAATAGATAGTACTTAGGGTTGTACGGTTATAAATTAAGAGGTTATGCCCCATTTACCATCACTTTAAGAATTCTATTTCTAAGTGGTTTGCCTATTGAGAACCCCAAGTTTCATTTTAGTTTGGCTCTATATTGAGAGAAGACTTTGAGTTTCCCTTGATCATTCTTTATACTGTTTGAGAGAAGCTAAGCAACATCTATAAAAGTAATACTTAAACAATATTGATTAGGCCTCTTTATGAATGATGACTGATTATGGGGATGAAATCAATGTATAACTCATACTTTTAAAAATAGATCATATGTAATGTAGTATTACGTCATAAACTTCACCTTATATGAAAGTAAGTATAAAAAAATCAACACCTAATATTTAAGCAATTTTTTTTTTTTTTTTAATTTAGAAATGCTCATACAAATGGTACTTCTTCGTCTCATGACGTTTATTCAATAGATATAAATACAAATAATGCATCAAATATAGGAGAAATTCTATTATAGATACAAACATAAATGAATAATGTTTGGACAAACACATTAAAGTCTTTTTTTTAATAATAAAAATGAAATTGATAATATAATAATTTAGTATTTTGAGAAAAAAACATTTTTAGATGTGTGTAGCTAAACATTATTCATTTATGTTTGCGTCTATGGATGAATGTCTCTCAAATATAGTTAAGCTCAACATCAATCAATCATGAAGAAAGGAAATAGGAAGTTGCCTGCCATCCACTAAATGGGAATCTATAAAGCGTGTCTTTTAGATAAGCAAAGGACTATTGTGGAGAATGTAATCTTTAAAATTTGAATAGGGAAAAAATTAAAACAACCCGTTTTATCGATTGAAATTTTATTTTGATAAGTATAGGACTTTTCAGGCGTGTATATATTTGAATATAGACGAAATGACTCCTTAAAAAAAATAAAAATAAAAATTATTGGAAATTCACATATAAGTAAAATAGTTAAGATTTGAATTTTGATCATAACGTTTGATCTATTAATTTTGACATTCTTATCGGTTGAATTAGGAGAGACCACTTTTATTGAAATTTTTGGTATACATAAAAAACTTTAAAGTTGAAAGAAAAAAAAAGAAATATATTCTCTCGTCCCTAATTATTAACATTTTTGAAAAAAGTCATGTCCCTAAATATAAGTCTTTAAACAAAAAATTTTGGTCCTTAAAAAAAATTAAATAAATTACTTCAGGCATTTAATTTTTTTTTTCCAAACATAACCTTGATTAATAATATTAATTTATGTTAGCAAAATTGCATATTTAGTACCTTACATTTATTTTAGGTTTTAAAGTGGTCCCTTTTGTTTTAAACATTCTAATTTGGTTCAAAACGTTACCATAAGTTCGTCTTTTCAGTTAGTTGTTCATTAGAAATGGACACTTGACAAACATAAAACACGTTTGGAGGCCAACTTGAAAATTAGAAATAAAAAAACTCCTAAATATTTTTTAGTAACAATCAGATAATTTATATAAATCAATAAAAGAATATGAATCTTACAAAATACGTTTTACAAAACTCCTAAAACACGTTTGGTTAACAATTGTTATCATATACTTCCTTTGATCACATTTATAAGAAACTATTTTTTTTTACAGATTTATTAAATAACTAATATTTTTGGATTATATTATCGTCGAAATATATAATTTGTTTGATGTCCTTGTGAGCTTAACTTAGTTGGTAAGGACAATGCATAAAATATGCAATGTCCGGGATTCAAAACCCGACCACTACAAAAAAATATCAATTGTTTGATTAACTTGAAGAAGCGGTATTTTTTTTTTTTTGCAATTGAGATTCATCTTTTTATAAAAATAATAATTGTCGTACTTAAAATTGATCCTGCATCTCTCTTTTTTTGGTACAAAAGAGGTTCAAAGGTCAAAAGAAAATTAAGAAATTAGCCGAACATTCTTAGGTATGGAAGCGTCGGAGATGTCAGCAAAAAAAGTATATGGAGCTCACTGGACGGAATCTCCATTCTGATACAATTAAAAGAGTCTAGAAAAAAGTTAAAGTTATTCAACCAATCAACACATCGGTTACCCTCCCTCCAAGTACGACGAAATTGGACTTGCCAAGCCATAGCCTTGAGTTTTCAAATGTGCTGCACCAATAAGAGAACTGAGCCACTAAACTTGCAGTTTTTTGTAACCATGTCATTCAAGATTTTAGAATCACTTCAACAATGAGTTGCATAATGTACTCTTGCCAAGCCATCTCTAAACCAAGATATATGCCCCACATTTCAGAATGAAGTGCATGCATCACACACTCCAATCTTTTGAATTTAGCCTTTTAACCATCTCCCTTCAGTGTCGCAGAAGAGGCCACCACAACCTGAATATTCTCCACTTTCTTTGCAAGCACCGTCACTATTGAGTTTAATCCAACCTTTAGGGGGGTTTCTTCCACCCTATGTAGATTGTCTCGTTAATTTGAATATTGCGATCAGGCCGTTGGTTCGAACACAGGTCTATCCTTCGAGCAAAACTTTGGATCGCGAAGCTAGGGTTATTTGGTTGCTGAAAATTCTCTTCAAAAATAGTTTTGTTTCTCCATGTCCACATGAACCAACAAGTGATCATTAAAGTTGTCTTCCAATTTGTACTATGACAACCAATACGCTGCTCACTGAGGTTATTAAAAATCCAATTCATGCATTCAAAATGATGATATTAGACCATCCTAATAAGTGAGACTCACACTTTTTTAATATTAAAAAATTAAAGTATAATGATATAAAGTTATTGTTAGTTGATTAGTGAGTCTGATTTAAGAAATTTGTGTTAGAATCTGAGTTGGAGGGATTGAGTGTTTATAAGATACTGCTATTAAAAATTATAAATGAGTAATGTGTACACATGAGATCTATTTAAGTATCCAAAAATGGTTGTCCCCAATGTGGATGCTCATAGTGTAGTTGTTTTGGAGAAGAATTTTCTACCTTTTAGGGAGGAAAAATCACTTAAATATCTTTTTTTTAACAAACTATCTATTTATCCCATCTTTGAAATTTTCGCCCATATCTTTTCTCTTTATATGACTCCACATTTTTCACATTCTCTTTATTTTTTAGTCTAAAGTCAATAAAAGTAGACAATTCAAAGGTAGATAACTCAAGGGTTAAATATAAATTTGATCTTTATAAATATGTCAACTTTTTGTTTTAGTCCTTCTAAAATATTTCTTCAATTTTTAGCCCCCGAAAAGTTTTTAATCTTCACTTTTGGTCCTTCCACTAGTGCAAATCAGGGATACAAAACCTGTTTTTTTGAGATTTAAGACCTGTTTTTTGCCGGGGTTATATCATCGGGTGTTGTAAGTTTGAGATACGACACCTGTTTTTTATTGGGTATAAAAACAACATATTGTACCTGTTTTTTCTAATAAACTGGTGTGATATATGTATTTGTATCCCCACTTTTACACTAAAATAGGTGTAAAACCGCACATATAACACCTGTTTGAATACAAAATCAGGTGTGATAACAAACATATAACACCCATTTTCTCAAAAAGAATTTTTTTTGAGAAAATTCATATGTAGAATTCATATATTTGAATAAAAATGTAAAATTTTTTATATTGGTCCTTCTTTTTGAGAAAATTCATATGTAAAATTCATATTTTTGAATAAAAATGAATTTTTTTTATAATATATAAGAATCTCTAAAAAAAAATGGAATTTTTAACAACACGTGAATTAAATATGAATTTTAATATTTTTGGCGATTAAAAATTCATATTTAATTCATGTTTTGTTGGAAAAAAACTAATTTTTAGATTTTTTTTTCAAGAGAGAGCTCTACAATATTCTACACAATTTTATTAAAAAATACACATGTTACACATGAATTGATTTTAAAAATAGAGACCATTTTATTAAAAAATACACATGTTACACATGAATTGATTTTAAAAATAGAGACCAAAAGTAGTGATTGAAAAATTTATAGAGATTAAAACAAAAAATATATATTTATAAAAAAATAAAAACATATTTAATCCAAAATTCAATTACAATAGTTTTACAAGGGTCGAGGGTACCAAAAAGCAAGATGATGGATCCTGCACTTTTGCAAAGATATGTTCTTTCTCTCTACAACCCTATTTTGTTTTGGAGTTTTAGGAGAAGAGAACTCATGGAGAATTCGATGTGTTTCACACAAAAAGATTCAAATGACTTATTTTTAAACTCTCCTCCATGATCACTTATGACCTTAAGGATTTTTTAATTCCTTTTCAGCTTGTACTTGTGTGCAGAAGATGCTAAACACTTCATATGTTTCATTCTTGGTTCTTTGAAATTTCACCCAAGTCCACATATTGTAGTCATCAACTATGAATAGTCCATTTTCTTCCCAATGATTGATGTTGTTCCAACTGGTCCAAACATATCAATGTGAAGTAGTTCCAAAGGTCTGGAGGTGGTGACAATATGTTCTTAGGTTTGAAAATAGTTTTGACAATCTTTCCTCGTTGGCATGCTCCACAAATAACATCTGAATGATGGTGTAGTTCTGGTAGTCCCCTGACTAGTTTCAACTTGTTAAGCTTAGAGATTAACATCCAAGTAACATGTCCTAATATTTTGTGCCAGAGCCACTTTTCATCATTCACTGACTGAGGCAAACAACCTTTTGTTCAACCAATTTAGAAAAATTTATTTTATAAACATTGCCATTTCTCTTACCTATGATTATTGTGGATTGGTCAAATTAATTGATAATTGTACATGTGTTCTTGTCAAATACTGCTTTAAGACCATATTATCACAAAACCGGCTAATACTAAGAAGATTGTGTCTGAATCCATCAACATACCAAACATTATTGATAGAGATAGAAAAGTTACAAATGATTCATGTCCAATCTTTCCTTGTTGGTTTCCTCCAAATACTACAATACCTCCTTGTTTCATGATCACATCTTTGAACATATGTCTTTCTCTTGTCATATATCGAGAGCAGCCACTGTCCAGGTACCTGATACTCGATTAATTAAGACATAATAAACATACAAGCATAAAATCATTCAAAAACAATATAAATTCTGCAAGATAAACAAATTTAGTAGAAAATTAAATACTACATCTACTACCCTATTTATCATCCAGAAAAAAGTAATACTTGTAGTATAAAGATACCCAGAGAAGTTCAAGTGAGTTAGGCTCTGAGGACTCATTAGTGTTAGGAATAGACATGGCATCAAAACTGCGGGTATCTACCCAAACCCAGCCAAATTTGATGGGTTTTCCCTATTTTGATTGAGTATGGGTATGTATTTTAGTTTTCTCCACTTTCAAAACACGGATATGGGACGGATAACATGAATATATGTACCCATCTTAATTAAATACATACTCAATCCCATCCTCAAGACTCAAAGTACGCTTACATAGGTACATATTGTTAGCTAATATTTTTGAAGAGATATATTAAATGCAGTCAAAACATGTTTGACTTTGTCATCGAAGAAACAAAGAATGTTCTCTTGTTCTTATATGTGTGAATTGAAGTTGGACTTGCCAGGAATGCTTGAAGCGTGTGTTTCAGTTCGACAGGTACGGGTATCGAAGAGCAGTTTCTCGGATAAGGTCAAGCAACAGATATTTCCAAGACATATGTATTCAAAATTCAAATCGAATGGATAAGCATTGTTAGTTTGTAGCTGTTATAGTTTTAAATTCAAATCTAGGTAGTTTTTCCTATTAGTATAAATAGTAGTTTTTCGCAAGGAAAAGGAGGTCACGATCCAATCATACACAAAACTTACACTCAAATTATCCGTATGGAAGCGAGAAACGAGTCACAAGTTGCAATGTATGAACATGTGTACCAATTTACATTCAATCAATGCAATTTAAGTTTGTTTTCTTAAATGTCTTTACAATTTACTTGTTTCTTTTGAGCAATTCATTTGTTTTCATCCAACTTTACTTCAATTGAATTCGACTGGGTTGAATTCGATTGCTTTATTTACTTCTGTTTATTTAGTTTTTCAAGAACGATAATGACTTTATGGGAAATAACGAAGCGCGATATGTCCTTAAGATTTATTGGTTGATCATGCAAGTAACTATATTTAAACCAGCAGTTGTTTACCAAAAATCAGTGTAAAAACATATATATCAACCAACAAGGTCCTTACATTTACAGCGAAAGTCGAACAATTAAATCAACCTTAATTGGCAAAGTCTTCCTCTCTATGTAGCAATAGAAAACAAATTTATTTAATCCAATGATATTCAATACGACGAGCAGTGTCATTTTTAAACATTTTTTGGTCACCTAAATTTACAACAATTATACAAACTAGCGGAAAATCGAGCATGATCGTGTTTGTTTGTCCGTTCTTTTTACTGCACTAACATGTGTGTATATTTTATTATGTTTGTCTGTATAATTTTGATTATAATTCTTAAATATTAATAGAAATTATCCGTACATCGATTTATCTATAAATTATTGTCAAAACATATAACAAAATGATTTATCAACTCAGAGTATTTTGGTTTGTCTGTATATAAAATAAACATAAAATAACGATAATTTCTTATTGATTATATTTATAGTGACACTAGTGAAAAGACAGGCACTCACGTGTCCGTCTTTCCGCTCTTTTTATTGCACTAACATTTGAAAATTATGATATTCAACGTCACCGACAATAATACGATAAAACAACAAAATATAGCTCCTCCATAAAAAAATTCTTGGCTCAGCCACCGTCTCATCCAATAATATGGCCCTCCATAAAAAATTTCTTTTTTTCTTTTTCTTTTTTAATAGAAACAAAGTCTTCCTCTTTTTTTCCTTTTCATTTTCTTTTTTGGATAGAAACAAAGTCTTCCTCTTTCATGTGGATGCAAAGAAAAACGAATTCACTTTATCCAGACGACATAATTAATACGACGAACAGGGTCACATTTTTTTATATACCTTTTTTGGCCACCTAACCTTAAAACAATCATACAAATATTAGCATGTATCTCTAACGATGCATTTCATCCGCTAAAAAAATAAGGATCGGACAGAACAATTTCAGTTGTATGATTTTTTATTTGTAAAACAGTTTTCGGAACAGGGCAAATTAGAGTCAAGAGACCTGACAAAAACATAAATTTTTGTCTTTCACTAACTACATCACAACTTTCAACTATAAGAAAAAACGTTTATGCAGGCAATAAGTTGAGTCCACAGCCTTACGTGTGAGGTATGAACCAACCTCTATTGGAGTCTTCAAAGCACAAGTCAAACTTTTATTTGGTTGCTTTTTTGTTTGGGATAATTTCGTGGTGCATTCCTTCGTTTGATTTAGCACTACTCAAAAAGAAATTAGTGTAGACACACACATTTCAAACTCTTATATAAGGAAGAGCTAAATTAGTGTGATTATGCATGTTTTTCTTTTCTCCTGCATATTTTTATTATCCATTTGAATTAATTTTCAGCTCCCAATAGATATGGCATCAGCATATGCAGAGTCGAGTCCACTTATATCTTCTGATCATGTCAAGGCTGCTGTCACCGAGTTCGGTATGATATTTATTTCTTATTTTTCTTCAGAAACCAACTATGGGTTAGTAGCAACAAAATAATGTTTTGGATTGTGTTATAGTAGGCCTAAGTATGCAATATTAAAATATTGTAGTTAACTATATTTTTCTCCTTTGGTACAAACTAATGTTGTGTCATACTATTATTGCCAAAAGCTAGAGGATTTAACCACAGTTACTACCAACCCCTTCACTCTGCAATACTGAAAGGCGACTGGGAATCCACAAAGGCTTTTATTGATAACGATCCAAGTGCGTTGACAGCGAAGGTTACGGTGTATGGTAGGACTGCACTCCATGTTGCAGCTGTAG
>Ga0228711_1009052_pt1 | contig 13692 bp, 10 predicted proteins | sample MedpolnodulmetaG_2_FD_177996 | JGI IMG/M metagenome (GOLD analysis project Ga0228711, IMG submission 177996) | Root nodule microbial communities from Medicago polymorpha collected in Santa Monica, California, United States - brown nodules | ecosystem: Host-associated > Plants > Roots > Nodule...
GTATATAGTGTGTGTATATATATATATATATATATATATATATATATATATATATATATATATATATAATTTATAGTTGAAGACGAGTTTATTTAAAAATGGTGACATGTTTGCGGCTATTAAATGATGAAAGATGATTATTAAATTATGTGAATAATTTATATATGAATAAATGATTGTTGATGCTCACATGTTATTATAAGATGTTGATTGATGCCTATTTGATTTTTATTATATGAAATTCTATATTTAAATGTGTATATTATCTGATTGTGATGCATACATGTCTAAATGTAATTGAAGTGTTCTTTTATCTGGATCTATACATGTGTTTATGCATTTCTTATGTTGAGTATATTCTCACCCTCTAGTGGCGGGTTGGGCGCCTAGACCCTTATGGTGTAGATTTGCAGGAAGAAGAAGTTTAGTAGCTGTGAGTCTCTGAGGATGGCTTTGAAGTCTACTCGTTTACTTATCGCTTTTGGGGATCTTAATTGATTTGATGCTCTGATCTGTGACACTAGGGATTGGGGATTTATTTTATTTTAGACTAGGCTTTAGAATTCTTTTGAATTCAGTTTTGATGTGGAATTATAAATGTGATTTTTTTTTATATTTGGAAAATTATTCCGCTGCAACGTTTAAAATTTAAATGAAGTGTTTTTGAATTGAAGAAGATGTGTGACATCCTTGCATGTTAAATTAATTATTGTATTTTTATTTTAAAAAAAATAATATGTGGGGTTTAGGGTGTTACTTACAACTAACCCTAGCTGAAACTTGGTCTCCCTAATTCACTAACAAAATTTTGGACCCTTGGCACCAACACATGGTTATCCTTTTATAGTACAATGTCAACCACTACAAGTTGTATCCTTTAGTCATTTTCCTATGAGTTGTCCTTATCTTATCCTAACTACTCCATACATATTATTATATTATTCCTGGTATCCAATCATTGGCGCCAACTCATAATTATTACTCCTTAAGCAATGGTCATTAGTGGCACCCTGAGTCCGTACTAGTTGTACGACCCGACTAGCGATACAGGGAGCTGCATCTTTTCAATCTTCAGCGAAACAATCTTAATCTATGCTAACTTCCCTTATCTTCAGAGTCATTCCTCATCTTATATCATCAAACATCCACAACAGGTATTACTAGTTCAAAATGACTAATTAACAATAAAAACAACTTAAAACTATAAAATCCTAAATAAGCACCGATTAGAAGCTTTAGGGTGTGTTTGTTTTAAGCTTATCAAATTTATTCCTAGGAATAACATTTCTTGGAATATAAAGATGGGAATTTTATTCCAAGGTATTTAGGAAAAATATGTTTGGTTAACTTTATAATATTTCTAGGAACGGATTATAATAGGTAACTATATATGAATTTATTCTCATCTTCATGGGAACTTTATTCCCACCATTTTCCTTGGAATTTTTTTCTATTCCCAAGAACATTTTATACCCGGGAATAAAATTTAGTAAACTTGTAACAAACATAAGCATATACATTCTATCATTTTATTTCCCGGAATCAACGAATATAATTTGAAACAAACACACCCTTAGACAATGTAATTACTCAATTTTATGTTGAATATGATGGATAAGTACAACATAAAATTTTCTTTTATAATTAAAAATCTAAAGTGAATGAATGATGTTTATATCTAGGACAGGAAAAACGTTACATCTTAAAGAATCCTTTATTATAAAAGCCACACTTGCCATGTTGGCAGTGTTGCCCTAATAACTCCCATTTTTCCCTCTCAAATCATGTAATTAATGCTAATCTAACATGTCAACCGCACACTTAATCTCAGTCGTTCCTTTCATGACCTTTCATGTACTTAGATAAACTAATCAAAAACTTGACTTTTACACTTCCCCATCATATTGTTATAAAATAACGAAGCACAAGGAAACTGCTTTGCTATTTAATTGTTGTTAAAGTGCTTGGCTTTATAGTAGGAAATTAGTTTTGAAGCTGAGCTTAAATTTACATAGACATTTTAGGTAGAGTTTGTTATTCTTTGTGCACATGCTGTAAACTTATTCTTAAACGTGAAACTCATATCCAAACCTTCTACCCAGGGGCATATCTCTTTAGAGACCCCCAGGTGCCACTGCACCCCCCATCTTTTATATAAATAGCATATTAGGCATAATATTGCATGTAAAAGGTCCCGGTGGGATTTGAACCGGCATCACTCATGTCACAAGCATGAAATTGCACCATCCCACCAGTTTACAATATTGCATATATACTCTATAAAATGGCACCCCCGAGAATTAAACTCAAGATCTGCCACTGTTTTTACCTTCTTTATTTTATATTTGGTTTCAACTGTCGTTTCTATTTTCCATTATATACATAGGTCAACCATGTATAATGTTAGTACCAACAATAAAAAGTGCATTTTTTGTTTTGTTTTGATGCATGTTTTCAAAACAGAACTATTTGCTATTGGGTACGACTCTCAAGAAGGAGATAGGCAATGAGTTGAATAGGTATGTCACTCTGATCGATCTAGGACTCAATCAATTTGAGGTTGTCGTGGATAACTACGATGGAAAGCTATGTTCCACTCATGGAATAGAACAACCGAACAAGGCCTATCAATTAGAGCATGGTGGCTGGATGTCTCTTTTGTGATAAGGGTTCTTGATATACCATCTATACTAACCATATCGAGTTGGTGTCGACGACGTACCCGGCTACCGAATTCATATGACTTTTTTGTCAAAATCACATTGAAAAAAATAATAAATAGTTTTAGCATGTTTTTTTTAGATGATTTTAAAATGGGTAGTTGTGCTTATAAATGTGCAAGTGAATAAAGCAAGCTAAATATATGAGTATTAATGTTGTCCATAATCTCATTGAATTAGCAATCGTATATGTATCAGAACTTTGGCATGCTTATTTAGTGGTTCAACAACATATGTTTCTAATAGTAGAAAAAGGATCATTAATTATGATTACACCATGCCATGCTCTCATGGAATTCCGAAAGTTTGTAAGCTTACGTTATAGACATGAGCCAATCAGAATTAACATAGATACAAAATCACTATTATTTGTTAGTTGTCCTTAAATGCATTCGGGTTTGTACAATTATGTGTTTACTCAATGATTATTGCCGACACATTTTGAAGATACCTATACATTTAACATTTATGATATAAGAAAAGAAATAGTTTTTATTTATGATTGAAAGAAGGAATCCCTATAGTTGTTAGTTTTAGTTTAGTTTTCATATATCATACAACAATAAGCGAAGGAAACTGTTGACTCTATTTTGATGGAACATTTTGCATGTGCTTAACACACCAATTGATCGATCATTTCACGATGTGATGAGAGAAGTTGACAAGAAATTTAAGAACATTTTGTTTGGTGGAAAAGTTGTTGTTTTTGGATGAGACTTTCGACAAATACTACATGTTATACCAAAAGGCGCCAGACAAGAAATAGTAAATGCCATAATCAATTCTTCATATATATGGAATTATTGTGAAGTTCTCACCCTTACAAAAAATGAGACTTCTAAGTGGTGCATCACACGATGATATTGAAGAAAGAAGATTGTTCTCTGATTGGGTTTTGGCAATTGGTGATGGGAAAGTTGGGCTCATAAATGACGTGAATATATCTCTTCAAATTCCTCCTGATCTACTTATACAGAGTTGAGGCAATCATGTTCAATCTATTGTTGACAACACGTATCCAAATTTGTTAGATAGTATGACTAATCTATCATATTTTTAGGACAAAACGATACTTGCTCCAACAAACTCAATAATGGATTAGATAAACAATTACATGTTAGATTTGATGTCCGGTGAAGAGAAAACATATTTGAGTTATGATTGCCCATTGACACAAAACTCGAATGATGATGCAATTGATGATGTCCACACTCCAGAATTTCTCAACACAATAAATGCTTCAGGACTTCCACATCACAAGATCAGATTGAAGATTGGAGTTCTAGTTATGCTTTTGAGAAATATTGATCTAAAGTTAGGATTATGCAATGGAAGAAGGTTAATCATAACTAGAATTAGGGATGACAATTCGACCCAGGCCTGATTGGTACCCGCAAAAAATACCCGCAATGGGTAGGATAAAACCCCGCTTTCATGGGTATGGGCATGGGTCCGGATAATTACCCGTAAACTTAAAAGGGTAGGGCACATGTATGAGCACTATACTACCCAGCCCCGCAACCCGCATATATGTATTTATATAGTAGAATAAATAATTTTTATATATTAATTAATTAATTAATTAATTTACCTAACTATTTAAGCTTAAACCTAAACCTAAAAATTGCTTATTACAGTAACCTAAACCTGGCCTCCTATTGCGTTGAATCTTTGCCGCCTGTTGCCTTTCGTTGCTTTTTGTTATCTCTCTCTTCTGCTTTCAGGTAACTATTTCTTGAATCTCATACTTATAAAGGGATGGAAATTGGACCCAGGCCCGATGGGTACCCGCAAAATACTACGATTCACGCTGTTTTTTTATTTGGTTAAATACTACGATTCATACTATTTTATGAGTTGATTTAAAAAAAAATTGGATCATAGTTTTATTTCAATTGTGGTGTTTTTTTTATTGTCTTTTCATAGTTAAAGTGCGGGTATGGGCACTTAGGTGTCCATAGGGTATGGGGAAGGCCACTTAAGTTGTTGCCCACGAGGGTACGGGTATGGGTATTTTTTACAAGCGCGGGTATGGAGATGGGTACTATAGTACTCTGCCCATTGGGTACCCATTGCCATCCCTAACCAGAATGGGAAAATTTGTTCTTGAAGGACATGTTATATCTGGATGTAATATCGGCGAAAAAGTTTTCATACCTAGGTTATCTCTTTCACCGTCTGATGTTAAAATTTCTTTCAAATTTCAAAGAAGGCAATTTCCAATCTCTGTTTCATTTGCAATGACAGTCAACAAGAGTCAAGGACAATCACTTAAAAATGTTGGAATTTATTTGTCGAGTCCTATGTTCTCGCATGGTCAATTGTACGTTGCAATTTCAAGAGTCACTTCAAAACAAGGTTTGAAAATACTGATCGTTGATGGAGATGGAGAGAATATTACTACGACCTCAAATGTTTATCACGAAGTATTTCGTAATGTATCTTGATGATTAAAGCTCAAACCTTTTTCATATGTAGACTACCTTCTCATTTTATTGTTATTGTTGTCGTAGAAGGGAACATGTTTTTAAATTTTTATACAACTTCTATTAACTATATATGTTTACATTGCATCAACTTATTCGTTGAACTTCTTCTCGGTACGACCCGTGCGGTACAGTCAAGAGTCTGGTTCTTATAAAATGATTTACATTTTCCTCCCTCGAGAATACTAACAAAGTTCAAACCTAAATCTCCAAATTTAAAATATATCCTTTTATCATTAACCAAATTCTTGCGGTTAATTTCTATTGTATCTTTCATTTTGAATTAATTAAATGCATTGAGAAGAAAATCTCAATACAATCACGTGCATATAATCCATTTTTGGTTTAATTGAACCTTTACATGTTTAACTTTATTTTTCCTAAAATAAAATATTTAACTTTATTTTTGATTCATCACAAAATTTGTCGGTTGTTTATGAAAGCGCCATACTTTTTGACTTCCTTAAGACAAAGAAAAGCAATATTCGATTTGGCAAACCAACCGAGCGGGGTTGTCCCACTTTTCTCCATGCGCATACTCATTGTATACCCAAAAAAATTATATTAAGCTTATCCCATATACATTGACAAAAATTATTTCCAGCTTTAATTTGAAAATGTCAAGGATAGATGCTCATGGTTTTTTTTTATGGTTCAAAAATTATTTCTAAAATTAGTTCAATTCAAACACGTTTAACTATAAAATTCTTATGGTTCTGCCTACCAAAAAGATGATGCATCTTATTGATAAAAGTAATACCAAACAATTCTTATAAATCTTCTTTCAATCATACAATCCCATAACTTTGCGGTCTCAGGATCCTATGAACTGGGTTCGCCAAAAACCGACAAGAGCCGTTCATACACTTTTTTGTTTTAAATGGTGAACCTCTCCTATAAAACTAAAACATATTTCTTACAAATATATTACTTCAATAATTTTTCTTAATATCTTGTTATTTTTGTTAGAACTTCATGTAGGAGCACAGGACTATTAAATAATGCAGTGTCAGAAAATCTTTATGAAATGCATAAACACAAAAATAACAGAAAATGGATGTAATAATGGATGAAGCTTATTCTGTTTTATTGTCCTCTTGCGTACTTCGCATCACAATCAGCCATTAAAGAGAGGTCGCAAGACACTTGATTATCTAGTCTATTAATTATTATTATTTTTTCCTCTCTTTCACTTCCTTTATTCTTCACTCATACAAGTCCTAAAATATATATCAAAGAGCTCAAGCATTTCATGAAGACTAGTTAAAGACAATTTGCTCAAAAGAAATAAAATTAAAATCCTGACAGAAGCAATTATTGAATATATGTATTAAACTTTCGGTCAAACTCTAGAATATCAAAATCCATTTTTCTTAGAAGAGTTTTGATATACAAACTAGTTTCACACTTTTGTTTTCTCTTCTTTTTTAAAAAAGATAATAGAGAAATAATAGATGAAAATACAATATACTTCAAATTGTTGGGTGAGTGATTATGTCACACATCAGTTAGGAATGAAGGAAACGTTTAATAGAGGGGACCCATATACCTGATGCCTTGAGGTTTTGGGTGGAGATGTGTTGTTTAAGTCTCTAGGAGTCCTCAACGTTTAGTCCATTGTTGCTCATGACGCTCCCCGAACTCCCCAACAATTGGTATCAGAGCTCTGGTTAGGCTCAGTGGGGAGCGGGAGCGAGATGCTTGTGTGGATTAGGCTAGTGATGTGGGTGACTCACGCTTGAAGGGGAGATTGTTGGAAAGGTATCAGAGCTCTGGTTAGGCTCAGTGGGGAGCGAGAGCGGGATGCTTGTGTGGATTAGGCTAATGATGTGGGTGACTCACGCTTGAAGGCCTATTGCCGCTCTTGGAGCTCCTCGGACTCCCCAACACAAATATCTTACAATTTGAATTTAATTAGGATTCTCCCCAACAAGCACTTCAAAAAAGAGTTTTAAATGGTGAACCTCTTGAATTTTATATGTAACATTAGGTTAATAATTTTTTTAAAATGATATATTTATGCCAAAAAAAGTTGTATGTTAACCTTTATAGCTAACAAAATTGAAGAGGTCCACCACTAGCTAAACCTCTATTTTGAGTGCATATTAGAGGTACATTGCCTTACACTCAGTTGCACAAAAAATACTTACAAGTTTGAGAGTTGTTCATTCATAACAATTATTTGGATTATATATGCAAGACTCTCAATTAAATGGTCCCAAAACCGACCCTTTAACAAGAGTTTGAAAATGTGAAAAATCTTGTTAAATTGCAATCCCCCCTAGTCACTATATACTTCATTGGATTTGATGTAAGAAAAGAAAGTATTTGGACTCAAACTTACTAGAGATATATATGATCCAAATAATACACTTATAAAAAAAATTATTCAAAAAAAAAATACACTTATAAAATTTTAATTTAATCCATTTTCATAAGACATATAAATGCTTGACTCTAGTTTCTAGAACAAAATTGACATAAATATTATGGATGTGGCTACCATGCACTACCATGCAGTCAAGGATTCCCGACATTCCCGACATCGTGGCCGTTTGACGATGAAGATCGGCCGGTTTATATTCAAACTTGGTTTTTTGAATTATAAAACTACGACCTGTAATTTTATTTTTTTTACCGTTCAATCTTGATTATACAACCATTGATATCTCAACTACGTGAATATGAGATTTCACGATTGCATGGAGTCTCTAGATTCTACTCGCCTGGTGGGTGACGATCTCCTTCTTGTTGTTGATTGAAAAGATGAGAAGCATAATAAGGGAATTCAGCATCACTAGAAAGAATCTGAGCATACTGAAACAAGTTTGGGAAAACTTGTTGATCATGAGAATTAGAAACATAACCACTTTGTTGAATTGCATTATTAGCACTAGAACTGTTGCATTGAGTAACTCTTTCAGGGAAATTAAGTTTAGCTTTTGTGCCTTTGAATTTAAGTGCAGCTTTGTCATATGCAAGAGCTGCATCTTCAGCTGTATCAAATGTTCCTAACCAAACTCTAGCTGCTTTTTTTGGGTCACGTATTTCAGCTGCCCATTTTCCCCATGGTCTCTGTCTCACTCCTCTATAGTGCGGTTTCTTTTTTACCTCTTTCATTAACATCACATGCAAAACAAGGAAAAATGAGAATCACATGTTAACTCATTTTTACTTTCACTGCAAAAAGATCATATCCATGCATATATGATGGAGTTATGTATGCTTTTCTACATATTCAAGTCGTATCAATAAGGACTACTCGAGTTCAACCCTGACTGAAACAATATTTTTCATTGATCAGGCTTTACTTACAACGATCAAACAAAACTTTTTTTCATGGAGTAAGAAGGATTAAGACTAAAAAATGTGTTTTTTTTACACATAAATCTATTGTGGCGTGTTTATTGTACACATATATGCGAATGTGAAATGCTTAATATAGCGAATGTATCGCAAATGACGTGTGATAACTAGCGGCCCATTATATTTACTTCGATCTCACTCATGTTTTCCACTAAGCATGAGATCTAATCGTAACAAATGATTCGCTATGCCTTCGTGATAAAATCTTTTGCCGAAAATAGCAACATTCATATTGAATACATAGATTAGGACACTACTTTTACTTTAGTAACCATGGTATAATTTTTTTTGGAAACATATGATTTTATTGTAGAAACAATATAATTTTGATGATTAAAATATAAATACAAGATTAATCGGCATGTATAATGTTTGTTACTAGTGTAATGTTTATTACTTCCCTAAAAAAAAATGTTTATTACTAGTCAAAGTTGTCTACATGTTCCCAAATAAGATTTATATCTTTATTTGTTCCCCTTCAAAGTGTACATGTCAGTGTCATCGGTGCTATATTTTTCTATTTTATTTTGCGCATGCCTCAGAATAAGATAATTAATAAACCAAAAAATAATTAGCTTACTTGACTTGGTTATAATTTTTTGAAATATTCCTTTTAAAAAATGACTTTGACTATCCAGAAAGGGATTGAGCAACGTATAAATAAAATAGTACTATTATATATGTGGATCATCTAATAATGTTTTAATCTTTATATACGCAGAGAATTAGCCTGAAATTGATTTAGTAACAGATTTAAAAAATGTTTATTAAATTTCCAAAGTTGAGCTTACTAGCTAGCTAGGCATAACCAAATATAATTGTACTTGCTAGTAAGAGTCAGAGAAAAAATCACAACTCATTTATATTCATTCATCACCACTTAATTTAACGAATTCTAAATTAAAATGATTAGAAGTAAACTCTTTTTAAGTGACAATTACCACCAAACTTATACACAATTGTGGGTTTTCAAGTTTAAACCCATATGAACTGATGATGTTCAATCTAACAATATCTATATTACTGATTTAGGTAGACCTTCAAACAAACTCTTCCTTTTTAAAGATAGGAGCTAGAATATAGTTTTTTCAAAATAAAATAGAAAAAATATATCACACAATTGTAACATCTCAGCAAAAAGATAACATAATAGTATAAGGTCATATAGATCGATGATTATGGCTGAAGAAAAATCAGCACATTTTCATTTATAATAAGACTAAAGTATACTTGCCCGTCAAAAGATGCACATATACTTAGAAATTAACAAGTATACGTAGTTAGCTAAGAATCCAATTTTAATGGGTATAATGTAACAAAAATGAATTCAAGTGATTGATGAACTCAAAATAAAAACAAATATTTTGAGAGAATTGAAGTTTGAATCATGACCGAAATAACCATTGATTAAATTTTATTTACCTCAAAACTGAACTCCAGATTGTCGCCACTCTTTTCTAGAGGGTTTAGATTTTTTTTTTCTTTCGGAAATTAGATTAAAAAATGTGTTCCATTTTTTCCCCAAAAATGGACAAGCTCTAGCAATAGCATAAATTTGTCCCATTTAGAAAACTAATTAAACATATGCTAAATTTAGATGAACACAAAAAGCAAACATACAATTTTAGAAACAAACCTTGATCTAGAAGAGGTTGAGGTGGTTGAGATTCTTCATTGACCATAGTAATTGAGGTTGATTGTGCCATGTGTGGGTTATTATGATTGGTAGATGATGTTCCAATGACTTGAGAGAGAGCAGAAACCATGGTAGACAAATCAGTGTCTGGACACCAATTAGAATTAGATGCATAATTATAAGCATCAAACTCATTATTTACTAATGCATACTCCTCTTTCTCTTTAGCCTCTGATGTTTGTGAAGATAGTGGCAACTTTCCATACCTTCTTGGATCCACTTTTAGATTTGATTTTCTCTTCTACTCTCTACGTGGTTGACATGAAAATGATACTGAGGTATTAGTGCCCTTACTTATACTAGTTGGATCTTTGTTTATAAGAAAAAGTTTAACCCAATTGGGTCACGAGTCAGAAAAATTCTTAAAATAAAGAGCATTGACAAATGTATTTATATATTATTTATTGACAAGATCTTTACATCAACAACGAAATTCAAATTTAGATTTCAATTGGATCTGAGCTTAATCCTTTTTTTTCATACTAAAAATATATTAGTTTTTATTGTTTCAAATTATATGAGACTTCTTAATCTCTAATAGTTTTTTGATTTTGTTTTAACCATCCAATTCTCAGAAAAAGAGGGTCATAGTAATTCAAAGTCGGTCGCGAAGTAAGTATGGTCTAAACAAGAATTATTCCATCTAAAAATTAAATTCAAATTCTCTCAAATGATTCGTCATTTAGACTGCACCATGATATGAGAATTTCTCTTAAAAATCCTTTCACTTGTCCATATCCCATACTCCAATTTAGTTTCCTTCATATGATAAGCATTTGTACCCGCCGTAATTTTTAGTGTAGTTTGTACTTTGTATACACCGAATATAGTCCAATTGTCTTCTTTGATATATATCCACGCATGATCTTCGGTCGTTTCCACACCACACTATTCTCCTTTCAACATATATAGTCTTATAATACATGATTGAAAGAAATCATATATCTTTACTATATGATTATTTCTTTTAGAGGGAAATCGTATCTTTGTTATGATTTATTCATTGTTATCACTTAAAACTATATATAAATGTTTCCCAAACAAAATACCTAAACGTATTTAGCATAGTGTTTACTTACGGTGTTTTCTGTTTCAATTTCTATTGACAAAATAAACATATTAAAGAACATTTTAAAAAAAAATTACACAAGACAAACGACATTCATTCATTCAAATTGATAAAGTACATCGATGCAATATAAATTCACTAAAAACAAAAAAGATGAATTTGCGAACAAACTCACAGCATCCCTATTAATAGCATAAAACGGCAAAGTACATAAGCCTGCAAATATGACTATATTAAAATCTTTCGAATAGTCATGCCTCCGGATCTGTAACGTTGATGACGCCAAAGTCATTGGTTTTATCTGCACTGGATCGAAGCTAATCTGTCAATTTGAATTAAACAAACACCTGAACAAGAGGGAAAAGACAAACAACGCCGCACAAAGACGACAAACAAAACAACATCGCACTAAGACGACAAAATCACGAAAGAAAAAACTTAATTCGATGTGAAAATCACTTATTTAAATAAAATGGAAGGAGAAAAACGATGTATAGGGATGATTCGGGGTCAAAAATTTACCCTAAGTCACCCATCTTTGGTGGAGAAAGAAGAAGAAATTAGGGTTTTAGCTGACGACTCACAAGAGAGAGAGGGAGAGAGAGAATCGTGTAGAACATTTTAAAATATTGTTTTGAGTTTTGAGAAATACACTCACTAATAAATGAGAATTTAAAAGAAAAAAAATCATAATCAAATGTCATTTCAACTACCCACATCCAAAGTAAAAATTAAAAATGTTGCTTTTTAATTTGGAAAATGTTATCTTGTGCCCTTATGGCACATGTTAAGAATTTCACTAATAGAAATTATGTATTGGAAATTGTGTTAATTTATTGTTCAAAATGTTTAATATTAATTTTTTTCCAATAAATTTTCACCACTAATGGAATGACATTAATGCTTAAAATGTACCCTAAGGGCACAAGTTAACATGACCCTTTTAATTTTACTCAAAATGTTAGAAAATAAAATGCCTTAAGTTATTTGGTGATTGTGATTCTTAATTTCCTTCAAGCTATGTAGAAGGAGATTGATTGTTTTTGTTTTTGTTTTTTATCAAGAGAAAGAGAAGAGATTGATTGTGTTCTATTTGTATCTAATTTTTGGGTTAAAGTATAGCGAGCAATGAACGTTCTAGGGCCATTCTTGTTGGAATGAAATCTGGTTTATATCTTATCACAATCATTTGACAAGCTGATACATAAGTGTATAAATTTGTGCGGGTTTTGTGGCTAGGATTATGCTGCTTTTCACACCTACAGATACCTCTATCAACCTTCATGCCTAGGCTTTACTTTTAGGGGCCTTTTAAAATAGCCCTACAATGGTATGTGAGACCGTCGCAAGCAACAACAGACTAATGCGTTCTAAGATCGTTTAGAAATTGAGACATTATATTTTTATCCTAAAATTTAAATATTACAAATATGAGTTATCTCTCTCTTATATATTCAATATTTAGCTCATCCATGTATAATTGATGACATTCAAATAATCACCCATACATGAACTTAATAATCCTTCCCCCAAGTGCAAATCTTCCGCAACATGCACTTGCACCGCTATTATTACCAAGAGAACACACCTCCTATTCAAAATTGTTGGGAAGACTTTTGAAACAATGATCTAACACATTAATCCACTACCGCTCTCCCTCAAGATTGTGATACCGCTTGTTGGGGAAGACCGAAGGAGTGTCAAAAGCAACAACTGATCATTGATTCAAGATCGGAAGAGAACTTGATATCAAATCTCCATCCAATAATACAACACATTAGATATAAATCACCTCTCTTATATATTCAACATTTAACTTATTTATAGTCAAAGTAATACTAATCACTCATATTTAAAATCCAACAATATCTTAGTATTACATTGATACTCCCCAATGCCTTAAGATACTAATCACTTGTCATAATAATAAATGTCAAATTTACTTGATTTCACATATTTATTTAAGACACTTATTAACTTGTTTGCAAGTAAATATTAGATGGTTATGTTTATGCAAACCACTAATATGACCTACTATTTCCCTTACTTTTGTAGGTATTAAAGATCAATCAATGCTTGGACTAAAGGTCAAGAATTTGAAGTCTACTGGAATTCGCTAAGAGTGTGTTTGGATGGAGTAATTGAAATTTTTTGAAGAATTTAGAATTCTAGGTAATTCAAATGATTCAATTAAATTACTTTCATTCTTAAATATTATTGTTTGGATGGAGTTATAGAAAAAATTCTTGTCATCATTTTTGGGCAACTTTTATAAATTTCAAATTTTTTGGGCCAAATTTGAAAAATGAAATTAGGGGTCAATTTGCAAATTTCAAAATTTTTGAGGGGCCAAAT
>Ga0228711_1009057_pt1 | contig 13680 bp, 6 predicted proteins | sample MedpolnodulmetaG_2_FD_177996 | JGI IMG/M metagenome (GOLD analysis project Ga0228711, IMG submission 177996) | Root nodule microbial communities from Medicago polymorpha collected in Santa Monica, California, United States - brown nodules | ecosystem: Host-associated > Plants > Roots > Nodule...
AATAAAAAAGGCCAAAAAAAAAAAAAAAAGATGCTATATCACTCACTTTTCGTGAATGAAAGGCAAACACCACAAACACTAACCACTTACTTACTCAAAGTATACCAACTTGAACAATTTTGCAGATCAAATATATCAAAATAGAAATTATTATTAAACCAAAGAATAATTCAAGGAATATTGGATAGTTATATGAATAATTGTAAATTAAAATAATGCTATAATAATTCACATTGATAAATCATTAATCAAAAATAAAAATAAAAATAAAAATAGAAACTCTTCTTTTAATTAATCCAACATTGCCTAATAATGGCAACCCACCAAAGCCGGAGCAGCAGCCATCACCATTGATTTTTGTGTAGCCGGAAACTGAAACTTTGTTTCGCGGAGATCCTCCTCCGGTGCCGGAAGGTTAAGATCCAATTGTAAAATATTCCTTGGCCTAACTCCTTCATCTGGGGCCGCGACAGCCGCGGCGTTTGCCACTGATGCCCTATGCCTCCTCATGTGTCCACCCAATGCTTGTCCGGATGTGAACTCTGAACCACAAATGGAACACTCATGAATCTTGGCCTTGTTCCCATTAATAGCTGCTTTCAAACCATGATTCCCCATTTGAAAAGAAACCATGGGCCCACGAGGTTTCTCAGCTTCTTCAAACTCATCACTATTCGCAACCAGATTAACTGACTGCGAATCATGTGATGAAGACTGTGGCCGAGGCTGCTGTGGCGGTGATGGTGGTTGTGGTTTTTTCTCCTCAGCCATAATCTTAGGCTTTTTGTGACTTGCCCTGTGACCACCCAAAGCTTGAAAAGAAGGAAAAGTTCGGTTACACGTTTTGCATTCATAAATATACAAACCAAGTTTTGTGCTAGTCTCACCAATTTTTTTATTTCCATGACTACCCTTTTCCCTTTTATTCTCATCAACACCACCATCTTCCCTATGATTTCCACCTTGAGCAAGAAGAATCAAACACTTAGCCAAATCTTCTTCTTCATCATCATCTTCATCTTCAAGATCAATGTTGCTCTCATCACTTGAACAACTAGATGCCATAGCAACAACACCACAAGGAGATAAAAATCTTAACCTCTTAGTGCGTTTTCCTTTGGCTATGTAGGTTGCATCTTTCTTAGCATAACCCACCATTTTTTCCTCCATAACAAACTCTTCCATCTCAATATTAATAAAAAAACTACTTAAGAGTTTAATCACTTATAACACTCAAAGCAAAAGCAGTTATAACAAGAGAAGAAACAGACACACACAAATAAAAGTGTGTGTGAGTGAGTGAACAAGTTTAATGTATGTGTTGTGTATTTATATATATATTTTGAGAGAGAGAGAGGGAGTGAGAAAGAGAGAAGTTTAAACTTTAAAGCCGTCCTTATAATTTTTGTTATAACAGCAAGTCTGTCACACAAAATCTTCCTTGCGTTTCCAACCTTCGAAGTGTTACTAACAAGAAAAGTTGTTTTGTTTAGTCACGCGCTTTTCAATACAATTCTTTCTACGCTTTCATCATAACCACACTTTTTAGCTCTCTTTCTGTTTCACTTCTACTTCCACTAGCTAGCTACTAACTATTTTCTGTTCTGTTTTGCCTTTATTATATACTACTATTGTTAATTCATCAGAGTGTGGCTTTTGTGAAACGAATATTTTATTACAAAATATGATATACATGAGTCTAAAAAAAGAGATATACATGTGAAATACATATTCTACAAAAAAAAAAATCAATAAATGTAAGATACTTTGTGTCAAAAAATTAAATGTAAGATACATTATTATATATATATAGATGAATTTCATTTAAGAATGAATTATTTGAAAGAAATCAAATTTGATTTTTTGATGAAACAATTTTTTGATTGATTTTATATTTTGTGTAGTAAGTGTAACTAAAAGTCTCATCTTGAATGAAGAAGTGAAAGTTGAGAAATACATAAATAAAAGGACCATAAACTTAAGTTTTTATTGAAGGATTTTTTTATTATTAAACACACACAATTGTGTGCAAGAAAGGAATAGGATACAAAATACAGTGTTACAAACAAGGTGTTATGAGTAGATATACATAAGGATACACCATAAATACTTTAACTTAATATCTTAAAATTTTGGGTAAAGTTATAGTGTTCGATTTATTTATGTGGTTGTTTTTGTCCAATATCATATCCCTTGATTTCCTTGGCGACCCAATAGGGGATGAAGTATAAATAAAATGTAGAATAAGAAATTAATATTTCTTTTGAATTAAAATATATGTAATTTTTACACAATGATGAAATTTATCATTTAAATAAATATGATATATATTTTATCATTTTATTTATTAGACGTGTGTAAAAAAAATTAAATATGATATGATAAAATAATATTATATATGTATTGTGTTTGGATCTTATGCCAAAAGCTAACTCAAAGAATGATGGTACCGGCTCTGATACCATCTATCTGAGCAGCCAGCTTAAAGGTTGAAGATACTCAAACATATATATACATTCAAAAGCTCGAGAACTTGAGCGATGTAGGATAAACAACAAACTACATACAAACAACTTCAAAACCTACTTCAACAATAATTATATTATTTTTTATTGTTAACATGTCTATGATTTATTATTCCCTAAGAAAAATGTCTATGATTTATTATTGAATTTTGTTGTTACAAATATTATTGTGAAACTGAAGTAAACTATATGTAATTATTTAATATTAGTACACACAATAACTTGCTAATTGTACAAGTACTTCTAAACATACTATAGGTTAGCGTAGTTTCTACGTGGACCGTATAAAAATATATTAGGTTGAAATTAGAAATGGAGATAAGTGGCAGCTGAATGTGATGATTTTCTGTGGGTAACAGATAAAGTGGAAAATTCTACGTGAGTTTAAAAGAGTTGAAAAAGAAAGGTTGGTATTAACGTATAGAGTCGGTTTCATTACTCTCTCTTTTGCTTAGACCATTAGACCAACCAAATAGAGGTGTAACGATTTATGCTAACTCTTTTAAGCAAAGTGAGATTGCACGTTAAAAGCATGTCAACCCTCATAAGTTCATCCCTGATTAAAGAAAACTACTAATCTATTTGGTATGATTAAAGATTCGGTAGCTTTCAAGCAATCCTTGTAAACAAGAAAAACTATATGCTCTAATAAAATTAATTAATTAATAAAATGCATTTGGAAGCATATGGCTTGGGTTCAAGAGAGAAAGGGAGAGTGAAGGGTTCTCATGTAGTGGTGCTAAATTTAATTGATTAATTAATAAAATTAATGTTACTAATAACATATCATTTTAGATCAATCCTTTCAACAAAAAAAATCATTTTAGATCAAAATCACTGACTTGATCATCTCCACTAACTATAAGACATATGGTCCACTAGTAGGTAACACACAAAGACACACAATCTACACCACTAAGAGTGAAGAAATGTACTAGTACTCTTAATAAACAAAATCAAATCATTTTCAGTCGATAGTTCCCACAAGGTTCCAATTTTTATACATATCTATTCCCTAGTTTTCTTTTTGATATGCAATTTATCCCCAACTATATATATTAGTCCGTATATATCTTCAAAGTCAAATTTTATCTATACACCATGGCATTTTAATATATTATCACTACATACCATACTATAATCGCAACAAATATTTCATTAATGATGGACTTAGATATAAGGAGTCCATTTTCTAAGTCTAACGGTTTGGTCTAATAGTGAAACAATAAATATTAAATCAGAAAATCACGGGTTTGAGTCTCACTAATGATTTTAAATGGAAGTAACGTATGCATCTTTGTAAATGTAAACACTTTTATAAATGTATATATGTTTGTAAAAAAAAATGAGTTTGAAAATCTTTCATGTTTTAAATCGAGATTATATCATCTCGTCCTAAATTTTTATTAGAAGGAAGAAAAAAAAACTAATCTATTTTCTAGGTTATGTTTAGTTGACCCACTTCTTATTCTTATGGTACCCAACTATATATAGTGAAATACTTGTCAAAGATCAAAGTTCAAAGCCGATTGGTTCCTCCATATATGAACGTATAAACACATTAATTAATAGATTATTCAGTCACGTAAGTGGGAAATTAATTACATGACGTTAGTAGAAGTCTTGAATGAAATTGTATACAAAGTTAAGTCTTGTATGAAAATTAAAATAGGCAAAATTAAACATACATAAATAACAAAGTCGCTTTGGCCGAGTGGTTAAGGCGTGTGCCTGCTAAGTACATGGGGGTTCCCCCGCGAGAGTTTGAATCTCTCAGGTGACGTTTTGAAACTTTTATCTTTTTTTATTTATTTACATAAGCTCAAATCAAACGGGCCCTTAATACCAGATGATTAAAAACTTAAATATGCTTGTAGTCCTCTATTCTAATGAATCATCAATTTTGATCTCATTTTTATTTCTAATTCTCAATCGGTAAATTTGGTGTAACCATTCTGTTTTTGAGTTATTTTCTTTTAAAGAACACTTTTCTTATTAGCATGGATGAAGCCAGAAATTTTAATTAGTGAGGACTATGTTTAAAAGTATAATTTAGTAAAAGATAAATAATTTTTTCTTAAATGCACAACATGTACAGGAGATATAAGAAATTATATGATATATCAAAAGTTAATATTGTCAAACAAATATAAAAAAGAATTAACCTAAATATGCCTATTATAAGAAGTCAAAATTTATCATTTGAATGAAATTGCTTCGATCTCTAGTTATCAATGATTCATTACATCCTCTAAAAACACAAAGCTTGAAATGTTAACCATCTAACCTCACATGTTTTAAGTCACAACCGATTATTCAATATTTTTTTCCCAATTCTTGGATAGAACCTTTTTAATGTGACAAGAGTGGGTCTTGAAATCTTCATAACATATAAGAGCAACATTGTGTGAGGAATAAAGACTTATTTTCCTTATGAGAAAAAAATGCAAAATCTTCTCCATTATTTATTTGTCTCCAATTTCAAAATGCATTTGAATTAAAATGATTTGATTTTTAGTAAATAACCATACATACTAGTGTGAAAAATTTGCAAACAAAATTGGGGGAGACCATTGCCTCTACCGGTCCATCTATATACTAGTGTAAAAAAATTTAAAACAAATTTATATCATATAGAACCAACTTATGGTAAGTACTATAACCACGTAAGCTTGAAATAAAAACTCCATATTAGTGTAAAAAAATTAAACAAATTTAGGGGACCATGGCCTCTCATGGTCCTCCTCCTAACTTCCTCCTTGTTAAGTGAAGGATCCTCCAAAGATGTCACTAAACCCTCAAATAAACATATTTTTTAGAGAGGGTCTTATATGATCATAATATTCTAGCTCATCACGGCATGCAAAAAATGTAGAAGATTACATGATTAAATTATGTGTATTTTAAAAGAATTAAATGATATGTATTATTTTGTGTGTGCTCACGCTAAGTAATTATTATTTAGGTTCGCGACCACCCATGTATTTTTTTTCTTAAAATACTATTGAAAAATATTTGGTTGATCACTGACTCAATTCATAAGGAAATGAAGTCACGTTGGGACAGGGTCTGCCATGTTTCTCTTATTGCAAACTAAGTAAAATTAACATTCATTCAACAGCTATATCCAAACCAAGTAAAATTGATTGGAAATAGGAAGAAAAAGGACTTCGATTCTTAGCGTAGCAAGTTGAATGTGGTAAGTTGTGTAGTGCGAGGCACGTAATGTGAGGAATGAGGATTAGATGCTGGCTGCCATAAACTTCTACTCATAATGATAAATATAAATTGTTCTAATGATCGATATATGGAAGGATAAGTTGTACTAATCAAAAATTAAAATAAAATAGAAGGACTTTGTTGTGGATCAAAAAGCATAGCATTCTCCTTTATCTCATTTTGAGAAGAGAAATGTGAATTTGCAGCTTTTTACAACGAAAGCCATGCTACAATATTAACTTTAAATTAATATTCAACGTCTGAAAGACGTAACTTGAATAAATATTCTTGTATGGTTACATTTTTTCTCCAATGTACTTTTAACATCTAAGGCTGATGAGGACCGAGAATGATCGTCGATGTATAAGACATGACAATGAGTGACTCCTGATAGTCTCAAGGAAAACTAAATTACATTGGAATGAAAGAGACTGTGCAGGTATAAGACTACGAAAATTGTTGTTGACACATATGAGAAGGATGAAAAACACTAGTAAAAGACGTAAATGCCCCGACGACAGTTAACTACCGAGGAATTAAAAACACGGCTGCAGTTAACTGCCGAGGAAAACTGAAATTACCATTATTAATATTTATTGATTTTGATTGTTTCAATAATTATTTTGGTACATTTTAAACAATTACAATATTATACTTATGCATATATACCTTAGCAATAACATTTAAATCTTGACAAAAAATATAAAGATCATTTAAATCCGTTAAAAAAACATTTCAATTTTATACTTATGCATATATACCTTAAAAACCTTACGAGTGAAGACAAAACACGTTTTAACTTGTAAAGTCAATCGACAATACCTAAAGTCGTCATGGCATGTAAGCTACCTTTATTCTTCTAAAAACTATACTAATACTATGCATAATTTGCTTTAAGAAAATAAAAAAAAAAATTAAGATGAATCAAAGGCATATTATTAATTAAGGGAAACCGTAATAATTGGGACACCGACTACTAAATAATTGAACTTAATACTCCAATTCCACTTGAAGTCTTTAACATTTCGTACGTCACTGAGTGAGTGAAGCTCGTGAACCACTCATGAGAACAAACAAGTTGATTGTAGATAAAGCACTTTCACCTTCAAGTGTATCTGTTTTCTTGTAAATGAATGAATAAATTGTTAAATAAATTTGATTTTTTTCTTTTGCATTTTAATTTTCATCGGTCAGCAGAAAACGAATTGCCACTGAAAACAAAAGCTTTCATATTATTATCCACAACCATATCAGTTAATCATATGCCAATCTCATTCAATCCAAGATAGTGATAGGCTTAAAAAGATTCACTTTATTTTTTTCTAGTTGGGGAAATTCCCACTTCACTTGCATTCTTTTCTTTCCGTCAAAAAATTAAGGCATTCCCATCCTATTTACGCAACACCGTGTCACCGTATTAAAGTAATTAAAACATAAATGGTATATATACCGTATATTGTATATATACGGTGTTGGACAATAAAAAGTTGTCAAAATAACATTATTGTCTTTTTAAAATTTTCTTAAAGGATAAGGAGAATAATGTTGTATGTTGCTTGTTGTATACTCCATCCGTCTCATAATAACTGATCTATTTGCAAAAAAATATTGTTTCAAAAAAATGACATATTTCACTTTTCAATACAATATTAATTACTTTTTTTTTCTTCCAATTATAACTCTAATAAATACTACTTTCACCACTCACAATTCAATATATTCTACTAATACTCATCAAAGACACTCAAAACCATTTTTTTCTCTCTTTCACTTATACATTTTTTTTCTTCTTAATATGTGTGAAATGAGCAAAAGGCTCGGTTATAATGGGACAGAGGGAGTAATAAATTCAAAGTATAGAGAAAAGAAAAATTCTTTTTTAGTTAAAGAGTCTTATGTCATTTCATTTAGGTTTAAATGTGTCATTGGTCCCTGCACTTTCATCAGATTTTGGCATTGGTCCCTGCACTTTTTTTTGTTTGGCATTGATCCCTGCACTTTGTAAAATTTTTGGTATTGGTCCCTCTGTTAACTTTCTCAAAAAAACACAAAACTAACGGAGTGCCACGTGGCCCAATCATTTCACGCCACATGGCACCAATACCAATATTTTTTACAAAGTGTAGGGACCAATACCAATATTTTTACAAAGTGCAGGGACCAATACCAATAGTTTTGTGTTTTTTTTTTAATTGAAAGTTAATAGAGGAACCAATACCAATATTTTTACAAAGTGCAAGGACCAATTCCAAATAAAAAAAAGTGTACGGACCAATGTCAAAATCTGATGAAAGTGCAGGGACTACAGATATATTTAAGCTTTTCATTTATTATAATGTGTACTAGCTAGCTAAAGGATGAACTATATGTTTGATTTCACCTCTCTTGTAGTTTTAGAGCATTGGCTCATTGTTTCTTCAGACACTCCCCAAACTCTCGAATGTTATCTTTTGCTAAAACAAAAGTTGTCCCGTTGGCTTGTCTGGTAACAAACTCAACATGAGAGTTATTAAAATAAAAGAAAAATTGTATTTCTATTGTGAATCTGGTCAACAACAATCTTATAATCAAGCTCAAAACCAACCAAAGATCATGTACCCATGACAAAATGATCATTATAATCGATTATGTTGGAATGAAAAAGAGGAGTCAACATTGCATGTTCCGTTGCTTCCAAACACTTCAGATTATGGAAGCACAATTGGTTGTTTGATTGGCATCAAATTTCAGCACAATATTCAAATGTCTGCAATAACAGTAGTACAACTAATAGCAGCTTTTTGCACAATGTGCCATTAACCAATTTGCTGCCAACATTACACTATTGGAACATTGTAAAAGAAATGCATATTTCAGTATACGTGCTTCCTCAACATCATGTTTATTCTTTGACCGTAGATTGGGGACTATGCAGCATTCATTAATGAAAGTTGTTCAATAGGCCCCCTCAATTACACTCCCGAATTGGGTTGTAATTTCCGATTGGCTTTTTTCAGTCAAGTGAGCAATTTTGAGGGGCCTATCGAGCAACCATCTTCATTAATTCTGAATCTTAGCCAATCTCAATTCTGAGCCGCCTTTGTAAGTCAGTTGGGCTTTGACCACCTTTAAATTTATCTATATTATTATGAAAAAATGAGTTATTTTACACCCTATCTTTACTACTAAAAAAACCACATTTCCCAAAGTGAACTTTTACACGGCACAAAATTAGTAGTATTTTCAAATGGATGCTTCTGAACTCATGTTGGGGGTCGATAAAGTTTTTCCCAAAAGAAAAAACTTTAGACACAAGGTACCCAGCTTTTGCACTTGAACCATTATAGCTAACTAGGCACACAAGTAATACAGAATATCAAGTAGGTTTTTTCGCAAGCAGGCAAGAAGGACTGCATCAGAAATCAAATTTTATTAGGGAGGAGACACCTGACTGCATGATGAATCTCTCTGGTACCTGATGTGTTTTCATGATCGGTTTACACACTCATCTAGGACATTAAGCTTCATAGTTTACATTGCTAACTGAAGCAAGCAAATAATAGTAGCCCATCAAGCTTCATAAAACAAGGGTAACTGAAGTAATCAAAAATCACATAAAATAACATGGCTGGTACAAACGTGTTCGTAGCATTTATACTGGAGTCAAGCCAACAACACCTGCAAACAATCAGGCACAATAGACACGTTATCATAGTAGAGGACAAACATAAAGTGTGTGATGCATAAATGTTATAAAAATTATAAAGAATGCAGATATATAAATCAGCAATAACTTTTGAGAATTGGACTATTGAATAAGCTAAACAATTTGACCTGGACGCAGAGTACACATCCTACACAGGGCAGGTTTAACCCCTTATCTAAATTAACATCCTCATATAATTTATTAATAGAGACTGTTACATCAACTTGTCATCACTAGTTTAACAATTATTCTTGACATATTATTAAGTTTATATGAAATAATAGATAAATTTCAAGACTCTGATAAACTATTGTATAAACATAACTTCAAATATTAATGAGTATGACATAAGCGATGCAGGCATGGTGCAAGGCAGGTTTGGATATTGTTTTTTAAAAGCAGATTATGATCATACAGTAAGGGTGCAGGTCAGGGTTGACTTCAGCAAAAACATACCCTTACATTCTATCCATTGTATTGCCAATGCTACTTTAAAATGGGATGGTAAATGCCCTAAAGACGACACGCAATAAGTGCATCAATAGCCTTTTAACACCAAATATTATGTTGAGACAAATTGCAAGTTTGACATGTAGTATATACTTCTATAAGTATAAATGTAATCGCCATACTCGGAAAAACTGTAATTTAAATGTAAACTCATATCTTTATAAGATTTTTCTTTGACTGTGTACAAGTTTGAATGTATTCAAGCTAGTGTTTTCCCTTCTAATTTAAAGATATTAAGACTGTTCAACACGAAATTTGTCAAATTCATTTCCAGATATCAATTCATTTCCAAGCAGGCAAGAAAATGGGAAATTGCAGATACTTCCTTGTTTTAATTGGATGGATAATCATACATTAATATCATGTCATTGCCACAAGTCTAAAAGCATATATACAAAAAGATATTCTAGACCTCCAGTCACAATTTCTCTAGTATCATTTATGACAACCTAACATTTAGCAACATATCATCTGCTATAGATCGAAACCAAGCTTATTCACAAACTTAAAAGCACGACTCTGTGAGTATTGTATGGAGCTTTCTTTTAAATCATATCAAAACTGTGTGTTACTAATTGGAAACCACCAATATGTGGGAAAGTGAAAATGAAAGTAAATTACAAAGTTCTAGAAAATTGTTCATCTTCAAAAAATGCAGCTAAGTGAACATCACATAACATATAAGCATATAAGTGGAAGAATTAATGATCATGAAAAGGATAGAACTGTTTTAATCCATATTTTTCTACATACCACAAGCTAATCTTCCACCGGCATTTCCAGTGCTCAAACTAAGTTCATGTCCACCTGCATAAGTACGAGCAGATGCAGATGAGACCAAAGCAAAAATACTTCAGCTATTATTAAGACATCTTACTTCATATACAAGACTATAATCACAACATGAGATATACAATGTTAGAATGAACATGAACAACCAATTTCATATTCATGTCATTCCTCCCATGATATGTAGCCATTATTCATTGTTTATTTGGGTAATACAGGTGATGAAGCCTGTAACAGTATTTTAATCTACAGCATAAAATCATATGAAAATTTAAATAAATATTTAAAATGGAAGAACTAACCCTTTCCAAGGTCATCTTCAAGCTCATGAACCACCAAGGCTCTCCCAATGACTGAATTGGGGCCAGTGAGTGGTATCTGCATGATTTCGTCAAACAACACAGTTAGCTAGTTTCAAAAATGAACCATATAATTTCTTAAAAAACTAAATCAGAATTCAGACCCGCTGGCAGAAGAACCATGGTTTGAAATAACTATCAAAAGAAAAACTATCATATTAAAATATAAATAACAAAGCGCACCTGATTGTCAACGATTGTTGCCTCTGCAACACCTGTGTTTCACAAAAAAAATATATTAAATAACAAAACTATACATAAGCCCATAAAGTTTTCAACACAGTGGAAAGTAAACAAGCATTACCGTTGGCATCAGCAATTATGTTTCCCAGGTCACCCGCATGACGGATTTCATCTTCAGGAGCACCATGTGTCAACTGGTTAGGATTGAAATGTGGTCCTACACAAGAGATTCAAGAAGCAAACAGTCCTAACTTCTTCAGTCAAATTAAACCATAGCAAAAATATAAAGGTACAAAAAATGGAAACTAAGGTCAGGTTACATTACCTGTCGAGATACACCCATTGGTGGTATCACCATACTCGTGCTGCAAGATAAAACAACACATTGTTTAGAGGCAAATAAATACATTAATAAGTAACAAAATAAACAATTTTGAAGAAAGGGGCATGAAGTAACACTCACTAGGTGAAAACCATGAAGCCCTGGAGTAAGGCCAGTGATACGAACATTAACTGTTGTTGGACCTACTCATCACAAAAACACAAATAGCTACAAGTCAATTCAACACACAAAGAACTAAACATTACATTACCGTATACTTAAGATAACTACAACTAATTAAGAGCATGTTTGGATTGGTTTATTTGAGCTTATCTACCGGCAAAATCACTCGTGAGGCTGTTTGGGAAAGCTCACAGAAATAACTTGTAACATGTCTGTAAGTTGTTTTCGGCTTATTTTCATAAGCTCTGTGGAATAGCTTACATGAAAATAGCTTGACTTTATTTTATCTTTTGTTATAGAAATAGTCTATACATTAGCACTTATACAAAAAGCGCTCGATCAAGTTGTTTATCCAATAATCTACACTCATGATACTGTTTTGTAAAACTAATGAAAACAGCTTATGATATGTTCATAAGCTCTTTTCAGCTTATTTACATAATCTCTGATAGCATATGAAAACAACCTATAGATTATATAAAAACAGTTTTATTTCATTTTACCTTGCGTTATAGAAATAGCTTAGAGTGTTGCGGGGAATCGAACCTGTAACACCATGTTAAAATGATCTCACCCAAACCATTTTGCTATACTGTTTAGAGTGTCAATAGTCTACTTTGTTAATATATATATATATATATATAGTTGCTTTGATAGTGCCCTTGGTTCATATGAAGAATACAATTTTTCACCCAAAAACTACAAAGATTCATAATGCATTATAATTTACAAACCAAATTTCAATTATTCTAGTTTTGAAGCATTAAATTCATTTCAATTTTCACTAACCAAAAAAACCAAACTATTATTAATAATTGATAACGAAAATGGAAAATTGAACGGGATTCAGAAAATGGGTCACCTTCGCTTTCTTGAGTAAGCGTAACAACACCTTCAACGGTGGAGTTACCCTTAAGAACAGCAACAGCTTTCTTGGCAGCAGCAACAACGGAGAGAGGTTTGAAACTGGAACGCGAAAGGGTTGAGAATTGAGGAGAGAGCTTGACGGAGACGCCGGAGAAAGATGAACGGAGAAGAGAGTGAGAAGTGAGTGGCGAAGGTGACATGAGAGAGTGTGACGCCATTGTTAGGTGCATGAAGATTAGGTGTTTGTGATAATGTGTGTGTTGGTTTTGTTGTGTTGTGTTGCTCACACACTTTTTAGTTTTACTCTTTCTATTTATCTATCTATCTACACACTTCTATGTTGTTTTTTGTTTTCCATATTTTTGGAATGTTCTTAGATTTTTGGATGGATGTTGGTTGGATATATGGAGAAATGGAAATGCATAATATATTAACTAATAAAATGAAAAAAAATAAAATAAATAAATAAATAAAGGTTACCTTAACAAATGCCTTAAGGATATTGTCATTAATATCTACCTGAAAAGTCACACATAAGTAAGAATCTGAGTTTGACCTCATATGACATAGTGTCTGACATTTTGATATTTGCTAGTTGAAGCAAGACTTGTGGACTCTAAATACTTGTTAAGGAGGCAAAAAGTGAATTTCATGTAAAAAAAAAGTATTTTCTAAATGTTTGTTAAGAAGGCAAAAAGTGAATTTCATGTAAAAAAAAAAGTATTTTTATATTTTCAAAGAATTGATAAAAACTACATTCAAATCATGTGTGATTATAATTATTTCTGTAAGACTTGTGGACTCTAGATGCTGACACTAGAAGTCCTTGATGCAGATTAGTGGACAAACTCCGTATTATTTTGGTCGTGCGAATTATTTGTCATCTGTACTTTTTGGGTAGTATTTCGAGATTGTAATTTTCATGCGGGCTTATGTTATGTGTAAAATGCATTATAGTTATACATTTCACATTATAAGTTTTATGTTATTTTAAATCAAAAAAAAAAAAAAAATTTTTATTTTATTTTTTTTTTTTTT
>Ga0228711_1009060_pt1 | contig 13673 bp, 7 predicted proteins | sample MedpolnodulmetaG_2_FD_177996 | JGI IMG/M metagenome (GOLD analysis project Ga0228711, IMG submission 177996) | Root nodule microbial communities from Medicago polymorpha collected in Santa Monica, California, United States - brown nodules | ecosystem: Host-associated > Plants > Roots > Nodule...
ATAGTCATATAAACTCTTGAATCAATTATATTGGGTCAGAATCATAAAAGCATTAAGAACGATTTACACTGAATAAACTAGAATGACATTCATAAAGATTAAGAGTTACAGGTTACATAAACATGAGTTAGAACAAAATCATCTCCTGACCTAATCACAAAAGATCTAGCTACCCATGGCTAAAGCAAAAATAACTAATGTAAAAGAAGGATTCATTACATGAAATTGGTAACCGGATATGAGTTTTGACGGTCTCCCACCTTCTCTCCAGATCTTCAGCTCCAAAAGTTTGTTTCTTTCTCCAAAATTTCCCCACCCTGGCTCAGAACGCAACTTCCCTTTTATAGGACAGTTCTCAGATACGCCAAAATCGTACTCTGATGCTGTAAATCGGAGCACGATTGCTTCATTAAACTCAAATCCGAGCTGGAGCGTCTGCCAAATCGTAGCCCGATTTGGTTCCATCGGAGCACGATTTTTTACGAGACAAAATGTCTTAAACTTGCAGTAAAATCGTAGTCCAATGCTCATAAATCGGAGCACGATTTCTTCTTTGCTTGCAAACATCAAATGTGTCATTGGTAGCTTCTAACTCATGCATAATCACCTAAACTCAACTCAGAAGTACATAAAAACTATAACAAAGGTGCTATATGACCTAGTGTCATCACTATTATAGTAAAAACAAATCAAAATATCATGTGAAAATAGTGAAAACCCCAGTAACAAAATTGTGTCCCTTGATGGCTTACAGAAAGTAAAAGCATAAGAAAAGTGAAATTTGATGGCTTACACAATCCCAATGGCTTTAAGACATGGGGTTTGACTTCAGATTCATGTCCTTTGATTTCTCCAAGGATTTCAATTTGGCTATAAACAGTGTTTTAATTTGGATTCTGGAACGGTGAAAAATGAGAAGTAGAACCGTTTTCTGTTCTAGAACGTGAAGAATGGAGTTGGCCAGTTGAGGTTCTATTTTATTTTGATTAGCTTTATTTTTATCATTTTGCAATTTAGAGGTGGGAAATTGTGGGGTTTTTCACAGTCCACAATTTCATTACGCGCACTCCCTGCATTGTTTTGATATTTTTTATTTTATTATTTTTAGATGTCTATACCTACGGCCACTTCTGTAGGTAAAGCATATCAATACCTATGGTTTTCCGTCCGTCGTTATAAACCTCCGTAGGTATATGACAATATTTTTTTATTTTATTTTAGGAAAGGTATATGGCAATATTCTTGTAGTCACATGATCTTTTATCCCATAACTTGAACCAAACGGCGGTTAACATCCTTTATTCTCTTTCAAATATTTTTCCTAGCAATCCTGCTTTAACGTCCTCTTGAAGTTTGTAGACTTGACTTAACATAACATTGAACAAGTTAAGGACATATGGACAAAATTTAGAGTAAAGTTAACATTGAACAAGTTTATGATACTTTTCCAAGAAGTTGGGAAGCTATTCTCATACATATGCACAAATTGAGAATTATGTTTGACACTGTCAAATTGAGATTTGAAGAGTCGTCAATGTTGTACATGTAATGCACGTCAAGACCAGAAAAGCTAAGACAAGACTATGAATAGGGTGTAACGTTAATTTGTATGTGTCATCCTTATATAGTTGTTTTACACTATGTTACATTGCATCCAATCATGTATTACCACATCATTTAATAAATATGATAAGACATGTTTTCAAATTGCACTCAACAATGCATCCAATTTTCCATGAACGAATCAATCACAGAGATAGATGCCATTATGTAATAGACAAGGTACTTTCAGATGAAATCACCACATATTTTGTCAAGTCTGAAGACCAATTGGTTGACATGTTTAAAAATAGTTTGAAGACCAAAAATTTAAAAGTTTAAGGATAGTTAAATAAATTTGAATTTAGTCAGGAATAAAAATGAAATTTAAGGATAGTTTAAGGATATGTTGAAAAATCAACTTTTTAAGGACTAAAAATGAATTCACTCAAAAAAAAACAGGACTAAAAATGAAATTTGATATATTTATTATATGCAATAAAAATTTATATCACATTTATAGGTCCAATGCACAGAGTTCAATATTTAAGGAAAAAAGGTGACACCAATATCTATAATCCATAGACAAATTTGGAAAGGGAAATACTTGAAGTGGCTGTTCGTTTTTTAGTAAAAGACTCACCAACAAAAGGAACTGTGTCTGATTATATATCAGTGTGCTTCTGACTCACATTAAACTTCGGAAAAAGATTAAGATGATAAACTTGCTTAAGATTGAATTGAGATATCCGTTGCTTATTTTCCAAATGCATGGCATTATCTACATGTTGTGACTTAGAAAATGCATCTACTAGAATATTGTTAATAACACCTATGTTTAATCATTTGTAGCTGAAAATAAAATATCTCCATTAACAAACTTCACTTTGTTCTTTGAAAGCATCACCTTCTTCATTGTATTTTGATCCATTCAATGGAAAGCAACAAATACCATGCTTGCCAAATTTTGAGGATCAACTGCTTCTTGCCGACTTTGATCTATGATTGAAGAACTCGGTAACAGGGAAAGAAAAAAAAAGGAACCAAAGGACTACAAAAATCTTTTTAGAGTTGGAGAAGCATAGAAGGATTTACTACCACCTTATTAGCATGTAAATAAATTAATTGAATGAGGAGATAAAAAAAATTAAAAATTGAATTTATTGATTGAGAATAGCTAATACAAATCATGTATTTATACAAAAGTCATTCAAAGAAGAGGTCTTAACAGATCATTTATTGAAGCCAATTTAAGTTAACATCAACATGAGGAACCTCTATCTTCATATTAGGAAGCATAGGCTGGAAATCTTCCCATGTAGCTGTTGTCTCTTCATCACAAGTTATCGTCTTTAAGTTCTGAAGATTGACAACTGAAAATGGCAATTCAATACTTGCACAATTTGCCATGTACATATTCCTTAGATTGCACAAATTACCAAATTCCTTTGGAAAACTTGAAAGGCTGATGCAGTTTGAAATGTCAAGATGTTTTAGATTTAACAGCTTTCCAATGGAAGTCGGTATAGCTTCCAAGTCAGTACATGAACTGAGGCTTAGAAGTTCCAAATTCTCCAATTTTCCAATATCATCGGGAAGTGAAGAAAGCTTGTGGCAATTAGTAACCCTGAGCTTCTTTAGTGAGATGATATCACAGATACCAGTTGGCAGTGCCACCAAATCTTTGCAGTAATCAATGTTCAATTCTTCTACGTTTGGAAATGCATCTGAAATTAGGCTGCTATCCTTTTCAAAAGCCAGTCTTGTATTACACATGTAGAGAGATAGTTTTCTCAGATTCTTCAATGTGCCGAAGGAAGGAACGGAAATCCGCTCTAATCTGATTCTTTCTAGGTTCTGTAAAGAACTGAGAAGCTCAATGTTGTTCAATTTAGAAGGATGGAAATTGTAGTTTGTGATTATCAGAACTTTTAATTTACTCATTTTTGCAATCCACTCGGGTAATGAGTGCTGCTTGGTATGAATATTTAAAATCAGAACCTCGACCTGAGCTGGTTGCATTTGAGACCAATCCAACGCACATGTTTCATCTGCAAATGTGAAACTCACGCGATCAATTGCGGAAAAGCAATTAATAACAGATTTTTCAATAGCATTTTTAGATGGTCAAATTTAGAGAAAGGTAGTATAAGTATTACTAACCAGTTGATACCGACAATATACGGGCAGCAAGCTGTTGAGGATTTTGTTTAACACACAATCTCATAAACTTTGACAATATACGGGTCATGAAGCCTTGCTGCTTCTCTGCGAGCCCACTTTTATTTTTATTCATGTCAATAATCAGTCTTTTTCTGTGCTCAAATGGTTCCTTGGTGCTTTGGTAAATTCCAAGTTCTCTTAGAATATCATGAAGGATGATGAAGTGATTATTGTAGTTGTAATTGTCTGCGTCGCTTGCATTTTTTCTGGTAAATGAGCCGAGGTTAATTAATTACTTAAAGATAAAAAATTATTTCACAGGATTTATGTTAAGTATCATTCATGTAAGATATTTAACAAGTTAAGTAGAAGAAAATATAATAATAATAGTCCTAGTACCTTGGTATTATGACATTAGCCAAATTCATGATCCCTAATTTGTTGATGATTTCCATTGCCTGTATTCCGTTGTCATCTAGTCTATACAGCTCTGCCCACATATCAACGAGAGCAGCGACAGGAATTTTATGGTCTTCAGGAAATAAGGCTATGTCCATGAAGCACTCCATGATTGTGGGATTGTCTTCTAAAACATCGAAGATCGTTTGGAGGTGAGTAAGTAATTCGGTATTAGAATCAAGAATAGAATGACCTTGTGATAGTTCCATCCCTATCTTTCGCCACAAGTCATGAGGCCAATTATTTAGTGATGTAGCAATTACTTTAATGGTAAGCGGTAAACCTTGACAACTTCTAACGACCTGCAATTCATTGCAAGCAAATTTGGTCAGTAATCAAATGATTATAACTTAGGCTTCTTTCTATTTGACATCAATCTGAAGCGTGTCGATGCTACATAATAGATAATGCTCGTATGTAAGAAAGTAAGAACAAGTACCTTTTCAACAAGATTTTTGTCGATAATATCTGAACTATTTTTTTCCATCTGAGCATAGTGATGGAAAAGCGTTACTGCGTCTTCATGAGCAAGAGGTTGTAAGATACATGTTGTGCTAAGTCTTGGAAATGCAACCCTTGAAGTCACCAGAATTTTGAAATCTGATATCTGGAATTGAAGTTTCTCAACAAGGGATTCTGAGCTTGGCCAAACATCATCCATAACCAAAAATTGTGGACTTCCCTCAACTTTCTTCAACAGAAGTCCTAACCTATTGACAGCATCTTCATCACTTTGAAACTCAGGCACTGGATATCCACAATGTTCAAATATTCTCTCTACAATAGTCTTCAACATGGGTGTTTTTGAGAAGGTGACAAATATAATGTTTTCCTTGAATTTACCTAGTAAAACCAAAAGACAGATTGTAAGACAAAAAAGTTGATGTCTTTTACATTTAACATGCTCAACTAAATGAACACTTGACAGAAAAGAAAGTTAATTAATCAAATTCAAAGAAAAATGCTTCTTTAATATGTTAAATCAGCTTTTGCCGAGTATATAAGATGCCTACGATGTAATTTGGAAAATAATGAATTTGGAAAATTATGGTGGCAAGTTGGGAACATGATTTTGTTTTGAAATTTATGTGATTATGTCTAACACATCACTAATCCAAACATGCATGAGATGAGGCAAAGAGGATTTATGACTTACCCTTAACTTGTTCATCCCAACAAAGCATTGTGGCCAGAGTGGTTTTCCCCAATCCTCCTAAACCAGTTAACACAAGTGTGGAACTACCACCCCTCAGAAGCTCCATTTTCAATTTGCTAAATGGTATGTCCAACCCAACAGTGAATTTTGGGTTTTCAGGAACATCAAAAGGAAGCTTGAAAGGTGGTCCAGCTTCATTGAATTTATGTTCAAGATTTTCATGGTTGAGAAGCTCGAGAATTTCTCTGGCCTTATAAAGTGTCTGTTCAACATCATTTACAATAAGAGATTGGTTCTCATCAACAACATAGAAATCATTCTCAGAAGAAGCTTTGCATGCACTTTCTGCTGCATCATTTTCTTCTATCAAACTATTTATTTCTTCTCTGGGGTGATCCAAATGATCATTGTATTGCTTTATATCTTGAACCACAAGAGTTAAATCCTTCAAGATTGACCTCAACAATTGCCTTGCACTATGGTTCTTTCGTGCTGTTTCAACTATTTCAGATATTTTGTTCAAGATATCATTAAATCTTGTAAGGGTAATAATATGTGTGGTGGGGCTACTCATGATTTGATTTCCTTCGTCTATTTCAATCAAACAAGGAACACAAGTTATCAAAAGCAGAAAAACTTATCGTTGCATAAGTGTTTATAGCATAAGTACATATCAAATAAGTGTTTGTGTAAAAATTACTACGGAAGTAAAAGATATAATAAAGCCAATGTCTTTTGAACATAATTTATGATATCATCGGGCCAATCTTAAGATTTTTGATGTTTTAGACAAACTAATAAAGTTGTGTCATTTTAATTATGAAAATACCTTTTTTCTTGCATTTTTTTTTACAAAATATTCATTCATAATCAATGTTTTTTGTAAAAAATATTTTAACAAAATTAATTAAAGTGAATTAAAAAAAAAATGTATATACTACTAAGTAACACCAAAAAAAAAATACCAAGTAAAAATAATGTCAACATGTCAAAAAAAAAAAGGTACAAGTAAAAATAATAATTTTGATACTCTTATAAAAAAAAGTGTCATAGGCGGCCACCTCTTCCGACCATGCTTAAGGCAACCTGGATGTGATATGTTTGAGTAATGCTAGCAACACTCTCTTTTGAACACCTTCTCTAATACTCACTCTTTCATTGGTTTAAATCATTGCGGGTCTACATTTTGAAAATTAAACCCACAAAAAATGGTGGGACATACATTGATTTCATCTAATAAAAGAGTGAGTGTTAAAGAGAGTGTTATAAAGTGAGTGTTGCTAGCATTCTTCGATATGTTTTCATAAGAAGAGTTTATACAATTAGCTGAAAATTAAACAGCCTAGCATGTAAACTTGTCGTAAATGAACATATATCGAACCTTTGATTTTGTGATCCTGTGTTTGCCTGTCCGTGTTCTTTAGCTATGCAAGAAGTGAAACTTAGAATTATTGTTGTAGTACGATGATATGAAATTGAAACTTACATGCATGCACGTATTTATAGTAGTAGCCCGGAAAATAATTATCACTGTTTTCTTCTTGTCTCTTTCCGAACATTGCGTGACACGGTAACACGCTGCTTGTCTGCAAGAAAAGAACAACTTAGTAACTTTCAGCCATTAAAATTTGAGTTTTTTATGTGACGTGTGACATTATTCACCAAAGCCATTATTTTTTTATTCTAATACCAAGTCATGTCACCATATATAGGGGTCGACATAAATGTCATGCTAACAAATGTCTAAGGTACTAGTAGCTAAGCATGCAAAAAAATGGAAATATGCTTTGAAATTATAAATTTTAAACTTTTAAAAAGATGGCTTAGGTTGAATACAACACTTTTTAAATAAAATATCTAATTTCATTTCTTTAACAAGTGTTATAAGAGTACTCTTTAGTATTTTTCATGAAATAAAATGAGAAGAAATGATTTAAACGTAAAAAATGTCAAAATAGAATAAGGAAAAACTGAAAGGAAATAAAAAAAATAAAAATAATGAGAGCCAATGAAGATGGTATCTTTAGAGAGACAACTAAAAAAGATTGTGAGTGTCGCAAAGTCTCACAAGTTATCACCTCATCAGAATGTGAGATGATTGAATGAATGTTGTATTTATAATCCGAACTAAAAAGTCTCAAAAAATCTACTTACAGAATATTCATCAAAATCCTTACTCCCTCCGATCTTGAATATGAAACAAACAAAAAAAGGACACATATTAAGAAAGTTGGTTAACTACATAAGTCATGATAAAAAATTGTGTTATGCTAACCGGTGCCCTTAAGGACACTAGTTAAAGAAACTAAAAGTAGTAAGTTGGCATGCATTGAATTCATCAATTTTTTAACTTTTAAAAAGTCAAATCTATCACTTTTCTCCATTTTTCAATACAAGATTTCGAAGTTTGTCCTCTTAACCAATGTCCTAAGGGAACTCTTTAGCATTTCCCTAAAAAATTATACCTTTTTAGTTTTGCCTTTGTCTTGAAATTATACATTTAAGCCATGAATGTGACTTTTGAACATGTGAAATAAATTGGGTATAAATTCATGAGGGTAAAATAAGAATAGTGATATTTAATAGGATGATTTAACTATATTTTTGTTTACATTTGAGACCACCAACTTTTTAATTTTGTTTCTTGCATTCGAAACCGAATGGAGTATATTTTTATAATATCAATAAACAATTTATAAGTTGTTAGACATCATAATTGAATATCAACATTTTTCTTAATGACTATCAAGGGATTTTGTTGCCCTGAAATCTTGATTGTTTTTCTTGAATACCACAATAATGACCTCCTACACTAACATTTTAGTTACACAAGAAGATGCATCAGATTGATGGTTGATGCTTGTTTGCGAACGGGGAAAATCATTAGGGTTTTTGTCATCTATTTTAAAATAAAGATTTTATGGTACTTTATTTGTGGTTTTCAATTATTTAGTATGTTTAGAAGTGTGGAGACGAGTTATCTTCCACTAAGAACATTCGACTACTTTCACTATTATTAAAAAGAATAATTTTTCCTTCATATTCGACTAATTAATAAATTAGTACTTCTTTATTTTAAAAAAACGACGATCATATGAATTTTGAAATTCATTATTAATTTGTTTAGGAAAAAAAAGTAGCATTTATCTAATAAGAACAAAATAGAAATGGTGAAAATTCTTATTTTGGAGTGATATGTGGTTAGATAGCGGGGTGCTGCGAGATAGATTTTCACATCTGTTTGAGCTAAGTGTGGATCCTAGAGTTATTGTTGCCGATATGAGGAGGCTAGGTTGGGAGGTTGATGGGGATGGGTGGCGGTGGAGAACGAGGTTGTTTGCGTAGGAGAAAGAACAAGTGGTAGATTATGTTAGACTGCATCGTATTTTTTTGCAGGTTGATATTAATCAACTTTTCTTAGAGTGTGACTTCTTTGCTAGTATTTGAAACCTCGTTCATAGGTGGGAGGGTATTTCTATAGTTGTTCCTGTAGATATTAGGTGTTACATGCAACAATTTTTTGGCGCGCATGCTTTCAAAAAAAATCTTTTATGCTTTCTGGTTGTTTGGTTGACCTGTCTTTGGGTCATTTGAAAATAACACAGTTCAAGAATATTCAGCAACAAAATCCCAAACTACGACCAAGTATTAAGCTTCATTTGTGGCGGTGGCTAAAGGCGAATAAACCAGGTTTAATTTTGATTTTTCACTTTTGATGGTATGAGATTCTTCAACCCCCGTATAATATTTCCCTTGCATTGAATGCTTAATTATGGGACAAGTATTTCATTGCATTTCTTTATAAAAAAAACATAAATATATCAAATTGCTTTGCCAAAAATATACGTAACCCTAATATTAATATTTCTAAGGGAAATGATAACAACACACATTCTAACACACACTTTTCAACACACTATCTTTGATTGGTTAAAATTCACATGGGTTCCACCAAAGCATGTGGGTTCCATATAAATTTGGTTAGACTCATGTGAATTTTAACCAATCAAATAAAGTGCATTGAAAAGTGTGTGTTAGAATGTGTGTTGCTAGCATTCCTCTATTTCTAATAACGGATACTATTTTTCTTGTAGGACAATTATATGCCGACATGAAAGATTATTACAACTATTTATTTTATTTTTTTTAATTAGGAAGCTTTTTTTTATTGTTGTTAAAGGTCGTTTTTTGGATAAGACTGAGACATTGATTCATGCAATATTGAACTCCTATGTTTGGATAAGACTGAGATATATATTCCCATTTAAAAGTGTATTGCTTAACCAACACATTAGCTTATCCACTAGAATAACCTTCACTTTAAAAAACCTTATCATCATCATTAATAATACTTGATATGTATAGTTGACTGCGATGATGATTTACTGCCAAACTACCTATAGTTGCTGGAATATGGTAATTAACCACTCTGGCAATACAATCGCACATAGAAATTGGTAGAGGAATTACTAGGGTTATTTTCCAGGAACTTTTGGTCAATTACCATTAATTATTCTTATGGAGGAGTAAATTTACTACAAATAGTACTTTCGAAAATGCCAAACGCCAAACACATGATTTTTTATTCCATAGCTTGAACCAAACGGCGGTTAACGTCCTTTATTCTCTTTCAAATATTTTTCCTAGCAATTCTACTTTAAAGTCCTCTTGAAGTTTGTAGACTTGACCTAACATAACATTGAACAAGTTAAGCACATATGGATAAAATTTAGAGTAAAGTTAACATTGAACAAGTTTGTGGTACTTTTTCAAGATGTTGGGAAGTTACACTACTACTAGAAAAAGAAAAATTTGAGAGGGAAATTAGTGACGGAAAAATTGAAGTTTCTCACAAATTTCTTGGTCGCAAAATTTAGTGACGGAATTTGAGAGGGATTTCACGTTTTCCCTCACTAAATTTCCCTCACTAATTTATGATTTTTTAGTAGTGTTATTCTCATACATGATGCACAAATTGACAATTATGTTTGACGCTTTCAAATGACTTATGACTTTGTACAAACGATGAAGAATGACTAATAGATTTGAAGAGTCGTCAATGTTGTACAAGAAAGAAATATAACTGATATGTAAAAATGTTGATATTTTACATTGATGAATATATGAGTATTTATACAACAATGACTAGTTGACTGATCCTATAATTATGCTAGTCATCATCACAATGATTCTATAATAATTACAGTTGACTCATCCTATTATAATTACAGTTAACTAAAGCTATTGATTACAATAATTTACTCAATCATGTCAAAAATAATTTACCAGTTGACTAAAGCTATTGATTACAATAATTTACTCAATCATGTCAAAAATAATTTACTCAATCATAGGATTCGTTCTCTAACTATACATGCAATGCACGCCAAGACCAGAAAAGCTAAGACAACGTGAATTTGTATGTGCCATCCCTATATAGTTGTGTTACACTATGTTACATTGCATCAAATCATGTATTACCACATCATTTGATAAATACAATAAGACATGTTTTCAAATTGCACTCAACAATGCGTCGAATTTTCCATGAACGAATCAATCACAGAGATAGATTGCTATTATATAAGAGACAAGGTACTTCCAGGTGAAATCACCACATATTTTTCCAGGTCTGAATACCAATTGGTTGATATGTTGAAAAATAGTTTGCAGACCAAAAATTTAAAAGTTTAAGGTTAGTTAAATAAATTTGATATATTTATAGAGTTCAATGCACAGAGTTCAATCTTTAAGGAAAAAAGGTGACACACCAATATCTAGAATCCATAGTCAAATTTAGTACGGAAGATACATGAAGTGGTTGTTTGTTTTTTAGTAGAAGACTCACCAACAAAAGAAAATGTGCCTGATTATATATCGTTGTACTTCTGACTCACATTGGACTTTGGAAAAAGATTAAAGTTATGTTTGGTTCTGCGTTAGAAGGTAAAATATCGCGTCCCAATGCAATGTTTACCGTGATTTTCCAAAGCTGGATTTCCTAGCTTCTGTTCCACCGCATGGCTGCGTTAACCCAAAAGCCATACCAAACACATACTAAGAAGATGTTAAACTTGCTTGAGATTGAATTGAGATATTTGTTGCTTATTTTCCAAAGCCAATGCATAGCATTATCTATTTGCTGTGACCTCAGAAAAACCAGAATATGGTTAATAACACCTATGTTTAATCATTTGTAGATGATAATGAAATATCTCCATTAACAAACTTCACTTTGTTCTTTGAAAGCAGCGCCTTCTTCATTGTATTTTGATCCATTCAATGGAAAGCAACAAAGACCATGTTTGACAAATTTTGAGGATCAACTGCTTCTTGCCGACTTTGATCTATGATTGAAGAACTCAAAAACTGAGAACAAGAAAAAAGGAACCTAAGGACTAAGAAAAGCTCTTTAGAGTTGGAGAAGCATAGAAGGAATAACTAGCTTTATTATCATGTAAAAAACTCTATAGAATGAGCAAATAAAAAAATTAAAAATTGAATTTATTGATTGAGAATAGCTAATACAAATCATGTATTTACACAAAAGAATTTTAATTATATATACAACTAGAGCACCTTACAGAAACAAGTATTAGGAAAGGTTGGAATGCCATTCAAAGAAAGGGAGGAGTGGTGATACAAAAGCCATTCAAAGAAGAGGTCTTAACAGATCATTTATTGAAGCCAATTTAAGTTAACATCAACATGAGGAACCTCTATCTTCATATTAGGAAGCATAGGCTGGAAATCTTCCCATGAAGCAGCCGTCTCTTCATCGCAAGTTATCGTCTTTAAGTTCTGAAGATTGACAACTGAGAATGGCAATTCGATACTTGCACAACTTGCCATGTACAGATTTTTTAGATTGCAAAGATTACCAAATTCCTCAGGTAAACTTGAAAGGCTTATGCAGTTTGAAATGTCAAGATGTCTAAGATTTAACAACTTTCCAATGGAAGTCGGTATAGCTTCCAGGTCAGTACATGAACCGAGGCTTAGAAGTTCCAACTTCTCCAATTTTCCAATATCTTCGGGAAGTGAAGAAAGCTTGTGGCAATTAGTAACACTGAGCTTCTTTAGTGAGATGATATCACTGATACCAGTTGGCAATATCACCAAATCTTTGCAGTAATCAATGTTCAATTCTTCTAGATTTGGAAATGCATCTGAAATTAGGATGCTGCCTTTTTCAAAAGCCAGTCTTGTATTACACATGTAGAGCGATAGTTTTTTCAGATTCTTTAATTTGGCGAACGAAGGAACAGAAATTCGCTCTAGTCTAATTCTTTCCAGGTTCTGTAAAGAACCGAGAAGCTCAAAGTTGGTCAGTTCAGAAGGATGGACACTGTAGTTTGTGATTATCAGAACTTTTAGTTTACTCATTTTTGTAATCCACTCGGGTAATGAGTACTGTTTGGTATGAAGATTTAAAATCAGAACCTCGACCTGAGCTGGTTGCATTTGAGACCAATCCAACGCACATGTTTCATCTGCAAATGTGAAACACACGGGATCAATTGCGGAAAATGAATGAATAACAGATTGCAACAAATTTTTCAATAGCATTTTTTAGGTGGTCAAATTTAGAGAAATGTAGTATAAGTATTACTAACCAGTTGATACCGTCAATATACGGACAGCGAGCTGTTGAGGATTTTGTTTAACACACAATCTAATAAACTTTGACAATATACGGGTCATCAAGCCTTGCTTCTTCTCTGCCAGCCCACTTTTATTTTTATTCATGTCAATAATCAGTCTTTTTCTTTGCTCAAATGGTTCCTTGCTGTTTTGGTAAATTCCAAGTTCTCTTAGAATATCATGAAGGATGATGAAGTGATTATTGTAGTTGTTATTGTCTGTGTCACTTGCGTTTTTCCTGGTAAATGACCAGAGGTTAATTAGTTACTTAAAGATAAAAAAATTATTTCACAGGATTTATGTACAGTATCATTCATGTGAGATATTTAACAATTTAAGTAACCTAAAAGAAAATATAATAATAATAGTCCTAGTACCTTGGTATTATGACATTAGCGAAATTCATGATGCCTAATTTGTTGATGACTTCCATTGCTTGTATTCCGTTGTCATCTAGTCTATACAGCTCTGCCCACATATCAACGAGAGCAGCAACATGAATTCTATGGTCTTCGGGAAATAAGGCTAGGTCCATGAAACACTCCATGATTGTGGGATTATCTTCCAAAATATCAAATATCTTTTGGAGGCGAGTAAGTAATTCGGTATTAGAATCAAGAATAGAATGACCTTGTGACAGTTCCTTCACTATCTTACGCCACAAGTCATCAGGCCGACTTCTGAGTGATGTCGCAATCACTTTAATGGTAAG
>Ga0228711_1009062_pt1 | contig 13671 bp, 5 predicted proteins | sample MedpolnodulmetaG_2_FD_177996 | JGI IMG/M metagenome (GOLD analysis project Ga0228711, IMG submission 177996) | Root nodule microbial communities from Medicago polymorpha collected in Santa Monica, California, United States - brown nodules | ecosystem: Host-associated > Plants > Roots > Nodule...
TTATGGAGACCGAGTGATACACCCGAGTTATCCGATTCAATCCGATTCTTTCATGCGGTTCGACCAGTGACCCAATGGTTCGACCAATGACCCAGTGACCCACTAACCTTACCGAGTCGATGACCGAACTGAGTTTTAAAACTATGGTTCAATGTGCTTGTTTAATGGGGATATAGCTTTGAGTAGATAATAATAACAAATTAACCTATTTATTAGCACAAAAGGTTTTCTTTTTCTCGCAAGTTACAAGTTATACATAACCAGGCACCGGTATTGATCAATTAATTAACGGTATTATAACCCATCCACACTTAACTAAATTAAAGAACAACAAAGAGATCGATGCAAACACAAATAATTGGAAGAAAAAATATTGTACAAAATTAACCAAAGAAAATAAAAGACTAAACTTTATTGCCAATAACATAAATGTTTACAATTTAAAATACATAAAACAGGACCAAAGTTTACAATTTGTAAATGCAATATAATCGATCTATAGGCCTACGTATCATAATTTGAGCGAAAGAACAAAAGTCTTGATTAACAATCATGATTGTGATATATGAATTATGCTTCTAAGATCCACTCTCCGTCAAACCAGTCATGATGAACTTGGATCCGATCCAAGGGTAGCAAATCGTCTCATAGGTAGTGTCGAAATACACCTTATAATAATGACCTTCTTCCGTGATGATCTTCTCACTAGTGATTTGCCCTAACCACCAACCATCGTTATCAAAAGCATCGACTTTTTGATTGAGTTGAAACTCACGAGGACTACAAACACGTGGCGGTAATGGACGAAGCTCATATGGATGAGCGGTCTCCAAAAGAAATCCAGACTTATCATCTTCCAAAAGGTTTTTGTAACGAACCAGATATTATCCATTAAAGAGACATGAAACAATTATAGTTTCAAAATATGAACCCACAAACCCTTCTTCTTTGCTGCATACTTCCCCTTTGTCTCCGTACTTGTAATTCCTTCTCTTCATTGTCGAACTCATGTTTTCACAAATCAATAACCTACTCGAAGAAGAATAATGCTAGTTATCCCGAAGGATAAGGTAGCGAAAGTCTCACGGCATGCTAATTTCAACTAAATGTGTTTTTTTCTAAATTCCAAGAATACCATCCCTTGTATTGTGGGCCCTCCCTTGAATTGTGGCAGGAGCATAATTATACTGTTGTAAACATGTCGCGAATCCGTCGGGACAAAATACCTCGTGAGGTATAGCAGTGCTGAATTTTATGAAAACTAGTTGGACAAAGTTATCTTCCGTAAAAATCTAAACCGCCAAAACATGTCAATCTCAAATACAAACACCCCGTCCCTTCAACTATATAACAACTCATAACGTGTTACTTAATTCATTAAAACAAAACTTTAGTTGCTCTTTATTTCTTTGAGATTGACATGTTTTGACGGTTTAGATTTTTACGGAAGATAACTTTGTCCTACTAGTTTTCATAAAATTTCGGAAGGTTACTTTAGTAGTTGTTAGCGTTACTTAGACGGTTGAAATTTTATTTTTGGTTATAGTATAAAAAAGATTCGTTTTTTGCCAATGATTTCTCAACTTGAGATTAGGATTTTTTCTGAACTTTGGATAGATTAGGATTGTTTTCCTAAATTGTGGATTTTATGAACAAATATGTGGAGATAGTTTTGTTTTTACGGTTAAATATTCTCCCTCCGTTCCTTTTTAAATGTATTTTTAGAAAATCAACATCAAATTAGCAATGTATATTTTTGCACATTTTCTTCCTATTATACCCTCATCTTAATCCACCAATAAATTCCTATTTTTTTTGCATACACACTATCTTTCAAATAAATTTAATATGTTATCTTTTTCTCATAACAAACAATTGTCAGTTATTATCTTTTTGTCCAACAAATTCCTATTTTTTTGCGCACTATCTCTCTCTTAACGAACAATTGTCAATTTTCTAAATATTGTGCACATCTTTTTTATTATTTTAAGTCGATATAAAAATTATTCCAACTTCACATCCATGTAGTCTTTTATTTTTCTTCTCTCAATTTTGTTATTTTACTTTGCACTTGAAATTTTTATCAATTTCTACTCATCTTATTTATAGAATTTTAACTCTTTTTGAAACCATTGTTTGTAACAAAATTTTGTTTAAATTTGAAGATAATAAGAAACAAATTTTGTTAAAAAAAAATACTTTAGTTTTCTACATAGATAACATTAATTAGATTTATTGAAAAAGAGAAGAGTAATTGGCAAAGGGTATTTGACAAATCGTACCCTTAAAATACCAAAAAACGGTTAAATAGAAACGAAAAATTCACCCTAAAAAGACACTTAAAAAAGAACGGAGGGATTAGAATTTTTTAACAAAACATAAATTAAATATGAATTTTTAACTATCGAATATATAAAAATTCATATTTAATTCATACTTTGTTAAAAAATTCTAATTTTTTTTGGAGAAATTCTTATAATATTATAAATTTTTCTGCAAAATTTTATTCAAAAATATGAATTCTACATATGAGTTTACTTTAAAGGAGGGACCAAAAGTGAAGATGAAATTTTTTTGAGGAACTAAAAGTTGAAGAAATTTGTTAGAAGGATTAAAACGAAAAGTTAACATATTTATAAGGACCAAAAACATATTTAACCAAAAAAATCAATGAGGTTGAAACTTCACTCATCTCATTATAAGTACCAGCAAAAAGACGAGGCACTCACGTGCCCGTCTTTTCCGCTCTTTTTATTGTGTTAACGTTTGAAAATTATGAACGATGTTTTTTTTATCAAATTTTGGTTTTGATTAAAAGTAAAGATATAAATATTTTTGCTTTCAAATTAGAACAGATAAAACTAACCATGATTGATTATCTATTTCAATGAAACCAAACAAAATAAAATAAAAATATAATGTAAATTCTTATTTAGTATAGATATTGCACCCAAACTATTGACCAAGAAAAAAAGTATATTGCACCCAAACTATTTAGTTTCGGTGCATGCCTAAAAGTTCAAAGGGTGCTTACAACCTTTTTATATTATTTATTATCATTATGATTTACTCTTAATTTATGATTAAGTCTATGTATAAGATAATTATTTAAGAATTTGCATTCTATTAAAACCATATCTGGACTCCTTTTTGCTTTCTCATATTTCTTTTGTCTATAATCTCATGTTGTTAACACGAGAATAAAGTCTCTTTAAGGATGACAATCTGAGAATTGGACTCGTAAACCACACTAAAGGTGAGAGTGAGTATTGAATAGTCGTAACCAAAATTCCTAAATTGTTAAGAGTATATATGAGATTGGACAACATCGTCTTATTAGCTAGCTTTTGAAAATGAAATACAAGTCCATTTAACAAAAATAAGTCTTCCTTAACATGAACCACGCATTATAAATGTATGGAAGATTACATATCATTTTTATGCTCTAGACTAGATGGTAATTTATTGATGTCATATCAAAATACGAATAAATGAACACTATAATAGTCATTATTCTTCTTCCTTTTATCTCCCTACAATGTTTTGGTCTCACATCTTCTTCCTCGAAGGCATATTGTCAATTTGTCACGGGCATAACATCCATAACCACAAAATTTCTAAAACAAGGTCAGCAGCAGCACCTTCTTCAAAAAAAAAGCAGCACCTAAAATCAAATCCATAGAAATAAAAGTGACAAAGACACATAAAAGTAAAACTCCAACATACAAAGAATAACAACATGATTGTATGTTTTAGGAGAAGAGATTAGTGCATATGTCCAACAAAAAAGCAAAGGGGATTAGGGAATAGTGTTAGGGGTATTTGATTTGCAACATTTTGAAAAACAAAAGAAGCAAAAATATTCTCTCAAAAAAAAATAAAAACAGTACATGATATATATGCTTGACTTGTTGGATAAATTTTTCTTTTTCTTTTTATATATGTGTTATGTAAAGACTATAATATTTATACCAAAAAAAAACGACTATAATATTGTTTCAAAGTTTATATTTTCTTAGGGGATATAAAGACTATAATATTTATACAAAAAAAATAAAATTGTTTCAAAGTTTAAATTGAATTTTTTTTATGATGGGGGTTTAAACCTCTGACTTTGTATATATTATGCATTATCCCTATCAATTGAGTTATCCTCACGATAACAGTTTAATTTGTATATGTATATGACTAGGGAATTACTGGATAATGTTAGATTTTGTTACAAGTTGGTTAATATTAGTTACAAATTAGTTGAAGTTTGTTTGTTTAGGTAGGATCACTATATAAAGTGCTTCCTACAACAACTGAAATCAACTTTTTTTCATTCATTTAATTCTTAAGTTTATCTTTCTCTTAGTTTATTTTTTTTATTTGTTGGACTCTACCATGCTTCTGAATAGGCATGGCAATAGGGCGGGGTAGGGATGAGTTTTACCTTTTCCGTTCTCGTACTTGATTCTCTTATACTTATTCGTTACCCTACCTATATCCAACGGGAATGAGAAATTAAATCTCATCCCCGTCTCCAACGGGTTCGGCCCCCGCATTGAATAACTTTTTTTAATAAAAATTAGAAGTTTTTTTGCATCCCCAAGAACAATGTTGTAATATATTATCCAACAATATGCTCACTTTAACATTTGTTAGACAGAATGATTTAGTTGATCATTAAATATCATTGTTAGTTTTTATTAACATGATAATTATCAAACAGAATGACATGACATGTCAACATAAAATAATTTTTTACATTTGGGACGGGTTTGAGTATGGGTTCGGGGTGGGTACCTATATACTCATTACTCGTCCCACACCCGTGTTTTGAAATCAGGGAAAACTCATACCCATACCCAAACCCAGTCAAAACGGGAAAAATCCATCAAATTGGGTTTGGTTCGGACGGGCAACTGCGGGTATGAGTTTTGTTGACATGCCTACTTCTAAACATTATACACCGGCAAAATAAAATAATTTTGTACAATTATTTAATCAAATCTCATTTAGATATGTCATATACTATTTTCTTTTTTGAAGCACGTCATGTATTATTTTCTAAAAAATTTGATTCTAAAAAGTATGTTCGCAAAAACAAAAAAAAAAAACTCTAACATTTTATAATACATAGTTACTTTTCCTTTTTAAAGGTAGTTACATTTCCTAATATGCTTGGTATATCCATTGATGCATTCGACACTTGATCCCTATGCCATAAAAATATCTCAATTTGTTTTCGAATGAAAAAAAAAATCAATTTGTGATTCATGTGTATCTAAATCGAATATATGTTTTTTCAAAACTTGAGTTTTTTTTTTTGTCAAGTAGTTTAATGACTAAAATTTGATATTTTTAAGGTTAGTATGTGGAGAGTCCGAGAGTCGAAGATCGATCTCTACATATATTATACATTGTTCTTACCAAGTTTGTTATACTCACGGGAGATGTCCTAAGAAAACCTAAAACATATTGTAAACGACGTTATATACTCTTTGTCATATTCGCCCATGCTCGTGCCACATTATATTTGACAACAAATCATTATTCTTTTTCTTTAACAAGGGACTACAGACATATTCTACTCAATGATATGAGATATACATTATCCCCATAATTGGCTTAACAATGACGGTATCAATTGATCAATGTTTGGTCATTTCAATTAGCTTGTGAATCTTTATTTGAAGATCATCGAAGGTCATGTGTTTGTTATAGTTTCATAGAGTTTAATTATGAAAATGTCTTAATATGAAATATTATGACAAATTCATCTTACTCCTTTTGTTAAAGTTGTGTCTTAATATGCTATGCATACTCTTTGTGAGTATCTACCAGAAAAACTGGATACTCTTTGTGAGTGTCTTGCATACAGATATATAAGAATAAATCCACCCATACCATTGACTGTATTAATAATTGAGTTAAGTTCTTTACTAAAGTGAAACCTTTTTTTTAATGGTACCAATTAATTGTAACTTACATTTTATCTACATCAATACTCCATCCGTCTCATAATTACTGTCTCTTTAACATTTTTTTTTTCTCAAAATAATTGTCACTTTACAATACCGATGCAACATTTATTATTTTTTCCCTATTTTACCCTTATTTATTGATTTTCATTCAACTTAAATACTCCACTAACTACAATTAATAAGGGTGTTTTAGCAAATGTTACTAAGTTTACAATTGAAATTAACACAATTTATCATTTTCTTAATAATCGTGCACAAATCTTAAACGATTAATATTTGTGAGACGGATGGAGTGATATATAGTTAGATCATGGCCAAATTAGCTTATGCTTTTGGAATACTTCTGGTGTGTTCTTCCCTTGCCAGATAAGATTCAATAGTGAGCTAGAAGGAAATTCGTCAAGATCTTCTATCAAATTTTATTTACCTTTCAACTGAATTTTAAGTTATCGAGTCTCTTTCTCTCAATCTAGAGAGTTAAAGACAAAAAAAAAATAGCAGTTGCAAACTTTCCTATCAAATACCATCGGATTTTACATACCTCTTGTTAGACTTAGATTATTACTAATTAGTAAAAGTCTCTTGCTTTATGTACTTGGATGACATTGTGGTTGGTGATGTTGGTCAACCACAATGTCACAAGTAACTTTCTTTTTTCTCTTTCATAAGGTTTTTTTGTTTTTCTATACATTTGTGATATTGTAGTTGGTCAATATTACCAACCACAATGTCATCCAGTTGTCAAATATGTCTCGAAATCCTAAGCCCCTGTTAAGTCCTTTGATTTATGAGCCTCTATTGAGAGAACTTTTGTATAACCCCAGTTCATTATTTTATAATCTTTTTGAGGAAATTTGTATGAGGCTTCATGGCTTCATTTTTTTGTCAATCCACAATTTTTGGAAGTAATTTTCTATATAAAAAAAATTAAGTTTGTACAAAAAATAATTGAACAATATTTTTTCTAAACATGTAGGTCAACGTTAGCTTTGGACTATTTTTGGCTTCGGGCTGATACTATGTTTTCAGGTCAATAATAGAGGAAGGGTGCTAGGGATGGACATGCTACCTAGTAGTTGTGTTGATGTCTTGTTTGGTTTGGATATTATGTTTGTAATTTGTTTTATAACATTTAGATATTGGTTACTAGATGTATAATAGTATGTTTCCGAAATGTTTGTGTTTATAATTTGTTTATGTTGCAAGCAATTCAATGTTTTAACTATCACAAAAAGGTTTCAATATATGTGCTAACCCCGGCATTCTCAAACTCTAGTGTTAACTCCTAAAATCGACTGAGTTTATGTTTTTAGGTGTGAATTTAGTATTAATATGGTGGTAAACTCATTTTTTATGAAATTGAGGCTTGCATTGAGTTTGAGCAATTTAACTCACAACAAAATCGATGAAATCGTTCGATTTTAAACGAGTTTAAGATTTTACTTTAAAAAAAGTAAATCCTTTTCTCTGGCCCCATTTTTTCTCTTTATGGCTCATAAGCCCATTTACCTTTTTAGTTTTTTTTAATTGTTTGTTGGATGTTTTTATTATTTCGTGGGATAATTCTATTTATTTTGATACAAGGTTGAACATGATTATATTTTGGCTTTATAGTTAAGTTAATCTTTTGAATTATTAATCTATTTAACTATTTACAACCGTATATTGTATATGTATGTCATGTATATAATAATTTTAATTTCAGGTAAATTTATATGATTTTACGAGTTGAAAAAAAAGTTACTCGTATGATTTTAATTTAGGTAAACTTATATTTAAAAATAAATATTTACATTTAATGTTAGATTGTTACACAGTGTATGCATATCAATGTTTGATTCAACAAAAAAAAAAGAAATGCATATCAATGTTTGATTCACCAAAAAAAAAAAAAGAAATCTGTATCTCACCCCCCTCAAAAAAAAAAAAGTATACATTTAATATTTTAAAAACAAAATCTTTTCTCAAATTGCTTTAGTTTTTTATTTTATTTTTTTAAGAAGAAAATTACTTTCATTTTAATCTATCACCTGAAGTTTTTCACACCAAATAGTTTACACGTCGTTATTATTTTTAAAACTTTTTTATTTGTCTTAATTGTAATGGGTTATATATGTTTCGACCGATACTATACATATCTATTTATAAACAAAGGAGAAGGAAAGAGGATGGAGGGTTGGGGTTAGAAAGTTGAGGGAGTTTAATTTTGTATTATTAGAAAAGTGGTGTTGGAGGATGTTTGTTGATAGGGAGAGCATTTGGTATAAAGTGTAGGTAGCGTGGTATGGGGAGGTGGGAGGCCGATTGAATGAAGGTGGGAGGTATAATTCTTTGTGGTGGAAGGAGTTGGTGGGTGTTCGACGAGGGACTGGTTGAGGTGTGGATAGCTGGTTGGATGACAATTTGCAATAAGGGGTAGGAAATGGTGTTAATACTTAATTTTGGACGGACCTTGGTTGGATGGAATCCCTCTTATTGTTAGATTTAGTAGGTTATTTGATTTAACGGGCAACCCTTTTATGTCAGTCACTTATATGGCTGGTTTTAGGCGGGGAGAGGGGGCCAGACTTGGAAGTGGAGGAAGATGTTGTTTGTGTGGGAGGATGATATGTTAATGTTGTGTGATGTAGTATTTTTTTTATCAATCATCGTCTCCACAGGGACTAGCGCGATATTCAAGTCATTCAACAATCAATATTGTTCTAAGTGTATGGATTTAAAATGTTTGTTTGTGTAAACTTATATAAACTATTTGACATAAAATAAATAGAGAAGAGATAGGGATATTTTGCTTGGGGTCAGAGACACTCAACCAAGCATAACAACTGCAATATAACATAACGGATTCTAGCTTTTTAAACGATATTATCATAATCACTCAACAATATCATTCGTCAATATCATTTCAAATCTCAATAAGACTTTAAATACAAGAATAACAACAATATTGAATAAATAAGCTAGAACCATATATTAAAAGATGAAGAGTTTACATAATGACTTAGTTGAATACCTCAAAACCCACAAGGGTAGATGTGTCTATGCAATCTTGACAAAGGATGAAAGAAAGATGAAGATTCTATGCCTAGACTCATGATGTCTCAACAAATCTTGAATAGAATCTACTCTTAACAACCTTACTTTGTGTTTTTCTCTAAAAATGCCATCTCTCTATCTCCAAAAATGGTGCTGCAATTTTCTCCCAAAAGTGCCTAAAAACGTGATATCCTTCTTTTCTTCAAAATGTGTGTGGCTCCTGTACAAGAAAGCTCCTCCAAAACGTGTGTTGTTGTTTTCCTTTGTTGTGCGGCAGCCTTCTTCAATTCTCTCGGGTCACCCATGGGTTAAGGCCCATTTGTTTATTTTTCTTCTTATGTTTTGCACTTCACTTCTTTATTATTCACACCAGCCATTTATAAGCTCACCCAAGTTTTCTTTCTTTGCTCCTATTACTACCAATTATAATAATAATAATAATAAAATAAACTAATTGACTCAATTAATAAATAAAACCACAATTTATTTAAATAGACTAAAAACTTAATTAAAAAAGACTCTAAGAATGTGATATCACGGACTGTCATCATTGGTACTTTGCTTCTTGATGTTGTTTTGCAGGTACAATGACGGTTAGAACCTAGTAAAATTTATACTATCTAAATAAAATAAAAATTAACCAAGTTGTTTGAGCTTTAGTGGCAAGGAGTTCATTCCAAGGACGTACCCGGGGAATACCGGGTTCGATTCCCAGGGGGAACAATGTTTGGCCAGTGCGCATGGCTCTACGCACGAGCCGGATTAGTCGCCCACATTTGGTGAGTTGGAAACCGGTACGAAAGCCAAAAAAAATAATATTATATTTCCTTATTGAATTTAAAATTACTTTTTAATTGTGAACGAGAGAAAATTTTATTTATTTATTTATTTGAACGGAGAAAAAATTATTTATGTTATCCTGTTAGTTTCTAACATTATCATATTCTACTCTTATTAAACACCGAATTATTGCCGTAAAAAAAACTTATTTTACAATATCTCTCTTATATATCCCAATCATCAAACAAGAGTAATAATCTTATTTTAGGGCGAATCTTAATATGTTAATTGTTAGGTTATTATTTTTTCTTTTGTCACCATTCGAACCATAAACCTTTAACTCTATAACTCTTTTTTAGTTCCTTAACTCAACCAAACATTGAGTTACCCATCCTCCAAACAAGACTAATAATCTGATATTTCTGAATATTTTGTGGTAGCTTTATATATTGTCCGGCCCAAAGTGGCTGCTCTGAATTCCTGTGTGAATGCCCCGTCTGCTACACCAAACAATTAGCCTAAAAAGCTATCCAATAGTAATAATATAGTAACGAACATATTCTTTGTTCTCCTACAAAGCATGTTGCATTGCTACTGGACATGTTATTCCACTGTACGTTTATATTTATATACATACTTATAAATACTATATGATATATTGTTGCAACTGGACATGTTACTTATTCCATTCCATGTATGTATCTACGTGAATATTTATTATATCGGTGCATGTTTATCATACTTTTCTTAGGAACCTTCCTTATCGTACTTAAAACTAAACGGGGCACTATATAATCACCAATATCACTGTTAGAACTTGCATACATTCAACAACAATACATAAACAAACACATAGACGAAGCTAGCAAAATCAATTACTCTAGGGTTTGTTAAGGTTTCGCATGGCGTTTATACAGCGTAATATTTCAAGCGACGGGAAGCGTGTGATGACTCTGCAACAGTTCAAGCAATGGTTAAAGACATCATTCGACGCAAATGGTGATGGTCGCATCAGCAAAGGTGAACTGCGTGAGGCATTGAGGATCACCGGTGGCCTCTTTGCTTCTTGGAAGAGCAACAAGGTCTTTAAGTCCGTTGATTCAAACCACGACGGTTTCATTGATGATAAAGAATTTATTAATCTTGCACGATTTGCAGAGAAGCACTTGAACATAAGAATCACAAAATAGTTTTGTGTGAGTATGTGTATATATTGAGCGGAACAATATGGACGACAAAGTTTTTCCTCAAGAATTTTAACATTGTTATTGTGATTACTACAAGTTTTGATTCATTGTAAATGTCTTTAATTTTTTGTACTTAATATACTAATTAAATTATGAGCTATGATATATGATAATGAATAGTCTCCTCACATATTTCACGAGTTTCCCAATGCACCACTCTTTCATAAAATGTGAAATGTTTTATGTTTTTTTTTTGTTTGTAATGGGGAAAACATTTTGGTCTAAAACAAGTATCCTTACATTAAACAAGGAAGATCGATCTCTCGTGTCAAATTGGACCATAGGAGCGGCAAAACTCTACCTTAAGAGTTTTAATATATATTGTTGTAAAATTAAGACAATGACATAAGTGTTTCCTTCTAACTCCGTAATCTAAATGTGGATACAAATGATGGAGCGCTTAGAGCATTTCCAATGGAGGGTCCTTATTTAACAAACATCATTTTCTATTAAGGACACCCATTAGAGAAAGAAAAAATGAGTCCCTATTAAGCAACATGCAACTATATAAGGTATCTCTCTCTTCTGGACAACTAACGGATCCCACGTTTAAAATAAGTAATAAAATATGTACTAGTTGGTCTCACTTACAAAAGTAGTAATATTTTATCTATTTGTCATCATTTTAAATAAAATGTAATTCATGCAAATTATTATTATTATTATTATTATTATTATTTAACGAAGAAATGTAAAATTTGTAATGTTAATTTTTGTATTTTCAAATTATCAAAATGTTGCAGAAATTTAAGTTCATACGAATAAATAAATATTTTATAATTTCTTTTTTTAAGGATTTTAATTAAATATTATGAGGTAATTTATATTTTAATAAATAAATTGTTTTTGTATAATGATGTAAAGTTAGTGAGACCTATTTAAGTATTTTTCATTGGAGTCGTGTATTGCCATTGGAGTCATTGAGTCATTAATATGTACTTTCATTAAAAAATTATAAATAAGTAATGTGTACACGTGAGGTCCATTTAAGTTGTCCCAGTTAATGGACTACCATTGTGGATGCTCTTAGAACTTGAAAGAAATTAATTTCAAAGGAAAGAAAGTGACTAGAAAGAAAATGAAAAGTAACATAATTTTTTAATTGTTTAGAATGAATGGAATTGAAAAGAAAGTTCATGGAAAGATAGTATTTAGTAAAGAAAAAAATATATTTGGCCATCAAAAGATATAAATGGAGAGAACAATATGATGGATGTGATATGATGGATGTGATAGAAAGTTATTTGAACAACCATTTACATGACAACTTATGGGACAATCCTGTATTTACAAAGAAAATTAAACATTGACACGAAAATCATAACAATAGAAAGAGAAAATAAAAACATAATATAAGTATGCGAGATAAAGTTGTCACAAAATGGTTACATACAAATATCATTTCTCAAATAGAAATAGAGAATGATGTGATATATGTGATAAGTGATGAGATATGAAGAGTTGGATAGAGAGAAAATGTGGTGTAGAATTGGTGGATGAAAATCAAGGGTGTACAAATATGTTTGGATATGATGTGTTGATGATGTCACACAAAGGAAAGTCAGAGATAAAATTAGGTGTTAAATGGATGTTAGAAATGAGAATGGATTCTATCCATTTTTTCCCTCATGTTTCTTGATCTCCACCTTTAAAACTCATTTTTTTTCTTTCTAAATATCTTTCTAATTTGCAATGAACGGTGAATATTTCAATAGACTTTCATATCACATAAGAGGATCCTTTCCTGTTAGAAAGTTATAGGTTTTCAAATATAATCTCCTTTAAATATATGAACCCAATAACTTTTATAATATATTTAGTTATAGTTAGTTTAATTTTAAATTTGAAAAATAGATGAGATTGTTAAGGCAAATGCAAATTTGCATTGGAAAAATGTTTAGTAAAAATGTAGTTAGCTTTCAATTTTCTATAATTTTGAAGTAGATTTAGATTTAAATTTAAAAAAGAATTAGGTTATTAAAGGTAATTTTGTCCAACAAAAGGCTCCCAAAAAAATAGTTAATCGATAATTAACCGTGGAGTTGTGTTTATATAAAGATATAGGTAAGTAACTTGCAGCATAATATGTTAGTCTGTTAGTGCTTATTAATACATTGAGTTTTTTTTGTTTTTTTTAGGTCTAGACATTGAGTTTAATTTGTATACATATTGTTAGTGTTAGAGAGTTCTATGCATACATTCGATGATATGTTGGTATATTATTTAATGGATTAATTAAAAACATATGACTTATCATGTCTCATTAATTGATGTAGCAACATATTAGTGATTGTATGTGTAACATTTTTTTACACTAACGATGTATATAAATTAAAGATCTAATGCATTTTGCATTTTTTTAAATTAAAAATAAAATTGAGATGGGCAATGAACTCCGGAAAAATCCCACCATCCAAACTTTTCGTGCGCTTTACAACATTTCAAATTGTATTTTCCAAACACGTAAAGTATGTGTAGGAACCCTTCTTTTTTGAATTTTAGAATACCCAAAAGGGAAACACTACTTATCGCGACAAAGTTTATCACGACACGCATCACGATAGTATTTCCTTAATACACCTGCTCCACTTTTTAATATTATAGCACCCATGATTTGTGTGCAGCGGACAATCCAAAGG
>Ga0228711_1009064_pt1 | contig 13670 bp, 8 predicted proteins | sample MedpolnodulmetaG_2_FD_177996 | JGI IMG/M metagenome (GOLD analysis project Ga0228711, IMG submission 177996) | Root nodule microbial communities from Medicago polymorpha collected in Santa Monica, California, United States - brown nodules | ecosystem: Host-associated > Plants > Roots > Nodule...
ACAAGCTCCAAACAAAATATCCCATATATAATTCTTTTCACATGCTACCAAGATTGACTTTGATTCTGAATAGTAAAATAAGAGCTACCACCTACCAAATTCACCTTGCTCTACGTTCTTCTATAAATACATGCATGCACTCTTCTACCTTATTCACCAAACAAAGCAAATACTCAACTAGTGGTGAAATATTCTCCTAATCTAGTCTCCAAAATGTGTATTGGAAAAGGAGAATTCACTGTGAATATTACCAACAAAGAAATAGTGGCTGCTGCTCTGCCAATGCAAGAGCACTGGCTTCCACTATCAAACCTTGATTTAATTCTACCCCCCGTTGATGTTGGTGTGTTCTTTTGCTACAATAAGCCTATAATTACTACTGGCACCCACCACAGCATTGTGGGGTGTTTGAAAAATTCTTTAGCCGAGGCTCTTGTTTCTTATTATGCCTTTGCTGGTGAAGTGATGACTAACTCCATGGGTGAACCTGAGTTACTTTGCAACAATCGTGGAGTTGATTTTGTTGAAGCTTTTGCTGATGTTGAGTTACAATCTCTCAATTTGTATAATCCAGATGAAACTGTTGAAGGGAAGCTTGTTCCAAAGAAGAAACATGGTGTGCTTGCTGTTCAGGTAAAATAATATTAATTTAAAAAACCATGCAACATGTCTACAAATTTATCAGTGTTTTTTAGAGATAGATGCATTTTCAATTATTCATTTGAGTGTACCTAAGTCAATTTTTTATATGAAAACACTTTTATTTTATTTTCTTTCAATTTGTAGTAGTAATTTAAGAGAAATCGTTTATACTACTAAAAAGGTTAAATTATGCGGGAGAAATTTGGAGAGGAAAAAAGTGAATTCACTCTCTATGCGGGAGAATTTCGACCAAACGTTTTGGTCTCGAGGGAAAATTAGAATAGGCAAAGAATTATCATCATCGGCATGTAGTTTTTTTAATAATCATTAGTATTATCACTTATTATAAAGTGTTTTAATTATCATTGTTATTGTGCAGGCAACTTGGATGAAATGTGGTGGATTAGTAGTGGCTTGCACTTTTGACCATCGTATAGCGGATGCCTATTCTGCAAACATGTTTCTTGTATCATGGGCCGAGATAGCTCGGCCCAATGATAACAAGTCTTTGATCCCAACAACGCAACCTTGTTTTCGACGGTCACTTCTAACCCCACGACGCCCACCTTCCATCCATCCTTCAATTTATGACATGTATGTCCCCATCTCTGATCTACCTCCACCACCTGAACCTGAATTTGACTCTGATATTAAAACCAACCCAATAATAAGTCGCATATACTATGTAACAAGCAAAGAACTCAACAACATGCAGTCACTAGCCAACTCAAATAATGGCGGTAGTTCCAAGCGCTCAAAACTCGAGTCCTTTTCTGCTTTCTTGTGGAAAATGGTTGCGGAAGCCGCTTCAATCAATAATGAAAACATTGTTGCAAAAATGGGGCTTGTGGTTGATGGAAGAAAGAGGCTAAGCAACGGTGACAAAAACAAAGAAGAGATTATGAACTCATATTTTGGGAATGTGCTTTCGATTCCCTATGGTGGTAGATTAGCAGAAGTGCTGGTTGATAATCCGTTATGTTGGGTTGCAGATCGAGTTCATGAGTTTTTGGAGGCGGCGGTGACAGAGGAGCATTTCTTGGGTCTAATTGATTGGGTGGAAGAGCATCGACCAGTTCCTGGATTGGCAAGAATTTATTGTGGCAGCACTGGTGGAGAAGAAGGACCAACATTTGTGGTGTCTTCAGGGCAGAGGTTTCCGGAGTCAAAGGTTGATTTTGGATGGGGGAAGCCTGTGTTTGGATCTTATCATTTTCCTTGGGGAGGTAGTGCTGGCTATGTCATGCCAATGCCAAGCCCTAAAAGAAATGGTGACTGGTTGCTCTACATGCACCTTCCTAAGGGACACTTGCACTTCATGGAGGCTCAAGCTCCCCATTTCTTTAGACCAATCTCTTGGGATTACCTCATCAATTAAAGTTTGTGCTACTAAATTCATTTGTTTGTTAATTGTATTATTCCTACATCGACATGGGTTCATCATATAGTAACTATAAAAAATTTGCATTTTGCTATTAATTTGCTTTAAATTTAATATGAATGATAATGTAATGTTCCTTGTTAAGGTTGTAAAATGTTTTAAAAAAATCCGATTAATATTATTTATACACACAAACAATTTTCTTAATTCGTTTATCGCACATGGGTCAAAGCGACTAAATCTCAATCTTCCGATCTTTAGCCTCTCAATGTCTTGTGTGTGGATCATGTACTACAATCATGCAGAAGGAAAATAGTACGTAATTTAAAGTGCGTGAATTTGCATGACTTGAAATAAAATGTGAAAAATAAAAAGAAAGATTGAATTGAAATGGCAAAGAAATTGTATAGTTTGAGTGATAATTTTTTTTACATAAAGTCAAAGAAATTAAAGATATGAAAGACATACTTAATGTTTTTAGAAACTTGAATTTGTTTCTATACTTATCATATTGTTATAGCTTGTCGATGTTCTTCACTTTTTGATTGCTTTTGTGATGTTGGTGATCAAATATTTTGGTTGAAATGTTGACTTTCATCTTAGATTTCTTTGTCATCGCCTTTCAACTCATTAGATTTCTTTGATGAACATAATTGAAACAAGGTTGAGCATGCATGATTTTGTGTTTGGTGAATACTGCAGTATTCTGAAATTTTGTTTGGTGTGTTAACTATCATCATGTAATGCCATGTCCTTTTTTGTATTTAATTATTTTAAAATAAATTTAATTTTGAATTTATTCTTCCTATCAAATATTAATATCCAACAAAACTTCAAAATACAATTTTTTTTATTATAAATTTGCATTAGTATAATTCTGAACATGCATGTTTCTGTTTGATTATTTGCTGATAGTCCTATTTAAGGCCGAGAATGCTACTTTTTTTTCTTCCTAAGGTAACTTTTTTGTGTGATTCCAAGGTAATTTTTTTAGTCAGATCAAATGAGCTATGAAAAAGAATATATTTTTTTTAAAGAAGGAAAAAATATATAATTTTTTTTAAGAAGCTAAAATATAATATATTATCACAAACCAACAAGTCTTTCAAACACAAGAAGTGTCAGAAAAGACTATGAAATACTAACAACAGTTACATCAAAATCTGGAGAAAACACAATACTGAAACAAAAACCAAAAAACAAGCTGAGCCCTAAACAGAAGCAAAGCACATTAGGTGAAGCCATCAAAAGTGATAGTCAAAAGCGAGTGTAGCATATTTCGTTTTTAACCACCAAAAATATTGTAACTTAAAAAGAAAAATTATAATTTTGTTTGCAATAAAAGAAAATATTGTTTGTTTTAAATAATTGTTTTGCAAAAAAAAATATTCTGAAAAGATCCTCACTTTTAGTTTTAAATCAGGTGTTTGTTTTAAATAATTGTTTCAAATAAGGTGTTTTTAAAGGGATTTGGAGTTAAGAAGAGAAAGTTGATGGTGAATAAGAAACATGTTCATGCATATATATGAAGATGGTTCAGATTTTATAATCTAAACAGGAAAAATATGCTCTAGGTTATAAAATTTGAAGTACGTAATTTTGTTAAAAGAAAAAGATTTATTATTATTATTTTTTATTTTTTTATTTTTGCAAAGTAGGGGTTCTAAAGGTATACAGGATAAGTTCAAATTCTAAAACTCTAAACAACAAAAACACATGGGTAATTCCTAGTGTGCGTGAGAGTTTTGGGGTGAAAAGAATTTGATCGTGGGCCACTTTTTACTAACTTTTATGAATGCTAATTAAGCTTTCTTTCTTTATAAATAAAATACTGTAGGTAAGTGGGAGTGTGACCAATACCAATCTACGTCAAATTACTAATATGCTTTAACGACTGTATACCAAATCCAAATGTGTATAGTTTTTTAATGAGAGAGTTAACGACTTCATTGATTAAGAACTTGTGTTGAAATTGTTCAGAAATGTAAAGACGATTTAAAATAAAATTCGTAAACTCTAAAGACCCGATTGCCAATTCAACTACAAACTCTGAATAAAACTACCCCACCCAGAACATCATCTTTTGGAGGTTTCCCATTTTGTTATCCATTTTAATACTCGACAATTAACGAAGTCAAGTTACACAAAAAATGATTAAAAAAGTAGGTATACCAAGGTCAGAAAGACTAGTAATTATTATATGTGGTGTCCATATGGCGGAGGGGATAAAGATGTAGTACAATATTAGAGATAGTTTAGGCACTTACATTATAATGTTTGGAATGAGAGCATTGATAAGCTCAACTTGTGTCATATTTGATCAATTTAATCATGACACATACGTCAATTCAATTATTTTCTCTCTTTCACATATTTTATGTTTAAAAAATTGTATTGTTACGTGTCACATTTGAATTGATCAGTGTCATATGACATTATACCACATAAATGTAACCCAAGCATTGATAATTATATAACAATTTTTTTTTTTTGGTGACATAGCAAATCTATCTGAATGACCTAATTAAATTTGGTTAGAAAAAAATAGTTTGGCCCAACTCCAAAAATAAGCATAAATTTACATAGTTTGACAAAGTAACATATTCAGACATACATTTTTTTTTTCTTTCTACATGTGTAACTTTTTTTTATTTACTTTTTTTTTCTTGGTGAAAGGGTGACACTTAGTTAATCATGTTGAATATATGGTTAATTCAGATAGATAGTTATTTCAATTCACGCTGAAAATTGTGGTTATTTCAATTACACGATTAACTATAATTTAACAGTTTTTAATGTGATCTAAATAAATCAACTATATACTTAACTAAATTAATTATAGTTTTGCATGTGATTAATTATATGTAGCTTGCCGATGTTGGGAAAATTAGGTGTTGATCAAATATTCTTTTTTTATTTTAAAAGTTGAGTAATAATATTTGAACAACCAAAAGTTGACAACTTTTGTAACAACTCTCATACTTTCATTGTATTTTTTACTCTCTCTATATTACTTTTATCTCAAAAGAAGAATGGAAAAAAAAGTCATCCTAAAAGTCGTCAATTTTTTGTTCAAATATATTACTCTTAAAAGTATGCTCAAATTAGTAGTGATAGGGAATGAATTTTCTCATGCGATATAATTTACGTATGAAATAATAAAGCACGATATATAACTATTTAAATTCACTTTATTTAAATTCTTCATGTGCTTCTCCTTTATGATGAATGATAAGATATTATTATATTTTACTCTTTGATGTGTAAATTACATATAAGAAGATCTATTTCCGTAATCAAGGGTTCCTATTAAAAAAAACGGTAGTGATGAGATGGATGCACATATATATGGACCACCAGGACCACCCTCAAGTGATTGTGACATATATCCTCATGCACTCCGAAGTATGACATATTCACAACTACGAGGTTTCTAACTTTAACTACTACTACTACTTTGAATTGAGTTTGATCATCTTCTCCCTATATTTGAATTGTGTCGTATTATATGCGAGTTGATGTCATATATATCACGCATCACCCAAACAAAGCTTGCCCCTAAAGACCTATAGCAAGAACAATAAAGCATTCCAAACGACGACAAACATTTGAAAAATAAACAATATAATTTTTTTAGCAGCAATTTTTTTATTAATTATGTAAATAAGTACAAGAGATATTAAACCCACAAACTTTAATAAAGTACATGAAGTATTCACCCCACCAAAACCATGGTTAGACTACAATAAAAAAATGTCTCCCATCCTATCTAAGAATACAACATAATGTTAATGTAAACCATTCATAAAAGGGTATCTAATTTTTTTTCTTCCAAAAAATGCAACTCAAACATAATCTTTTAATTGCATCAATAACCTCTCCTATTGAAGTCAATTTAGAGTTAATGATTTGATCATTTATCGCCTTCCAAATTAACCATACAACCATATATCATCATATCAACAATAAAGCCCTTTCACTTCTCCTACCAAACTCACACAAATTTAAAACAAAGTTTGAGTATTTCCGAATACACCGCGGTTACACCTAGCCACTTGAACACTCCATATCAAATGTCACTTGCAAAACCACACTTAATAAAAAGAATAATTATTCATAGACACCCCCATGTGGCAGGGGCAATTTAGTATTTTCACCTTACCGCTACTCTCTCTTTCACTTGATCCTCCTCTTTTCTCTCTCGACAAAACCCTCTCTTCTTAAAAATCCTCCACCTTCCTCCGCCCCACCACAACCACCGCCCTCCTCCCCACCCATCGTCGTCTTCTTCCTCTCCTCCCTCCCATTCTTTCTTCTCTTTCTTCTTCTCTCAGACTCACTTCACTCTCCACGACTATCCGTCGCCACTAGCCCCATTCTCGCTCACAACCACCACCGTCAAACATTGGCCTCACCTTATATCTCCACGTCGCCTCAGTCTCACCAAAATTTCCTCCATCCACCTCCCTCTCCATCACAGATCTGAAACTCCGAGATAAGAGAGTGTATGTACGACAACGATGTAGATCTGGGATGGGAGGACAAGAGAACAAGGATGTGAGAGAGATGAGAACAGGGAGGATGTTTGATAGCCGTCACCACCGTCGTCGGAAATGGAAGATGAATGGTGACGGTGGAGGAGAGGGGACGACAGAGTGAGGACTTGGAGAAACAAGGAAGACGAATGATAGATGGAGAGAGGACTATTTCACTGTATTTTTTTTTGTTTAATTGAATACCACGTGTCATAGTTTGTGTGGAGGTTAAAAGTGTGTATGCCACATGAGGGTGTTTATGTATCATTGCTTTAATAAAAAGGTGGGATTCCGACTCTGTTACCTAACTCCATGAGATACTATACAAATAGTCCATTAAGTAAGTTTACCAAACATTACCATCTTAGACTCATATGAGATGTAAAGTTTACAAAACAAAATAATAATAAAGAAAATGATTATTAAAACAAAATAAAGAAAGAAAAAGATTTGATTGTAATTAATATATTGAAAGTGTAAACATATTTTACATCGTCAGTCAATCAATCACTGATTTACTTCATTAGAATATTTGATTTTAATCATATCTATTTTAAAATTCATACAGATAGTGATGTGTTATTGTTTGACAGTGTAAATTATTTTACATGAAAGTGGATAAAAATTAATTTCTAAAAAAAAAAGCAATGTGATGGATGATATAATAAAAAGGGCATTTATAAATTTCAAGACCGATCCAAGGGTTAAACATTCCAAACTAAGACTTTAGACCTCAAAATTTTAGGCCAAAATAAAGCCTAAAAAAATCAATTTCCTTATGAGTCTAAGATTAGGCTAAAATAAAGCCTAAAATTAATTGTATATGTTTGCCAACTCAATTAGTCATATACTTGCCTTGGGATTCAAACCTTGTACTTAGCAAATTTTATGTTTTTTTTCTTCAGAAACTTTGTATTATTTTTTAAGTTATTTTAAAATGCATATATTTATAGAATAATGTAAAGCAAGTTGAATTCGATAAAAATGGATTTTAAGTTAAATGATTTTGTTCCTTCAAAAAAAAGATGTTAAATGATTTTGTAAGATTGGAAGATTTGTCGGACGAGTTGAAGTGAGGTCAAAATGAAGGACTCCATAGAAGTTTTAGGGAGATGCAAGAGCAGATTCGCTAGATGAGCAACAATTTCCCAATTGAATCAAGACAGTTTTAGTGACCATTTGAATGAGTTGTTTTTTTCCTTCATATGAAGAAACCTCATGTTCGCAAGGCAAACGTATTATGATAGGCGAATATGCACTTTAAAGACTTGTATATAAATAGATGTAAATCATTTAAAAAACAAATCAATGTGCCATATAAGTCTTTATTTAGAGAGAGAAATATAAGGAAGAGTTTAGTTTCACCATTTAAGACTATCTGGAGCTTGTGTGCAAGCCTCAGATGCTTCTTAGTATAGTTAGGTAGGATTTTAATGTAAACTTTTAGTCTGTGTGATTATATATAAGCTCTATTTTATTACGTTGATGATTTACGTGTGTTCTTAATGCTTTTTCCGATTTACCATCCGAAAATAATATTTTGATTTAGAAAGCGCAAGACACCGACTATTTATATCTAAAGGATATGAAATAAACTCATATGCGGATGCTAGTTTTTAAACATAGGGTTATGTTTACACTCACATTCAACGTCTAATCTGAATATTATTGAACCAATTAACTAAGTGAGACATTGAAAGTTAATTAATAAAATGGATCTCGTGTCGTATGTCATCCATAAAAATGTACGATAAGAGATAAGTGAAAACATAATTGAAATTTAGAAAGTATATAATCAATTATGATAATGTTTTGAATAATCCCAACACAATTCTTTCGTGTTATTTAATCACTTTTGTGATCTAATCTTTCAAGAATCTTTTTACAAACCTTTGGTTTAGAATATGGCGCTGTCTACACCGAAGAGTGTCACAAATCTCTCACCGTGAGCAAGTATTTTATACCGTCAAATACAAAGGAGTATATGATATTATGACGACCGTTAACATTAAATTATTTTTTCATTATCTCAGCTTTCAAAACATTATCAGCATGTGTGTGCTGTGTGAAAGATGTAATTCTCCTTTTCACTTCTTTATTTGGTGTTGTCCTTTTTGGATGTTCTTTTGGCTTTTTACCAACAAAAAACAAAACAATAAAACTGGACCACTGTAAAGTACGATCCAGCTCAATAGCATGTGATAGGTAAAAGGTGATCAACACAGTCAAAATAATGATTATTAACTTTACTTGATAATTTTCTCTTGTCTCAAAAAAGATTTAATGCGTTAGGGTTAATATATTTTTTAATATAAGAGGGTTAATTAGATTTTTTGTTACATTAAATCAAAGAAAAATGGTTAAAGAAGTATCTTAGCATATTGATTTGAGTTGCTAATGTAGTACCCAAGTTATTTTCTGTTAGCATAACCGAATTGTTAAATATAGTCTCGCTAATGTGCAAAATTCATAGATAAATAGAATAGATCACACTATTAATATGCATGAAATTAATTAAACACATTTTAGTAGCTAGTATCGTGCTGGTTGCATGAGAGATTTAACCATTGGCATCGTAAAATAAAGCTACAATGATGATTGATAAGGATTATTATTAGTTATGGTCCACTATTTCATGGAAAAATTGGATGCAATGCTTTGAGTATTGAGGAAAAAAGGTTAAGCTCCTCATAAGTGTGGTTTTAATGTTGACCGTCTATAATAATATTATACACTCCTTTATATCTGATGGTATAAAATACTTGATCACGGTAAGAGATTTGTGACACCCTCTCACTGTAGACAGCACCTTAAAATATAGTAAATTATCAATGGTTGAAACTATATGCAAATCCCTATAGAAAATTAAATATTGTCAAAAGTTTAAAAATTTGACAAATTAAAGTTTTAAAAGCAACCAACTGTTTGAGCTAAAGTGAATAACAAACTTCAATAAAAGACGAATCGTTTAAGAGAACATTAGTGTACTTACCTCCCGACTAAACTTCGGATTACTGGAACCCATTTCTCAAAGAACTGATATGTAAAAAAAATTAAAGCCAAACAACTGTATTCACTTATTGTTTAGAAAAAACACCAAAACCATTCAATTTATTTGAGTACCGTACAAATAAAATATCTCGTATATAATTCTTTTCACATGTTATCACGATTGACTTTGATTCTAAATAGTAAAATAAAAAATACCACCTACCTAATTCACCTTGCTTTACATTATTCTATAAATACATGCATGCCACCCTTCTACCTTATTCACTAAATTAGAGGTGAAACATTCTCCTAATCTAATCGCTAAAATGTGTATTGGAAAAGTAGAACTCAACGTGAATATGACCAACGAGGAAATAGTGGCAGCTGCGCTACCAATGCAAGAGCATTGGCTTCCACTATCAAACCTTGATCTAATTCTTCCCCCAGTTGATGTTGGTGTGTTCTTTTGCTACAATAAGCCTATAATTACTACTGGCACCCACCATAGCATTGTGGGATGTTTGAAAAATTCTTTAGCTAAGGCTCTTGTTTCTTATTATGCCTTTGCTGGTGAAGTGATGACTAACTCCATGGGTGAACCTGAGTTACTTTGCAACAATCGTGGAGTTGATTTTGTTGAAGCTTTTGCTGATGTTGAGTTACAATCTCTCAATTTGTATAATCCAGATGAAACTGTTGAAGGGAAGCTAGTTCCAAAGAAGAAACATGGTGTGCTTGCTGTTCAGGTGAAAAAAGATTTATTTTATTACCAAAACATTTTGTTCTCAAGGCAAAGAATTATTATAAGCATGTGCTATTATAATGATTATTATCATTATTAGTATGTTTAGACGGACACTCCGTACCCGTCAATCTTATCTTTTTATTGCACTCATGTGAATAAATTATTAATAATAGTTTTTATTAAATTTTAATTTTGAACCATTTTGTTGGTTTAGTGGTGTGGTTTGGGACCACTTCGTATATAGTATAGATTATAAAGTGTTCATTGTTACTATGCAGGTAACTTGGATGACATGTGGTAGCTTAGTAATGGCTTGCACTTTTGACCATCGTATAGCGGACGCCTATTCTGCAAACATGTTCCTTGTATCATGGGCCGAGATAGCTCGGCCCAATGATAACAAGTCTTTGATCCCAACGAAGCAACCTTGTTTTCGACGGTCATTTCTAACCCCACGACGCCCACCTTCCATCCATCCTTCAATTTATGACATGTATGTCCCCGTCTCTGATCTACCTCCACCACCTGAACTTGAATCTGATAAAAAAATTGATCCAATAATAAGTCGCATATACTATGTAACAAGCAAAGAACTCAACAACATGCAGTCACTAGCCAACTCAAAGAATGATGGTAGTTCCAAGCGCTCAAAACTTGAGTCCTTTTCTGCTTTCTTGTGGAAAATGGTTGCCGAAGCCGCTTCAATTAATAATGAAAACATTGTTGCAAAAATGGGGCTTGTGGTTGATGGAAGAAAGAGACTAAGCAACGGTGACAAAAACAAAGAAGAGATTATGAATTCATATTTTGGGAATGTGCTTTCGATTCCCTATGGTGGTAGATTAGTAGAAGAGCTGGTTGATAATCCGCTATGTTGGGTGGCAGATCGAGTTCATGAGTTTTTGGAGGCGGCGGTGACAGAGGAGCATTTCTTGGGTCTAATTGATTGGGTGGAAGAGCATCGACCAGTTCCAGGATTGGCAAGAATTTATTGTGGCAGCACTGGTGGAGAAGAAGGGCCAACATTTGTGGTATCTTCCGGGCAAAGGTTTCCAGAGTCAAAGGTTGATTTTGGATGGGGGAAGCCTGCGTTTGGATCTTATCATTTTCCTTGGGGAGGTAGTGCTGGCTATGTTATGCCAATGCCAAGCCCTAAAAGGAATGGCGACTGGTTGCTCTACATGCACCTTCCTAAGGGACACTTGCACTTCATGGAGGCCCAAGCTCCTCATTTCTTTAGACCAGTCTCTTGGGATTACCTCCTCAATTAGTGTTTGTGTTGGTAAGTTTGTTTGTTTGTTAATCGTATTCTTCCTACATCCTCATGGGTTCAACACATTAATTATCAACAATTTGCAACTTGCTAGTAATTTGATTTGAATTTAAGATGAACGATAATGTAACATTCCCTGTCAACGTTGTAAAGTGTTTACTTTTTTTTCCCGGTGAATATATATATAAACACTTTTCTTAATTGGTTTATCATACATGGTTAAAAATGATTAAATCTCAATCTTCTGGTCTTCACCCTCTACAATATATGACATGTTGATTTATAACATATATAAATAATACATATATTCAAATTATTAAGTTAGAAAACTCTTTTTCCTTTTCCAAATAAACAAATATCAATATATTAATTGTTAATTTGTTGAAGGTGTGAATCGAATTCGAGATCACTCTTATTACTTTACTCCTTAACTCTTTTACATTTGTCATCAAATCAACCCTATAACTCCCAAGTTGGGTAACTCTTTGGAGAGTTCTAATTAAAATTTTAATAAGAATATTTCTAACTAGTATCACACTCAATAACACACACATTAACAAACATATTTTTATTGGTTAAAACTCACACATATCTCGTTAAATAACGAGGATCTACTCATATAAGTTTTGAGTAACAAAAATATAGGGTCATAATGACGGCGTGAGTTGCTGATACCTAGTACTCTGATTCTTTCTTGATAAGGTCATAATGACGCTTTTATTGATATGCATAAAGATATTACATGTCTTTATGCGTTTAGCTCTTTCGCATCCCATCTTTATTTAGGTCTTGTTCTTTTTCATTTTTGAAGAGAAAATTTTATTATTGGCAATGAAAAGCTAAGGGGCTGTTCTTTTTTTTTTTTTTTTGATAGACGAAATGACAAAGTCATTATAAACTCACACACAAGTGGAGGAACCAGGGTTCGAACCCCGGTCATGGCATCCGGCCTAACAATTTCGGCCTTTTGCCAGTTGAGCTAAGGGGCTGTTTACTTTGCCTCCTATTTTCATTTCCATTAAAAAGAGAGAATAATAATGAAAATATGTTTGTTTTAATTTTTGAAAACATTTTCCTTAAAAAAGTTTCTAAAATCCAGTCGGAAATGAAAACGAAAAAAAAGGTGGCATGCATGTAATTGTAGTAAAATTGGCTCCTATTTTTTGCAGTTGTACGGATTTGTTCTTCATTGGACTTTTGTTACCTAATCCCCACTCACCTTTTTTCTCTGTTTTTTTTTTATGTGACCTTTGCAATGAGACAGTAGTGATGCAAACTACTAATTCATGTGATATGTCTACGTGTGTTGCTCCAATAAAAAAATTAATAAAATTGGCGTAAAAAATATATATAAAAAAAACTATTGTTTGCATAGTTTTAAAACTCGGCTCGATCATCGACTCGGCAGAGGCACTGAGTCACTGAGTCAATGGTCGAACCATTGGGTCATTAGTTGAACCATTGGGTCATTGGTTGAACCGCATGACAGAATCGGATTAAATCGGATGACTCAGTTAGATAACCCAGTGTTTAGATTAAATTTGTATAGATATTTAATAATATTAAATCGGATTGAACCGGTGACTCGATTACTCCAAAAACTAAAATAATAACATATTTAAAATAAAAATAAATATCCAACAAACATAATTTCATAGACTAATTATTCATGTGATAGTAAAAAGCGAAGAGTAATTATTCACGAACTTTAAATAAAATATTTGAGCTTTATAATTATATTTTTTTAGGGAAGCTTTATAGTTATATATGTCTATGTGTTTGTCCGTTAATATTGTGAGTTATTTTTATAAAAATGATAAAAAAAAATTGATAGGTATTTGCTTTGAAAAGTATTAAACGATAATTTTGTGAGGCGTTTTTATCAACTAAAAAATAATAATTGATGTGTATTTGTTTTGTATAGTATTCAATATTTTGACAGCTATAATCTTATCAAAAAATTTGTTTGATGTATCTTATTAAAAGCAAATCAAATACAAAATGAACAAGTGCTTTAGTGGTTAGGAAGTTGTTCCTTAACAGGAGGGTCATGAGTTCAACTCCCATCTGTGCCATTTTTTAAAACATGATTTAAGTTAAAAT
>Ga0228711_1009069_pt1 | contig 13663 bp, 4 predicted proteins | sample MedpolnodulmetaG_2_FD_177996 | JGI IMG/M metagenome (GOLD analysis project Ga0228711, IMG submission 177996) | Root nodule microbial communities from Medicago polymorpha collected in Santa Monica, California, United States - brown nodules | ecosystem: Host-associated > Plants > Roots > Nodule...
CAAATTCTGTACCTATCAGTACCAGTTTTTATTTCAAATTCGGGTACAGAAACTGAAATTTCACTGTGACCTACGTGTAGTAATTCGACGATAACTTAAGTTCTAAGAATGATTTTGAAGTCAAACCAAAGCCATTAAAAAGCTAACACAATTATCTACAACTTTCGTGTTTACACCTAAAACAAATTCTGTACCTATCAGTACCAGTTTTTATTTCAAATTCGGGTACAGAAGTGGAAACGAAAAGTTGTGCTGAAATCTCATGAAAATTCACTGTGACCTACGTGTAGTAATTTGACCATAACATAAGTTCTAAGAATGATTTTGAAGTCAAACCAAAGCCATTAAAAAACTAAAACAATTATCTACAACTTTCATGTATACGCCAAAACCCAGTTCAAAACAGAAACGTGTGAAAAAGACGCAAGAACATGAAACAGGAGATGCTGTCACTGTGCAGCTCTCGGGAAAAGTGACATTTTCCACCCAAAAACTTCATTTTAACTCCAATTTTCACCAAACTTGACCCTATAGTTCACTCTTACATAACCTAACTTAATACAACACAAAACACAACAATCCAACTCTAAATCATGCACAATTCATTAGCTCTATTCATCATCAATTATTCTTTTTACCAACAACCATATTCTTTCTAAACTCTATCATTCTCAACAATTCTGACACCAATCATTACAGAATAATCAAGCAGAATTTCATACATTAAAATTGATAGTAACAACACATAATTCATCAGTTTTCAAGGGAATTCACAAATTAAACCCTAAACTCATTTCTACCCATTTTCTCATGAACCACTAATCAAACATGAAGAATTAAGCCCTTAATTAGAGAAGTGAAACCCCACCCTTACCTGCTTTGATTGAATTACAAAGGTCCTAGCTTCTCTTGCCTCTTCTCTCTTGCTCTTGGTTTTTCCCCTTTTTCTCAAACTTCTCTGTTTTCACCTAAAATGATTTCCTTTTCTCTGACTATCCTTTTCTTAACCTCCTTCATTCTAATTAATTTTAATTAATTCCCACTAATTCATTTGTTTCCTCTTAATTACACCTCCACCCCCTTAATTCTAAAATATTCTAATTCTTATCTTATTCTTACTAACTATTAATAAAACCATTTAATTAAATAAACAAATCACATAACCACATAAATCAATTAAATAGGACTCTAAATTCGATCAAAAATAAAATAAACTGGCGTTACAGCTAACATTTGAGCCGGTTGCAGCTATGGTTTTGGGGGTTTATTAGTTTCATGGTCGACTGGTTTGAGGCATGGCTATGTGACTGAATTTTGGTGCTCCGCATTAGATTTCAGAGTCATAGCTTACGCCATCCTAGAGTGGTTTTGTGGTGGTTTTGCCATTTAGTTTTTCTACCGTTTTTTCAGTTGCAATTTGGTGGTTAGTTTGTGTTGGGTGATGTTACGCTTATAGGCAACATCTTTGTAGTTTCTTTAATTCATCACCTCTTTGCGTCTTGCAAGAGTTTCGGTTTAATAATTTTTGTCGTTTCTAAAAAAACGGCAAAACAATAGCTAATTCATAAATATTGAAAAATCCGTAAAGAAAATATAGAAAAAAAATCGAGAATGTAAGAGACATGTAGACTATGGTAGCAGATGCACTCAAAGGAAGGAAAATCGAGAATACACTGACCAATAACAGAATACAAAGGTGAATATTTTATCAACCAGTCACCATATGATACACAAGTACTACCAAAAAAGAAAATTGAGGCCTTAGGCAATTGCCTAATTGGTCTATCATTTGGGACGAGCCTTTAAACGGGAGTACTTTATATTCGAGTTTTGGGTTTGATCAAATCCAACCAACTCGGCTCACATACACCCGTAAATATTTATAGTTTTGGTTTTTGAATATCTATTGATAAAATAAATGGGTATTTTAACTACCTGTTAAAATAAGTAAATTAAATAAATAATCCTACTACCCTTTCAGCTTCAATAAAAAAATTTATACTTGAAATATTTTTACATGACACTTTAATTCTACTCTAGAACAAACCAATAATACTACCCATTATTTAAGTTTTTTTAATCAAGAAACTTGGTTTTTGTTAAATGTAACTATTTTATTTATTTTTTCTGAAAATGAAATGTATGAAAATTGTTATCGTAGTGTATGTATATTATTATATATTGGTGAAAATAAGAAAATGAATGTGATGAACTTTTGTTGTTAAATAATTATTTTTTAAAATGTTATCCATGGATATATGTATATACCCGTGGATATCTCAAAATCCATTGATTATTCGCTTAATGGATATCCGCACGGATATAGAGAGGACACAAATATCATTTTTATCCAATGAGACAGACACAAATATAATATTATCCGCATTCATGGATATCCATTTACTTCTCTACTCCAGAGGTTGTCTAGCAAGTAACGCAAATTGGTCAATTTACCTCCTTATTACTTACTCATATAATAGATTAACTAATAATGTCTAATCGATTTGCAATTCAAAACAACAAATCTAGCATAATCAAAATATGATAGTCACAAAAATAAGTATTATAGAAGGCACATAATATTAGAGAACATAAAATTATAATTTCATAACCAATCTTATTCATACAATTATTACATTTGATATGAACCTTTCTCAAATATAAAATGATTGGTTTATTGATAATCGAAGAGTTATGAAATTTCAGGGATTCATATTACTATGTGGAGGTGGAGGTGGAGGTATGCAACATGGGAGTTTAGGACAATGTATTGGTTGACATTCTATCTCAGGATGTGGGCAACAAGGTGGTAAACCTTGTACATTTCCAACAAAAGCACATGTAATAGCAACAATTAACACTACAAACTTCAAAAAAATCTTCGTAAGAGTTTCCATTATAACAAGATTAGTTTGCAAAGAAAAATAAGGTGGATATTTAAAAAAAATTGGAAGGAAATGTGGATATTTAAATTGTATGTCAAAACAATGTCTATTTATTTATAGCTTAGAGGAGAACCTTATAGAAAACCATAATAAGAGAAAAATTAAACATTATTAATATCTAAACCTTAATTGTTTTTTATGTTGACTACTTTTTTGACCCGTTGGCTGACTTATCATAATACCTTATTATTATTTTTGTAACAAATTTCTTATTATTTTATAAAACTATAGTTTCTAACAATATTATTACTAGTCAAAAAGCAATATTTATTAAGAGTAATTTTTCATTATTCATTAATTTTTCTTACATATTTACTTATTTATGAATATGAGTATATTATTACAATTACTAAATTTATATTTATAAAATATGATGTTTTAAGTATTTTATTAAAGGACTTAAGCCTAATAAAATATATTTACTATACTTATTGAATTTTAAATAATATTGAAAATATATAAATTCAGTGTTTCGAAAAATAATCAACTTTATATATCTTTAATTAAGGACTAGTTTTTTTAAATGGGTCTTTTTCTTATGCCATGTTTCTCCATAAAATAATAAAGGTGGGTAACCACCGCCGGCCACCACTTAACAATTTTATCCTAAAATTCAAACATTTTTCATCCACCATGTTTTTTTCGCTAGAAGTATTCGCAATGCGGTTAGATTCGGTTTTACTTAAAATCGTCTAGCTGCAAGATAAAAAAAAAGTGTAGTTCTGTTTGGTTCATTTTTATAATAAAATTCGAACCAACTCAAACAAACTTAATGTGTTTCCAATTGGTTCGTTTGTTCCAGTTTTTTGCATTTTTATTTACAACTTTAAAATCAGGTCAAAAAGTTAAAAACAAGTTTCCAACTATGTTTCATATTTTATTCAACATTACAATTTCGGTTTCATTCAACTATGTTTGTATGATTCAAGATATATCTAACATAAATGTTTGTAAAAGTGCAAGTAGCATCAAATTACAACACATAAATAAATTTTTTAAATAAAAAAGCAAAGAAGAAACTTAACAAAAGAAAAAAAAGACATGTCTAGCTATAAAAGTTATTTTACCTCGTCCAAATGGGCGAGGGCAACCTAACAAGTTTTGAGATCTAAGGAGAATTTAGAAATGTGACCCTTTAAAGTAATTATTTTTTAATAAAACAAACATATTTTATTTAAAAAAATTCAATTTGTTTTCAAAAGAATAATTATTTATTAATATAGCTATTTATAAAAAGAAAAAAAACATTTATACTTTGTAGAAGTTTATGATTCCTTTCAATATCCAGCTAAAAAAAATAATATTATCATATTCATTTAAGTGCTCATCGTAGATTGAATAATAATATAGCAACTAAATAATTAATATCAATAAATTCAATAGTTATGCCAATTCTTATGCAAAGCTTTTTTCATTAAAGTTTATTTTTTATATGCAAATGGCAAAACAACAACCAACAGCTGTTGCTAATGTTTGAGTCGGTTGCAGTTGTGGTTTTGGGGGGTTTTTTAGTTTCATGGTCGACTGGTTTGAGGCATGGCTATGGACTGAATTTTGGTGGTCCGCATTAGATTTCAGAGTCATAGCTTACGTCATCCTGGAGTGGTTTTTGTGGTGGTTTTGCCTTTTAGTTTTTCAACCGTTTTTTTTGATTGGAATTTGGTGGTTAGTTTGTGTTGGGTGATGTTACGCTTATAGGCGGCATCTTTGTAGTTTCTTTCACTCATCGCCTCTTTGCGTCTTGCAAGAGTTTCAGTTTAATAATTTTTGCCGTTTCTAAAAAAAATGGCAAAACAATACATAATTCATAAATATGGAAAATCCCTAAATAAAATATAGAAAAAAAATCGGGAATGTAAAAGTCATGTGTACTATGGGAGCAGCTCCACTTAAAGGATGGAAAATCGGGAATACACTGGCCAATAACAGACTACAAAGGTGAATATTTTTTCGTTCAGTCACCATATGATACACAAGTACCAGCAAAAAAAAAAATTGAGGCCTTAGGCAATTGGCTAATTGGTCTATCATTTGGGACGAGCCTTTAAACGGGAGTACTTTATATTCGAGTTTTATGTTTGATCAAATCCAACCAACTCGGCTCACATACACCCGTAAATATTTATGGTTTTGTTTTTGAATATCTATGGATAAAATAAATGGATATTTTAACTACATGTTAAAATAAGTAAATTAAATAAATAATCCTACTACCCTTTCAGCTTCAATAAAAAAAATTAATACTTACAATATTTTTACAAGACACTTTAATTCTCCTCTAGAACAAACCAATAATATTACCCATTATTTAAGTTTTTTTAATCAAGAAACTTTGTTATTGTTAAATGAAACTATTTTATTTATTTTTTGTGAAAATGAAATGTATGAAAATTGTTATTGTAATGTATGTATATTATTATATATTGGTGAAAATAATAAAATGAATGTGATGAACTTTTGTTGTTAAATAATTATTTTTAAAATGTTATCCATGATATATGTATATACCCGTGGATATCTCAAAATCCATAGATAATTCGCTTAATGGATATCCGCGCGGATAAGGGAGGACACAAATATCATTTTTATCCAACAAGACAGACACAAATATAATATTATTCGCATTCATGGATATCCATTTACTTCCCTACTCCAAAGGTTGTCTAGCAACTAACGCAAATTGGTCAATTTACCTCCTTATTACTTACTCATATAATAGATTAACCAATAATGTCTAATCGATTAGCAATTCAAAACAACAAATCTAGCATAATCAAAATATGATAATCACAAATATAAGTATTATAGAAGGCACATAATATTAGAGAACATAAAATTATAATTTCATAACCAATCTTATTCATACAATTATTACATTTGATATGAACCTTTCTCAAATATAAAATGATTGGTTTATTGATAATCGAAGAGTTATGAAGTTTCAGGGATTCATATTACTATGTGGAGGTGGAGGTGAAGGTATGCAACATGGGAGTTTAGGACAATGTATTGGTTGACATTCTATCTCAGGATGTGGGCAACAAGGTGGTAAACCTTGTACATTTCCAACAAAAGCATATGTAATAGCAACAATTAACACTACAAACTTCAAAAAAATCTTCATAAGAGTTTCCATTATAACAAGATTAGTTTGCAAAGAAAAATAAGGTGGATATTTAATATTTTTTTTGGAAGGAAAGGTGGATATTTAAATTGTATGTTAAAACAATGTCTATTTATTTATAGCTTAGAGGAGAACCTTATAGAAAACCATAATAAGAGAAAAATTAAACGTTAATAATATCTAAACCTTAATTGTTTTTCATGTTGACTACTTTTTTGACCTGTTGGCTGACTTATTATAATACCTTATTATTATTTTTGAAACAAATTTCTTATTATTTTATAAAACTATAGTTTCTAACAATATTATTACTAGTCAAAAAGCAATATTTATTAAGAGTAATTTTTCATTATTCATTAATTTTTCTTAAATATTTACTTATTTATAAATATGAGTATATTATTACAATTACTAAATTTATATTTATAAAATATGATGTTTTAAGTATTTTATTAAAGGACTTAAGCCTAATAAAATATATATACTATACTTATTGAATTTTAAATAATATTGAAAATATATAATTTCAGTGTTTCGAAAAATAATCAACTTTATATATCTTTAATTAAGGACTAAGTTTCCTAAATGGGTCTTTTTCTTATGCCATGTTTCTCCATAAAATAATAAAGGTGGGTACCCACCGCCTGGCCACCACTTAACTATTATATCCCAAAATTCAAACATTTTCCATCCACCATGTTTTCTTCGCTAGAAGTATTCGCAATGTGGTTAGATTCGATTTTACTGAAAGTCGTTTAACTGCAAGATAAAAAAAAAGTGTAGTTCTGTTTGGTTCATTTTTATAATAAAATTCGAACAAACTCAAACAAACTTAATGTGTTTCGAATTGGTTCGGTTGTTGCAGTTTTTTGCAAGACAACACAATTTTTTATTTACAACATTAAAATCAGGTCAAAAAGTTAAAAACAAGTTTCCCACAACATTTCATATTTTATTCAACATTACAATTTCGTTTTCATTCAACTATGTTTGTAGGATTCAAGATATATCTAACATAAATGTTTGTAAAAGTGCAAGTAGCATCAAATTATAGCACATAAATAATTTTTTTAAATAAAAAAGCAAAGAGGAACCTTAACAAAAGAAAAAAAAATGTCGTGCTATAAAAGTCATTTTACCTCGTCCAAATGAGCAAGGGCAACCTAACAAGTTTTGAGGTCTGATGAGAATTTAGAAATGTGACCCTGTGAAGTAATTACTTTTTAATAAAACAATCATATTTTATTTAAAAAAATTCAATCTGTTTTCAAAAGAAAAATTATTTATTAAGTTAATTATTTATAAAAAAAAAAAAAAAAAACATTTATACTTTGTAGAAGTTTATGATTCCTTTCAATATCCACCTAAAAAAAATGATTGTTTAGTTTCATGGTCGACTGGTTTGAGGCATGGCTATGGACTGAATTTTGGTGGTCCGCATTAGATTTCAGAGTTATAGCTTACGCCATCTTGGAGTGGTTTTTGTTGTGGTTTTGCCTTTAAGTTTTTCAACCGTTTTTTTGGTTGGAATTTGGTGGTTAGTTTGTGTTGGGTGATGTTACGCTTATAGGCGGCATCTTTGTAGTTTCTTTCACTCATCGCCTCTTTGCGTCTTGCAAAAGTTTCGGTTTAATAATTTTTGCCGTTTCTAAAAAAAATGGCAAATCTAAAAAAAAGGCAAAACAATACATAATTCATAAATATGGAAAAATCCCTAAAGAAAATATAGAAAAAAAATCGGGAATGTAAAAGACATGTGGACTATGGTAGCAGCTGCACTCAAAGCATGGAAAATCGGGAATAAACTGGCCAATAACAGACTACAAAGGTGAATATTTTTTCAACTAGTCACCATATGATACACAAGTACCAGCAAAAAAAAAATTGAGGCCTTAGGCAATCGCCTAATTGGTCTATCATTTGGGACAAGCCTTTAAACGGGAGTACTTTATATTCGAGTTTTAGGTTTGATCAAATCCAACCAACTCGGCTCACATACACCCTTAAATATTTATGGTTTTGGTTTTTGAATATCTATGGATAAAATAAATTGATATTTTAACTACATGTTAAAATAAATAAATTAAATAAATAATCCTATTACCCTTTCAGCTTCACTAAAAAAATTAATACTTACAATATTGATGATCAGTGACTTAAATGTATATTATTCTATATTGATGATCTTCCTTGATGTCTATTCCGTGGTCCTGGACTCATGTATCACTTATTTGGTTGATCATATGTTTTTGAGTTTCTGTATGGTTTCTCTTTTTTAATGACTCATTTTTTTGGGATGGTGCTTATTGTTATGTTTAGGCATCTTGTGGTGGGTATGTAAGATTGCTGATTTTGGTGGTGTCTGTTGTCTTTGATGACATGTTTTAGTTGTAAATTTTAAGAAACGTGCGTGTTGTTCTGCTATATTGTTAAGGTTATATTTTGACATGGACGTGTTAATGTTACGTAAAGACTTTGTTTAACACTGTTATGCATATCGTTTGCGATGGTATAGAATTAGCCACCTTGATGTGGTGAATCACATTCAAATGACCAAGGTTGCTGAGCAGCCTTACGCTTCAATGGGTTCATCCTTGAGAAAGAGATTAGGTACGAATTACAGATGCGGGGTTGAGTGTGTTGTCCGTACTGTTTCCGATTCAACGAACCCCAACCGCGGAAGACATTTTTACGGCTGTAGGAATTACAAAAATACTTTGGATAAGGGATGCAATTTCTTTAGGTTGGTTGATGACGAGGTGGTCGATGAAAGGGATTTTAAGATTGAGAAGCTGCGTCGGAATAATATCGGGCTAAGGGTTGAGCTGTCAAACACAAAAAGATGGCTGAAGATCTCAGTTGTTTTTGGTTTGATTTGTTTGGTGTTTGCTTGGTGCTGGCGACCTTTATCCTTTGCAATAGTGATGGAAGATGTGGTCAATTGTATTTAAGGTAGAAATGGATCTTTATCTGTTGAACTCAATTATTCTTCGGTGGAGAAATTTGCCTAATTAAATGTTATTTTCCCTGTAATTTTATTTGACTGCTATCCACAATTGACATTATTATGATAACCTTCAACCATTTGTCATTATAATTAATCTCAAACTATTTTTTATCTCGCAGATTTTGCAGTTGGTTGGTTTAGCAATGACCTATTCAATTTTTGATTGTAGATGGTTATTACTTTTGCCTTCATTACCTGGTATTTGACCATGTTATAGTATCACAGTTTGTCAATCATTCACTAGGTTAACAACTGCTGGATGAATAACCCCAATGTTTGGGATCTGATCTAACTGCCAGTAGTCATCCTAGACAGTCATGCCATCAAAAAATGAATTTCGTAGAGATTTATATATTTTGAAAACAAGTTAAATATTTGGTGCGGGAAAAGAAATATAGACACGGTTAAAAAACTGTTCCGATTTTTTGTTGAAAGTCTTCATGAATTGATTTGATTTACTCGAATGTGTGCGAGCAACGTCATTACGTTTATTCAATCATGGATATACATTTATTGTGCAGACTGAACAAATACTTGATATTATTGATAAATATATTATTTTTTAAAAATTTGATCCTTATTCATTTTATACCCAATACTATTTGGTAAACTTTTTGAAAATCAAATTCAATAATTCGTGCTTCAAGTGATCGTAATTGTTAAGGACAAATAAAAGTGCCTTCAAGTGAAAGACGTGTGTCTTAAATATAAGCAATACCCCTTAAAAAAGTTATTTAAATTTGATTATGTGGCAAATTGAATTTTTTTTAATGCATTCCTTTTGTAGTTTTTTCGAATAGCAAGTTCTTAGATTAACGTTTAAAATATAAGAATAAATAATGGAATATAAACAGGCTAATCTATCTTTAGCTCAATTATAACAAAAGATATATTATACATTATTTAACACTAGCGAAACGACGGACACGTTATTGCGCTAACGTTTGAAAATTATGAGAAATTTTTTTTATGAAATTTTAATTTTGAATAAAACTAAAATATAAATGTTTGTTGCTTTCAAGCTATAACAAATCAAACTAACCATGATTATCTATTTCAATGACACCACCAATATAAGAAAAAAAGTATAATATAAATTCTTCTTTTTTAGTGACACCAACAACAATCTTTATTATAAAAAATGTTGTTTACGTTTAATGATAAGGGAAAATACTAGACATGTATATATTCATATCGTGTTTGTTATATTTTTTTTTAATATTTAAATTTATTTTTGTCTATTTGTTGCATGTTTTATTTATATTGAAAATTGAAAGCATTTTTTAAAAGAGAAAAAACCAACTCAAAAGAGCTGAAAGAAATTATTTTCTGTAGTATAGATCTCTCCTTAAACTCACAATGTATTAACATGAAACATTGTAAATTTGTCAAACAAAAAATGAAGATGTACTCAATAATAGATAATATAAAAACAAAAACAACTATATTGTAACCAACGAAAAGGGAAGCAACAATTAAAGAGATGAACGATCATAGAGATAAGCAGACAAAGAAACGAACCGACAAAGATAGGATGAGTATTCAAATAAAAGAACCAAATAAAATTAAAAGACAAGCATCCAAACAAAAAAACTCATAGAAATTAGCAACCATACAGAAGAACCAATAAAGAGAAACATTGAAATAAAAGAACAAAGAGAAGGTGGCATTTAGCATGGGTCAGTGAAGTTTTTTCCCACCATGGGAAAGTTGATTATGTCCATTAGATTAGATGAGAAACACATTCTTATTCTACTCTCTCAGCACTAGATTATTTGTTTTACATTATCTTCCTCCTCTCTCTTTCATGTCCCCACACCACCACAGCTAAATCACAAATTCAGCAACTATTTGACCACCACCACACACCACCATGATTATTTTCCACCATCCGTCATTGGTTACTGAATTTGTCTGTAATTTTTTTTTCATTTCTTTTAAATTTGAAATTCGTTTCCGGTTGAACCGTCATTGGAAGCTCATTTAGTGAGAAAGAAGGAATTTATATATTTCTTTTGCTTGCAAAAAAACTAATACAACAATGGAGTTTTCAGATCTGGAATTTTATGGTCACTTATACGATGGTTTTTAAATTTAAAAGAAAGTGTTTAACAAATTTACAATACAAATCATGGCAATACTCATACTCACTACCTCTTTGTTCAGTACGGTACTAGGTACTCAAAAAAAGTTTTATAAATTGAAAAACAAACATAACCTAAACTATATTACTTGTGTGTTTCTAGTTTTAAATGAAATTCTCAATCCAAAACAATGAAGTTGTGTTGCCTCTGCTGTATGTGTGATATGATGCACACCCAACTCATTTGGGTCAGAAATTGAGTTTGTTAATCTGAGTTATTTGGTGCGGTCCGCTGGTGGAAAATAATCACATAAGCAAAGGTGAATAAGGCCATTACTCATGAAGGTTGAATGAGGGTGAAGATTGTGGTAAAACAAATAAAAGGGTGAGATTGCTGCAAGTGGTGGGAGAGAGATGGAGGAGAGTGAAAATAATCTTGTGTTGAGTGTCTATGATAAAAATATGTTCCTTACTTAATCTAATGGTCAAAAAATAACTTTCCTATGGTGGGAAAAAACTCTCCATTCTCATACTAAACCACACCCAAAGGAGAAACAATCAAATAAAAGAACTTTCAACCTCTCAAAGTTATGGATCGTGGGAAATTAGAGTGTTAGACCTTTTACAGAGGAGGCGGACATAACACATGGTTGTTTGAAAATAATCTTCTAAAATTTCTCACGATAAGTCTCAGTTGAGTATACATGACCAATGTCAAAATCAACGAGAGAAGGAGCAACAACAACATTTCATGATGGAGCCCTAAAATTTATTATACTTTGCCTTAAGCAATTTTGTACATTATGCTCTACAATAATCTTTTGAGTATTACTTTTCCTACCCTATACATAACTAGCGCGTCCTGTAAATTTTCAAAAGATGCCCTTGTGCAATCCGGATTTTAAAATCCGGATTTAGTTTTTCCTTTGTTATAGGGTAAAAATTTGAGTTTTTCATAAATTCGGATTTTTCCGGATTTTGTAATCCGGAAACTTCAAAAAATAGGACGCGCTACATGATTTTTCCGGATTACATAATCCAAACACCCCCTAAACACCCTTTTTCAAGGGAAAACAGTTCAGATTATATAATCTGAACTGTATCAGCACAAATTTTAAACATGTTTGTAACATGGATAGTCATTTTAGGGAACAATATTAATCTTCCCAACTCCCATCCTTCTGTTTTGAGTCATTGTTACCTGTTCTTTGTCAAAAATCGGGTTTTCGGGCTACTTGATCGGATTGCTCCGAAACTTCCCTAGAAAATCAGAAAAAATTCAAGGATCATGGCTATCGTAGAAGGAACTTCTTACGAGATTCCGTCCCTCGAAATTCAAAATTCCATCGTTTAGACCCATTTTTCATATTCTCAGAAAAATCCGAAAAAATTTGCATTAGTTTTATTTGATTTTTAGAATTTTTTGGTGGTATTTTTATTTTATTTTTTTTGACAGGTTTTTAGCATTTTTTTTACTTAGTTTTTTTGTTGTTTTTAAAAGCAAAACTCAAAATTGCTGAAATGTGAGAGAGTCTGATGGCTGATTATACATAAGAATTATCCGGATTATAAAACCCGAAATAGTGAAACTGAATTCGGATTTTAAAATCCGGATTGCACAAGGGCATTTTTGAAAAATTTACAGGGCGCGCTAGTCATGCATAGGGTGGAAAAAGTAATACTCTAATCAATCTTTTTCCTTGAAAAATGTACATTCAACAATATTGATACCAACCCTACCTTATGGAATTTAAGAGAATTCCATTTTTTTCCCTATTGATTAGACTGAGATTTATGCCTTGTTTCACTTGCCAATAACTTAGAAATTTCTGAACCAACACTTGGAAGAGGAGTGTGATGCATAATACTTACATGAAACCCCCCACATAGTCATCATGGAGCGTTACCCAAAACTGAACCAAACATTGGTCTTTTCCAAAATTAGTGTTCGTTTTAACAACTTACAATTCAACCGATTCCATAAAGGCCAATTGATCACACAAATTGCGTATCATCCCACAATTAATTTAAGAAGTTATACTCATTTATCTTGGTTTCCTTTGGATTAGTTCTCCCAATCATACAATATATTGGGAGTAATGTTGAAATCTTAATATATATATAAATGTTAAACAGTCCTGATTAACCCTAATTCCGCCTTTTTTAAGGGATTTGAAAAATATTCATGAAAAAAATTCTCTCCAAAGATTCGAATCCACACCATATTGGTTACTTGAAAGCACTTTGACCAACAAGCCAATTGTTGTTTTTGTGATATTATTTGGTTTCCACTACATGATATCCAATATTAAACTCTTTTTCAAAAAACCAATTAATTCCTTTTCCTTTCTTTCCGAACGGTTTTAAACCCTTTTTTCTCCTTTAAACCCAAAAGTCTGTGTATTTTGAACTATTTAATTAGCTCATTGTTTAAATTTTGTATAATGAGTTCCAGCTTCTGTGCATTTTGCTCATTGTAGTCTTTATTGAAATGTTATACAGAA
>Ga0228711_1009070_pt1 | contig 13661 bp, 10 predicted proteins | sample MedpolnodulmetaG_2_FD_177996 | JGI IMG/M metagenome (GOLD analysis project Ga0228711, IMG submission 177996) | Root nodule microbial communities from Medicago polymorpha collected in Santa Monica, California, United States - brown nodules | ecosystem: Host-associated > Plants > Roots > Nodule...
GATCTAGCCAAAATGTTTGAAGTTTTTACCTCGTTTGTGCCTGCTAAACATGAATAAACCTGTCACTGCTCATAGTAAAGGGGGAAAATGCAATTTATAAATCTCACTTGAGTTTATTGGAATAACCAGTGCCATTCATTCTGAAAATTTATATATTGTCACTGACTTCATTGCAACATCACAGGTTGCTGATAAAAATTTGAGTATACTGTCAATGAACCATTTATGATTATGTTTGGGATGGTGAATTTGATTGAATTTGAAATGGAATTGGGGTTTAGAAAAAGGGTTCAGATTTTTGTGTGAAAAGGAATTAATTGATTTGTAATGGTTCGGTTCGATTCGTAACAATTAATTACGGTTAACAACGGGTGAAACCATTGCAGGATATGATTGAATGTGAGCAGTTCTACATGTTCCCTCTTTTAATTTAAATAAATCTGAACCACTTATTTAATCTATTGATGTTTTTCTCGTGGTTCACCGGTGAGGGACCTAATTGGACCCTCACCCTAGAATCCACCCAAAGTTTGATATCAAAGTATTTGGATTCATTTTGTCTGAAGCATCTTGTGTGAAAAGGTGGTAATTTATGTTGGGATTTCATTTTAAGCCTAATCATAAATGAGTGTGAGGAGAGATAATATTAGTGAAATGGAGAGTGGGGTTAGATGGGGTTCAGTTCATCGGTTTTTTGGATCTAAAAATAAAAAACTGAGAATCGAACTAAAGTAAATTGGTTTACATTTGTTCGATTCGATTTTAAGCTGAACCATACAAAATCAGATACTTTTTCAGTTTGGTTCGGTTTGAATTTTTGATTTCGTCGGTTTTGTTCGTACCGCCTACACCCTTATCTATGGCTAATTGCATTTTTTATTTATTTACAGGTAGGGAAATGTTAACTAGTGCCCCATGATACTAGTTAAGGACCTTAAATAGTAACTTTTCTATGAAAGTTTGTGTAATCAATGTATTGAAAATTGACAACTTTGACATTTTTAAAAAATAATGACTTAATTTAAAATTCTTAAAGAGTGTCCTCGAGGCGCTCATTAACAAGATCCTTCTTTATAATTGCATGGTTAATTGCATTGGTTATTGGTGTCATTTCTCTCCAAAAAAAAAAAGTTTATTGGTGCCACATCAGCCGAGGTAACTGTTGGGTACCAGAGTAACAAAAATATTATCACGCATCTAAAATAAGAGACGATAAAAGAGGAACTGAACACACTATTTTACGTGGAAACCCCTCAACAAATAAGGAGAAAAAACCACGGGGCAATAGTAGAGAACTTTCACTAAGTGGAAGAAATTACAGGACCTCTCTCTAAATACAAGGAAAGTACAATTATCACTCTCTCTTATAAATAGGAGAATACAAACACTAACTAGGAGAAACCTCACAAGAGAAACTAATTTTTCTCTCTGTATTTTTCCTCTCGCTACTCTATGAGAACAAGTATTAGTTGTGTTACTTTATTCTGGTGTGTCTTTGCTCATCACCAGAGCCTTCTATTTATTGGGGTGATAATCCATTGCCTCATCCACTACCATTTATGACACCATGCATATATTCAACTTTGCATAGTAACTTTCCATCTGAACATAGAAATTACATGCCAACATGTTTTACTGCCACATGATAACATTTCCAACAAAAGTTGGCTTTATGAGTTCACACATGTTCACAGTAACTTACCTGCAATTTTGCAAAGGATAAAAACCCAATTTATTTCACTATTGATTACACTGATGCATGAAAAATGATGATTTAGTAAAAATACCAATCTATCTCATTCATTTATACACTGTTTCAAGATATCCAATTTCATATGCAAGTGCTAACCTATAGACCATTTTATGGAAAACCTTAAGACAAAAAAAAAAAATACAACAATAAATAACATCATTAACTTCAATGGTAATTTTTTTTGAGGGAAACTTCAATGGTTATTTGTTATTGGAAAATACCAACATTTACCTTTAAAAATGTTACTTAACATGTGTCACTAGAGACAAGTTAGCAAGATCATTTTGTATTCTTCTTACAGCAATCGCGATTGGATGAAATACATGTCAAAAAAATTTACAAAATCCAACTGAAGAATTTTGCAAAATAACGGATAGGAAACACAATTAAGATCAATTGCAGCGTACAGAAGAAACAGATAGTCGATAACAAATCCTGTTGGCCTACTGAAAAGAAACAATGCCTCCATTTTGAAGAATCTTGCCATTATTAACAAGACAATCATTTTTATTGAGGCGTTTGAAAATTGTTGGGTTGATTAAACGTGCAGAGCTGATACCACCACAAGCAACATGAATGTTAAGAGATTTTGCATCCTTTCACACATGTATTTGAAATCTCAACTATGTATGTTGTAATGCCATTAATTGATCTAGCTGGACTTTGGTTTATCTGAATAAGAGACTTGTTGCACTTTTCACCATCTGCTTCAAAGAAACATTGAACAAAATCAGTGTTATATGAATATACCAAAATTAATCAAAACTTTTACGTAATAATATAGATAACTTGAGGAAATCTGCAACATTAACCAAATAAAACAAAACAAATTGATCGCAACACAAGGAATAAAAAAAATTCAATGTGTATTGAGAATTTATTTATATATTATATTTAAGGGTTAAATAAGTTTTTCGTCCCTATAAATATAACGAATTTTGATTTTAGTCCCTATAAAATTAAACTGAATGTTTTCATTCTCACAAAAAAATTTATTTTGTTTTTGGTCTTTAATGGATATAATTTTAACGTGTTTTTGACATTTTTTGAACATAATATGAATATATAAATGTCGAATATAATAAACGGACATAACATGGATATAATTTGAACATAAAAAAGTTATAATTTTGCCATTTATATGAACATAAAATGGTCATTAAGGACGAAAAACAAAATAAAAAAATTTGTGAGGATGAAAACATTAAGTTTAATTTTTTAGGGACTAAAATCAAAATTCGCTATATTTATAAGGACGAAAAACTTATTTAACCCTATATTTAATTCATTGATCACCTGCAACAAAAAGGAGCAATCCCAGTAGGAACAAGAACGAGGTTATGATCGAATGTGATTCCATTGAGATACAAATCTTAAAACACGAGAGACACCGATTATTATCTGTCTATCTAATCTAACTAACCTAACTGAATAACGTATTCTTCTTAAAAGAAAGTTTACATATTCGATGTCATTTACGTTTATCTTTCGTTTTTAAGTATGTGACAAAGGAATACATAACGAAGCATAATAATGATTCTTTCGAGTTGAATTTTCTCCATTTCTCTCAATTGTTACATCTACACCATTAAAGTGATATACTAATAATAATATAAAGAAAAGAGGATATTAAATGCACGATTGAGATGTAGCAATTGTGAAAAACTTGCTTCTTTTTTTTAAGGAAGGACTAGTTACTTGTTTATGTCCCAAATTGATTAACGAACAAGGCAACTATTATTATTATTATTAGAACTAATGTCTTCGGACATTGGTTAAGAAAACAAAATGGTAAGTTTTGCATTGAAAACAACATTTTCAACACTTTTAAAGTATTTGATTTTAAAAGTTTCAAGAAATTCTTATTATACTTGTTTTCTTAACTAATGTCTCGGAGACATTAGTTAGCATTTCCCATTTTCTAATTGGTTTTAATTGTTCTTATGTCATATAAATCATATATAATTAAAAAAAGTTATACTGTTTAAACCTTTAAATTTTGAGGCTTCATTTTGAATTTCAAGCGTAATTTATGATATTAACATAATTTTAGTAATTTTAGTTAAATTGACTTGTCTTATGATATCTAAATAATCGATCCGGTCTAAGTTAGGACCAGATTCAGCTCTAGCCAAAGATATGTCTCATCTCTTATACACCTCTAATTTTGTGTATGTTTTTACGATTGACATTATTTTTTTTTTCAAGAGAAGTTATCCCACAAATAGTTGTTCAACATTCTCTTATTACGATAAGGTGATTGATAGTTATTCTCTCTAGACACACAACACTGTTACGTAACAAGGAATTAATTATATATGAAAAAAAACATAATCGTCCAATCATTTTAAACACATGCAGATGGTTGTATTACGTCGACAAAATAGAGCCTCTAACAATCACAGTATATTAATATTGAACTCAGAGCTTCTGGAGATCTAACTATTCCAAGAATATTTTTTTGTATGTACATAGAATTGCTTCAAACGCCTGTTTAAGAAACATTGTTCAATTAGCCAACAAGTCATCACTATCTACCGGGCCAGAAAATTTAGTGTGTAAAATGTCAAAGCAGAAAACATATACAATAATATTATTCTAAAGGGGGGTCTCATCCTACATCTCTAGTGAGGAACTTCCTAAAAAATTAAACCAACACCAAAAAAATTAGGCTCCCAATGCCACCATAGATGCACCACTCAGAAGCCAAATGAATGCAGTTAACATGGCTTTCATCGTTCTACTTTGCCATTTGACTTGAAGACTTCCTTTCAAGTGATCTAACCTTCTCAAGCAGCTCTTGGATGGTAGTTGATGCTTCCTAAAACCAAAGACAAATCTTGTGAACAACATTACTAAAAAATAAAAATAAAACAATCGATTTAATGCATTTGTAGTGCGAGTGTGAACTGAGTGTGAACAGATTTACACTGACAACAAAAGAAAATCTACTATTTTATTATGTCACCTCACTTTTGTTATAGAGTATTTTGAAATGAATAACATGACATGGAAAATGGTAGTTTCTCATTGGACTTCGGTATAAAATTATTATGCTTTTGTGATGTATGCCAATTAAACTCAAAAACTGTAGCACTTTTTAATAAACTAATTTATATACACTGATGTTGTAAAAAAAAAATAATTACACATGACACGTAGATATTTGTAGAGATATTTTAAGAACCAACCTAAAAGTGGCATTATAAAGTGATTTGATTGGATGATGTATAAAAAGAAATTTACATTGTCGGTGTATTCAAATTAAATCATCATTTTTAATATATTCGGAAAAGGAGGGGCATAAGATAAGAACGACGAACCTGAAGCTTCTTTCTCAAACTTTTTTCTTCAGCATTACGTCTATCCCTCTCTTCAGAGAACACATCAATAAGAGTTTCTTGTTCCTTGTTCAAGTCTTCTAACTTTTGTTCAGAATCACAGAGCTGATAAAAAATAAATTTTAAGAAATGTTAAAATTAACCGAGAAAAAGCAAATTTAGGTGATACATGAATTTATCAGGTGCTGTATTCAATGTCCTCAAATCATGTTTCAATTTAATCTACAGCGTTATTTCTATTCACCCCAACCATAATTTGGACAACTTGCAAACGCCGTAAACATATAAGATGGCATAAATGGTAAACAGAAATATGAAAAAAGCTATGGGATCCGCATGGTGTAGTTAAAAGTAAAATGAGTGTATAAAAAAAGCAAGCTCAACAATATGCGCCCTAGCATTAGCTTCAGGGTGAAAACTGAGATCAGACCATATTACATATCACACAATTTAGTCATTCCTAACCATCTAAATTGTTGTCAAAATTTGATGTCAATTGTGGGTCAAAATAACACCTCAATATGGAAATGACTTTTTATGGTCGGTTTGGTTCAGAGGGCAAGAGAGGAGGGGAGGATTTTAATGGAGGGGAAGAACACGCTTACTTTTTCACCATTGTTGTATATACTCCCTCCGCTCCAAATTATACGTCAGTTTAGCAATTTTACATAGATTAAGAAATGTAGTTAATATTGTATAGAAAAGAGTAATTGTGAGTTGTTTACAAAAATATCCTTCACTGATGGTATAGAAAACATAAATTAAAGGAATTGGAAAAAGATATAATCATATTTGGAATGGATGGAGTATTTAATATCATATTTAATATAATCATGAACCCACTTGGGTTGGCTTGGTGGTATTGGCTTGGGACCTTGGAGTGTACTCCTCCTCAAGATGGCAATAAAGGTGGGCTAGTTTAGCTTCTTCAAAAAAAATATATAATTTTGTCAAAATAAATCATATTTAATTTAAGGATATTTAGTTTAATTTTTGAATAAATTTCTCTACGCATTTTGTTTGGCCATCTCTCCTTTTCCTATTCCAACAGTTGATTGCCCACAATGAAAGAAAAAAAAATACAGTACAAAAGAAAGTGAAAAAAGGTGGGTGAAAGGCTGAGATTAAGGCAGAATTGATAGCATAAAAGGTCATTTGCTCATACCCGGGTTTCCAGAGATTTGCACTTATCTTTCTTCTCATCTAAAGCTTGCAATACTTCACCTATTTCTTCCTCTTTCTTCTCCAATCTAGAATCCAGAAACATTTAAAATGGAGAAGGATAAGAGTGAATGAATAATAATTATATTCAATCAATAAACCAGTATATGCAGTTAGATTTCTAAAATTACAAAATACCTCTCCTTCAACTCGTGGTTCTCTTTTCTTAGCTGTTCTAGAGATGATAAATCGGCTATTGGTTGCTCGCGAACATCTTTTCCCTGAAATTCAACTACTGATTCTGAGACATTTTCAAACATTACAAAACAAGAAAATTATCAAGATACAGTGTCTTTTAAGCTCCTAGCCATCTTGGCCATTGTCACAGTGCAGTTTTATTAATCAGTTCTACCAAAAGTCATTTTGAGATATCTATATTGTTCACAATTTCATTAAATTAAAATCATGAACGCCTTGAATTACACATTATGGCTGATGGTTTACCTCATAGGATATTATCAAAAAAGTCTTCCAACATAACATCCAGTACAATTACACTAAAATGCTCTACAGATTAAACTTATGTGTCTCAATATCTTAACAGCATTAGTTATAACCTGGATGTTTAGTTTAAAATGCAAATCGCATACCACAATGAGCTGGTATCTGTTTCAGCATGCTTGTGTATCCTCAACTCTCATTGCTTAATGTTTAAAATTACTTAAGGCCACTAATGTTTAAAATGACTTAAGGCCACTGCTTAACCAGAAACCCATGTTCTACCCACCCCCTCAGAAACAAGACCTAAGCTCTGCAGATTTGGATGTTTAAAAACTCCTCCCTTTTACTTTTGATGTTTTAATTTTCTGGCACTCTTCATTCATTCGTCTGTGGATAAATGCAGCACATTTACTTGGAAATTATAGATTACCAAATCCACCCTTAATCAAGTTGCAAAACATAGGTGTATACTAGCAGAAACAGAGAGACGACAGAGAAAGAGAGATATGGCAATAAGAACAACCTTTGGGTTAGATCCTTGTGTAGATTCCTTCCCAAATGACTTTCCAGCACTAGATATCTTTCGACTATCACCCTTTGCTTGATTCTTTGATGAGACATTATCATTTTGATCACTTTCATCATCAGCATATGATGATTGTTCTGATGAACTTTGGTTCCTTCTTATAGGGGAAACTGATGAGCGGTCATTTCTGTATTCACTATATCTTTTTGTTTCTGTTCGTAAACGTCTCTCTTTCAAGTGTGAATCCTCTGATGTGAATGCTGTTGCCTTGCCATTTGTGGCCGAACTTTTCCTTTTCGATTGAGATGATTCTGGAACAGGATCGGGAGATGCCTCTACAAAACAAGTTACATTGTTGAGCAAGAATGATATGGAAGATTCTACAGCAAATAAAGTCCTCAAACCATTACCAGCAGAAATACCGTTTTGCTTTCTATTTCGATGTGAAGTATATCCAATTTTATCGCAGTTAGCTCCCCTAAAGAAAGTACAAAAAAAGAAATTAGTAAAACAACAACTCATAGTTTATGCAGGTAATATCTTGATTCATGAATAACCCAATGACAAATCAAGAATCACCAGTAAGTTTTCTGCATTTGTATAAGCCGTTGCTCCAGTCTTGATAAAACTAATGTACGTTCAAAGCCTTGCTTGTCATGGGCAGGTTCAACAAAGTTGGCTTCCAACACACCTGTAAATACAAATGACCATTATGTTAAATATGCATAATCGATTTGATAAGAGGACCTCAAAAGAACAGAGAAAATTCCCCACCTATGACCCCACGGCCACCACTTCCTGCTGGATTCCAGATCCTCCAGAATGGCTGAAAATCATTAAAACCACAAGTAAGCATAAGTTCCAATTACAAATACAGAAATATCAGAACAGATCCCAACAGACACAGAAGATTAATAAACCTTAACAACAACACATGAGACAAACTGCAAAATGATAATGCTAAGAAAACAATACAAATATTATATATTGTTTCTTAGCCCGCAAGACAATGATAAAATTATGCAAGTATATAAAACTTGTGTTCTAAAGTCAAATGGCATAGTAGATTGAATCAGCATAGACACTCTGAAAAGTTTTTTTTTTAAATAATAACGAACGCACTTAAACCACATAAATTTGGGGGCAGGGGCGGAGACGTAAAAACCCTAAAAGGGAAAATAATAGTGTTCCTCATCCTTTGCTAATCATAATAAACACTACCTTGATGAGTCGATTCTTATGATAAACATTGAACCCTGAAACATCAATATGATGTTTTGCATCCTTGACAAATCCGATAGTAACAGTAGCAACCATCTGTCACAAAAGTTTGATGAAATCATACTGCTGTACAAGTTATGAAAAATCACTTCAAATTAATTTAATGGACAGTACATTTGAATCCTTTAGAAGCCCATCAGCAACTCCAGATTGAGGCCTGTACGTGACCTCCTGAGAATACATCATATCATTGACTATATTGTGATGCAAAACATCTTTCCCACGAAGAATAATTCGGAAACCTTGAGGAATCCTCAGATATAAAATTGAAGCGTAACTCTGCATTGACAATGATAAAAATAATATTATTAATAATAGTGAGACACACAAGTCAAATACAAGCCTATACTGAATATGAAAGTGGGACTAAAAATTTGTTTGTTCATTATTTCAAATAGATTTCTTTACAGATTAATTCTCTATTTTCAACTTTTGGTTAATTTACACATACAGCAGACCAGGAATGTGGGAATCAGATTAATGTGTTGTTTTTCTTAAACAACTAGCAATGACAGTTACTTGTATGGTACTTACCCTCAGTGAATGTCGATAAGTTAAGAAGTGAGTGGAGTTGGGATAATCTTGGGCCATCTTTATGTTTTTCTCATCTCGATTTACACCTTGTATTTGAATATCCTGAAATAAAAACAAAGAAAAATGTATATGGAATTTATTTCGTAAAAATATATTTTGGAGGGACAAGGAGCATGTGTATCAGTTGGTGGACGGACATACATGTGGATCTTCATCAAAATTGAGTTCCAGCTGACCTTGGTCATCCTCCCAGAGATTGTATATAATTACCCGTGTACCTTGGTTTTTCAACAGGTTGAACTAAAAATTGGATAGGAGTAAGAACAACAGTTAATTGACATACAAACATATAACTTGATGACATAGTGACATTGGGTATCAAGGACAGAGAAAAAGAAATGTCAAAACATACAAGGATAAGATTGATCCCCCCTCTAAATACCTGACGAAGAAGGTCGGCCTCATCAGAAAATGGTGACCACTGAACTACTGTTTCAACATTATTGTTCCAGTCATCCAGAGAAGTTCGCAACATCTTTTTCCATCCCTGTCCATCTTTTTCGTAGTCCAGCTTTTGTTTTCACCATAAGCAACAATTAGATGCATAATAGAGAATAAAACTTTGAATAATCAAATTCAATAAGAAAACACCTAGTCCATGAATATCATGTCTAGCAGAGAATTAACGATTAATCTTGATGCGACTAAGTGAGATATCAAATAGTAACCTCAGATTTATGTAAAATTTATAGAAACAATTATTGACATGGCAGGACCTTTTCCCGGACCATGCGTATGCGGGAGCTTTGGTGCACCGGGCTGCCCTTTTTTTTATAAGCTTTTAATTCAGAAATGAGTTTTGAAAAACATGTATTCGGTAAAAACTTATTTCGCAATGCAAGTGTTACACTGGTGTAAGACAAAACTAATTACCATGGGCACTACAATGTCTTCCTTCCCTGTATTCCTCAAAAATGTATAAGACAGCAAGCCTATGCTCCGTGTAGGCCTAATAAAAAATCCAGGTCATCTAATTAGATACAGAAGCATGCCAAGAAAAGCAAAGATTATCAAATATGAATATAATAGAGTAGACGCATAAGCCAGACAAATCCATCCTCAAGCACAGTCATTGGGGGCTTTGGGGTTTATTTGGATTTGTCATATTACATGAGCTCTTAAAAAGGTGTTTGTGGTTAAGTTATAAAAATAAAAAAAAATAAAAAAAACTTATAACCTTTGAAGAGAGGAAAATAAATGGGAGGATAGTACTTGGAGAAAACCTTTAGAAGAATATGGTTTTCGTTTGAGTAGAAATAAGACTATAAGGAATGTAAGTTTAGCAAAAGGAGAAGCACGCCTAGTTCGGAGGTGAAAGTCAGATACCATTTAAATATCTTGGGTTCATTGTACAAAATGATGAAGAAATAGAGGGAGAAGTAAAGCATTAGATTCAAGTGGGGTGGATAAAATGGAGGAGCGCGGGTTTTATGTGATAAAAGTACAGCTCCAGTTAAAAGTAAAGTTTTATCGACCAAAATTGAGAAACCTGAGAATTTTGTAAACTCATGGAACATCCATAAACTCAATAATATCCAAAAAAATAAATAATACAAAACACAATTAAATACTATGTTCGAAGTAACTATCTAACATTCTCGCTAAGTAACAAATTCTAAAAAACTAATTCAGAATTCAATTCTCTATGCAGAGCACATCTCAAACTTGTAGGCAAAATTGAATGAAGCGGTGAGAAAAATCAAACAAACCTCTTCCCATCTTTTCCTTGACAACAGGAGAACACAATTACATCTGCTCCAAGCCTCATGGTACTTGTTTTAAAGCCATTTCCATCTACCACATGAAGCCGTGAGCAAGAAAAAAATCAGTATGCCCTCTAAAATGAAATACTTAACAATTACTCCCTCCGGTCTCAAATATAAGAAAAGATTCATTTTTTAGGTTCATTGAGTAGTTAATGTATCTGGTCTACATTGTAAAGCAGATACATTAATTATTCAATGAACCTAAAAAAGAAATCTTTTCTTATATTTGAGACCGGAGGGAGTATCTTCTATTAAAGATTTACATTGTCCAATTGTATTTGCCATCTTGCTTTTCTCGGAATATCCCAGTGACATGCATTGACGTATTTTATCAGGATCCATCCCACCGCCATTATCTGAAATAAGAATGAACAATCAAACTTTGAAATTTTTTAATGCAGAAACGGAAAATAAGGCAAGCACGGAACAATTTTGTAAGGTTTATATTCTGTGCAAGCTGTGTTACGTAAAGTTCGGTTCTGTTATTCTGTGTTGCCAACTAAGTTAGAAGCAACTTAAGCTTGCATAATCAGGTTATGAAAACCTGTCATTGCCCTCCGTACTTCATAACAAAATATGACAATTTCAGAAATCTAATGATTTCTCTAACTTTCTCTCTCCACATTGGTTCTTATCATGGTTAACAAGTCGTTTTCTGGGCCAAGATCTTTGATATTTCACGTGCACTTGTTCGCTCTCTAGAGTCACTCTCTAGATGTTCAGTCGTCTGCGTGAAGGGTGTGTTGGAAGACCCACATCAATTAAAGATATGGTTTAAGTTAGTTATACGGGAGTTGAGTTCTAAGAACACTGAACTACCACCCTTTTTCATTTTCGTTCCCATAGATTGAAATAAGTAAATGATTGATAGATTAAAATACCTTCTACTAGCAACATCTTCAAGCCATCTTTCTTACTTGAGAGCATATCTACATTTACATATGTGGCACCATTACAAACCTGAAGTCCAACTCAAGTAAGTAAAGGAGGAAAATAGTCACAGATTCACAATCAGTGCTTTATTGAGAAAGACGTGAAAAGCAAGGCATACCTCATCCAATGCATTGTCCAAAAGCTCAGCAAAAGCTGCAGATAAACGGCAAAGGTTAATGGTGATGAGTCTCTAAGGGCTAGGCGGAATAGAAGTTTACTCAATTATGAAAATGTCTAACAACGGTTACAAATATGCTCGGTTTACCTCCAAGAGCCCACTTATGACTTGTGGCATTAGAATGTAGAAACTTCGGGTGAACCCTGACATGATCCATACCAACTGCAGATTTTACAAGAAATGTCAGTCTATCGTCGCATTCTCAAGAGCATGGTCTAACTCAAAGTACCATCCCCCTTATGTTTGAAATCCATACAAAAAACCAATTTTTGACCAGGCCCCCTTCCCCTGATAAGGGGAGGGCTAACACACACACACACACACACACACACACACACACACACACACACACCAAAACACAAAAAATTACAAAAGGAGTAAAAAAACAAACAAAAAAACACAAAAACAAGAGAAAAATGTTTAGAACAATTTAAGGTAACTTGCATTCTGAAACAATGCCATAAAAGATCCATACAAAATTTCCTTTCTCAAAAGTCTTCCAAGAATAAGCACTAACATGCATGATGTGGATCTGTTTGGCTGAGTCAACGTAAAACTGAACCTTCTAAAGTTATTGTTACCCAAAGAAAATGCAATGTGGTAAAATTCATTCAAAAATACAACAAAACACAAAACAAGATTCAAAAGTGCAACAAAACAACATAAAAAAAATATAAAAAAAACATAAACAACATCAAAAACCCTAGAAGGAAAAAAAAAGTTACCGGTTGAAGATTCGAAGGCACGAGCAGGAGAACCAACATAATCACCGGCTTTCCAAAACTGCTTACAACCCATAAGACTAAAGCTAACACTTTTGTTCAACCGATTCGATGTAGAAGCCCATTCCGGCGCAGGCAAAGACAAAACACCATTATTGACCGGCGTCGACGCCGGAGAAGGAGAAGGAGCAAGAGGACTGAGAAAACCCGCCGGTAAAATAGCACCACCTTTGTCATTAACCTTTCTTTTCTTGGAAGGACTTTCCGCCGTAGCGTTAGCAACAACCGAATCTAAATCAACATCGGAATCGGAATCACTGAGTTCGATGACCGAGTCAGGTATCGGAGCAGGTGAATTTGAGTTTCTTCTTCTTCTATGTCTTCTTCTTTCGGAAATTATGTCGAATTGTTGTTCTTGTTTCACAGAAACTTGTTCCATGACAGTGGAGAGGAGAATACGAGAATCGAGAATATTCTCAAAGATTTAGCAACGTTTGAAAAGTGAAACTGAAAGCGAAATTTTGACGTTAGACAATAAAAACGAGGAAAGGAAGGTTCAACGATTCGTAATCAAACCTTTGATTTGTAGAAGAAAAACAAGTGAATTGGTTTTAGGTTTTTTTAATAATGTTTGGGTTGCTTATACTTATAAAATTGGGATGCATTTATTATAATAAAATATATATTATTTAATTGTTTAGGTGGTCAATGGAGTGTATATGTGGGAGATTAGGTAGAACTAGACCATTGACCCGTGCGTCGCACGGGTCATATTCATCATAATATATAGGATATATTATATCATAGAAAAAAAGTTGATGTTAAATAAATAGTACATATAAAATTTCATACCACCCTAATTCCTTTAAATGCTTAATACACAGCTAATTGATTTAGCCCCATTC
>Ga0228711_1009072_pt1 | contig 13660 bp, 8 predicted proteins | sample MedpolnodulmetaG_2_FD_177996 | JGI IMG/M metagenome (GOLD analysis project Ga0228711, IMG submission 177996) | Root nodule microbial communities from Medicago polymorpha collected in Santa Monica, California, United States - brown nodules | ecosystem: Host-associated > Plants > Roots > Nodule...
AAGGAATTTGACAACTATTGAAATGATACAAAGAAAAATAAGGATTGTGTGGTTTATTCGTGTGAGTATTGAAAATAATAAAGTGAGTTGTTGGTAATTTTACCGGTTTGTTGAAGGAGTTAGAGATTTTTGGGTAATTATTTTACCAAAAAATTAGACTAATAAAAAAAATACATCATATAAAATTTATAATAAGCATGTATTTTTTTCAATCCAAAATAAAACATTTGTATTTTTCCATTGTCAAATTCCATCCAACACCAAAAGTGAAGAAATCTGAAATAATAAAGGTTGAATAAAATTAAAAGTATAGCATAAAAGCGAAATGACATCCAATAACTAAACTTTAAGATAAAAAATTAAACAAATTACCTAGAAAACCTAATGAAACAATTTATCATAATATTGAAACTTCATAAGGAGTCTACACTGGGTTGAATCATCACATACGCCAACAGACAACACAAGTGAGATTGACACTATATTTTTACGCAGAATCTTAAAATATTAGGTATGTGGGACGTCTCACTTCGATGTTGTTCAAAATATACTCTTTCATTAATTGGAAAACGTTAACTCACACTTGACACAATAACATCTCTTAATCAAGTGTGCGACTATATGCGTCCTAATTATGAGTCATAGTCAAATAAGGTCAAAAAGAGATTGAAATAATAGAGGTTTAATACAAATATCAATGAATTTAAAATACTAGAGGTTGAATTAAAAAAATTGCATAAGTGAATGACATAAATGAGATTGACACCACATTTTCATACTAATTTTTTTGGCATATATATAGTCCATCTCACTTATATGTTATTAAGCATTTTATCTTCCATCTATCTATTGTAGAATTTTAACTCATATTTGATATATTAACATCTTTCTGTCAAATATGCGAGTCTCCACATCTGTAATTATGTGACATAATCATATACGGTCAAATGAAGGCACAACATGGTCAAAAAAATGAGTTGGTGGTAATTTAATGGAGGGATATTTATGTTCCTTTCTTACATGAGAAGAGATAAAGGAAATTGAAAAGGAAAGAACATAAAAAATAAATTTGATATTGAGATAAATGATAGCAGTAAAAAAATTGTATGTTTGTCGATGAGATTATAAGGAATGAAGTGATATGGTGTTAATTTTATGGGTGGGGTGAAGAAGTTGAAGATTTTGGTAGTAAATTTATAAAAAATTAGACTCAATTAAAAAAATGTCACAACATTTTTTTAATAAGCACAAATTATGTCAACTCAACATTTTTCTATAATAAAATCCAACCAATGACCAAAAGTGAAGAAATTTGAAATAATAGAGATTGATTAAAAAATAGTGCATGAAAGTAAACAACATCCAAAAACTTATATTTAATATAAAAATAAAGTAAATGCATCCAAAAACCAACAAACAGTTAATCATGATGTTCAGAGTTCGGATGAATATTACAATGAGTTGAAACATCACATTAGTCTTAGAGCGACTGTACAAGTGAGATTTACATTAAGTTATTACAAACATTAACACATTAAGTATCTTGGTCATCTCACATATATGTTTCTTAACGTCTACTTTTGCATCTAATGTGGAACTTTAAGTCACAATTGACACATTAACACATCTCCCTTAAGTGTGAGACTCTCTTCGTTTGAGATCTGGTGACGTATCCAAATAAGGTCAGACAAAGGCACACCATTGTAAAAAAGGTAGATTGATTGTGGTTTCATGGAGGGAGATTGATGTTTCCATATTTTATGAGAGATTTATGAATAATTATATCACCAAAAAATAGACTCAATAAAAAAAATCACATCAATTTAAAATGTCTAATAAACATGTACTTTATCAACCCAACATAACAAATATGCATTTTTCGTTGTCCAGTCCAATCAAAGACCAAAAGTTAAAGTATTTGAAATACAGAGGGTGGATAAAAAAATTAAAAGAATGCGAACGACTTCCAAAAATTTGTATTCAATAAAAAATAATAAAATGACATTAAAAAAAATCTTTACAATGTTCGGAGTTATAAGGGAGCATACAATGAGTTGAATTATCACATTTGAATAATAAAACTCAAGAATGAGATTGGCACCATATCTTCACACAAAACCTAAAACATTAGGTATTTTAGTTATCCCACTTATATGTTGCTAAATATATACTATTGCATCTAATGTGGAATTCTAACTCAAGCATGACATATTAACGTTTCTCCCTCAAGTGTAAGACTCTTTGTGTAAGTGATCTGATGAAAAAGCAAAATATGGTTAGAGACACAACATCGTAAAAAATGTCGTTTGGTGGGAGTTTCATGGAGGGGTGTTTTTGTTTGTTTCTTTCGTTGGAAAAGAAAAGTAAAATAGAAAAATAAAGAAGATGAAAAAGGAATTTATCTGTGAGAGTACATAGAATATAGTGAGTTGCTGGTAATTTAAGACGTTGGAGATTATTGAAAAATTATGCTACCGAAATATTAGTCTCATTAAAAAATCATGGAGTTTGAAATAAACTATATATATAAGGGTATTTGGTACGGAGATCAATTAACAAAAAAATATAGGATGTTGCTTTCATTTTTTTACGAAGAATTTATTAAGTTTTTGTGAGCTTTACTCAATTGGTAGCGATAATTCTTGGTATATGTGTGGTTGAGTTCGAGACCCCAACACCCCAATTACAGGAAGAACACAAAAAAAAAACTCATATCTCCATAATTAATTTTGATTTGTTTTTGGATTAATCCATTTATTATCGATATCCATATTAAAATTATTTACTTGATTTTATTTATCCGCGTGATATCTTTCAACATTAAAGATTACTATTTCAGTGTTACATGCTTTTTTTTTGTGGTGGTCGGGATTTGAACCCCGGACCTTGCATATATTATGCATTATCCCTACAAATTGAGTTAAGCACACGAGGACGAGGGTTACATGTGTTAAATTGTTGTTGTTTAGCGATACGAAAATCCAAATATATATATATATATATATATATGTGTGTGTGTGTGTGTGTGTGGGTGTGCGCGCGCGTATGTGTTAATATACAATGTTTAATTAATAAAATAATAATGATACGTGCTATTGATATATAATGTATAAAAATAAACAGTCGATAATCTAACCCGTGCTTGACATGGGTGTCCAAACTAGTATTTCACCAAACCAATAATCTTCGCACGCTCCTAATACACACATAAGGTATGTTTTTAGTTGAGTAATTTTTTACACCTCCGTCTATAAATATAGGACTATTTTGACAAAATCACAAGAATTTAAAAAGTTGATTGTAGTATTAAATTTGTTTGTAGTTACTATTGCTTTTACAATTTTATCCTTAAAAAGAGAGAGAGTTGGTTTATATTTTCAATACAGATATTTATTGTTTGATTGAAGAAAATATGTAAAATAAATAAAGATACGTTGATAAAGAAATAAAAAAATGGTTCTTATAAATAAGGGTCTTATAATTAAGACACTAATGGGAAATTTAAAATTTTTTAAAACCGAAAACTAAAATCACTCCAATATATCCTTAAAAAAAAAAATCACTCCAAGATAATGATATATATACTCGTAATTTAACGCCCATAAGAAAATGTAACAGCTTCTTTTTGGCTCTTCTTTCTACCCTAGTTTTTCAAGCTTTCCTAAAAAAAAAAAAAATCAATTTACCAAATTTTTAGCAGTTCTACTTATAAATTTAGATTCTTAGGTCCTGTTTGATAAAAATAGCGGATAGCTGATAAGTTAGCGGATAGCTTATAGCTGATGGCTGATAGTTGATAAGCTAATTGAAGTGTTTGGTAAAATTAACGGTTCAACTGACTGATAAATGCAAAATGACATAAAAGGGTATTCTTAACTCATAATAAAATGTATATCAATTAGTTTTTAAGTATTTAAAATTTACTAATTTGAATTTATTAATTTTTTTTTTACGGATTTAATATATCTTTTATATATTATAAAATTAAACTTTATTTTCTATTTATTTTTAAATGTTTATCCTTAAAAATTTAGTAACAATGGAATGTATTATTGTCATCATCTTTTTTATTACAGGGATTGTATTATTATCTATATGTATTATTTTTGGAAGGGTATCTAAATGTATTATTTTTATATTGAAGGATATCTATAGCTTATATGTATTCTTTTTTCAAGGAAGCTTATATGTAATGTTATTTTTGGAAGACAACTTATATGCATTATTATAAACCAAAATATGGAGCATAGAACATATGTATTATTAAAAATAGATGATTGTCTCTAAATAAAATAAAATAAAAAGATGGACGGCTTTACATAAAAAGGATGTATGGTCATAAATATCATGATATTTATTATTTTAATCAATATAGTTTTTCTTTGGTTAAAATTTATTGTTTTAATCAATATATTTCATTGAGTTTCTATACTTTATGAATGAATAAAGTATTTTTTTTTAGGGAATGAATGAATAAAGTATAAAATTTTATTTTATAAACAAAGTAAAAAAATAATCTATCAATAGGATTAAAAATGATAAACACAAAAGCGTTATAACCACAAAAATAAAAACAATAATTAATCTTATATATATACCTATAAAAATCATATGTCACTAAGCACTGCAATGCAATATGCCATCCAGTAGCATTCTATTTTTTTCTTTTAAGTATAATAAATTAAAAAGGGTAAACACGGGTTTTACTTAAAATAATAAGGGTAAAAATGGAACAAAAGATGATAAGCTATAAGCTCAAACGCTACTTGGAATAGTGTCTGAAAAATAGTTTATAAGTTTCTGAAATAAGCTATAAGCTCGTTGTAAAAAGGCGTTACCAAACAAAGCTTTTTTTGTCAAACGAGCTTATAAGCTATTCGCTATAAACTCATTTTTTAGTCTTACAAAACAAACTTAGATTAAATAAACCACATACTGAGATGGCTTTAAATCATGTAGCAGATTTTTTTCATCCCAAAACCATTCCAACAAGAGATATGGAGAAAGTATTATTATTAATACCAATATCAAAGTTCATAAAATCTTCTACAATTTCTAAAGATATTGTTGAGTCTTTCGGGTTTTCCATGGCAACCATTTTCTACTAAAAATGAAGAATATTAAACCAGTTTCATATGTATTCCTCTGTACTGTTTTCGGCATCCTTGTAGCATAACTTATGCTTTAGGATGTTTGGTTCTTGACTTTTTTGAATAAAATGATTTCCTTTGCCTCTTTAAAAAAAAAAAAACCAGTTTATATAAATCTTAGATGCATCCAAAGTTTCTCTAGAGAATTGAAATAAAAAATGGACTTAATTACTACCATTGGAAAAAAAATGGATTTAATTGTTGGTACTAGTAGTAATAAACTCAAGGTTGGAGTGAGATAGAGTTTGCTTCGAAAAGAGAATTTGGCACTAGCATTTTCCATTTATAGTATTAATAGAGTAAAAGAATTAGTAGTTGTATGAAAATGAATAAAAAAGAAATACATATTTGGTGTATAATTCCTTAACTAATATCCGACATTTCTTTTATGTAAAATACTATGATCATCGCATGGAAAAAACAGGCTCATGTTTTATCATACCATATTTCATTATCCAACTTTTAGATTCAAGTATAATGAATGACTAAATTTCCACAATTTATTTCTCAAAATAACTAAAAATTATATATTTTTTCTTTACGTGAGGAAAGAAATTAAATCTCAAACTATTTTGTTAATAACCAAAATAGGTAATTACTCTAATTATGTAAAATCACTATGATTCATTGTATGGCAAAAAATTTATATAAGCTCAGAACTTTACGAGTGATTCATGAATCATATCCACATTAATCAACCACTCGGTAAAAAATTATTACCCCTACAAGATTAGCATAGGGCTTGGCCTACAAAAAATTGACCAACCCAAAACCTAATGTTGATCCGAAATAAGTCTCGGATATAGTAAAACTACTCCTAACCCAACCCACTTCTATACCATCCTTCAATCTTTAGAAGTTCCACAAAAAGGAATCATGAACCACCAACCCATCCAAGTTCTCTTCTCCATAATCATAAATTGGCATATCCGGCACATAGAAGTTACCACCAAAATCATCAAAACCCGGAAAAACCGAGTAATCCGGTTCAAACCTACTCGACCCATCAACCGCAAACAAATCGGAAAACAACCCGTTTTGCTTTGAATCACAATCTGTTTGAACCGTCGCATCTGACATTGCCGGAGACAGTGCTTCAGATTCCATAGCCAACAATGCAGTCCCCTCCGACGACGACTCATATTCCAAACCAACATTATCGGGTCGACCCGGATTCTCATTATGGACACCCGAATTAGCAAAACGGGCTGCAGCAGCTTGAATCTCAGAAGGAGTCATTGTTCTTCCTCCAGCAATGTTTGGTGGATCATTAGGGAAATTAAACTTAGCACCACTGCCACGTAAGCAAAACATCGCCGCGTCAAAAGCACGTGCCGCCTTCTCGGCGGAGTCGTAAGAACCTAACCATATTCTTTGACGGCTGTTTGGTAATCTAATTTCCGACACATATTTCCCCCACTTCCTCTTCCGTACTCCACGGTACAATGATGAATCACTTCGTTCTGTCATAGGTTTTTCCACATTCGACTTCACCATGTTTTTTTATAGTAATGTTTTTAGTACGATGTTGTTGTTCTTTTGTTGTTAGAATCGAAACACAAAACACAAAGGATGTTTTTTTTAAAGAGGAATCTCTGTCGTTTGTTGTTGTTTTGACTGCGTTTGAGAGTGTAAAGAATATATATAGTGTGATGAAACGAGTGAAAAAATTTGACTAAATATGAAAAGGGTCAACACTTAGAAGTTCTAAGACGTGTATTCAATATTCATAAAAATGGATAATGCTATTTGATTGTACACGTGTATGATGGATGACGTGAGGAATGATGATGATGTTCCCAAAAAATTTGTACGCGTTGAAGAGTCCTTTGACAACAAAGGTGGACCACGTGATTCATTGTGTGAATTAAATAGGGTGATGAAAACAATGTGTGAAATTCTTCTATAGTTTAAATTCATTTGATGTGGTGGGATTTTCATTTTATGATTTTGGGACAATGTATGGTAATTAATGTGTTGATTCTTGCCGATGGGTGAACCTATGCTTAACTACAGGTGGGTAATTTCAATCTCTAGTCCATTGGTCTTATTCTATTCATATTTCCTATGTTTGAATTGTGTTGTTCACATTTATTTTTCTAAGATGACTACCAAAAGTAAACGATAAGTAAAGAGTAACGTAACTATCAACTTTTGAATGTAAACAAAATAATGAAATGTAACAAAATAAATAAAAAATAAACAAAACTATAAAATGTATTTGATTTTTTTTATTAGCCTAATGGTTAGAAATTCACTTTAAACGAATAGGTAGAAAATTTAGAATTCGAACATCAACCTCTGTATTCATTATGCGTTATTCTTATCAACTGAGTTATGTTCATAAAGATCAAATATATTTTATTTAAGTTCAGGTTAAATGCATTTTACTTTGATGCTACAAAATAGCATATAATATACTACAAGTTGATGTTGATCCTACAGAATAAAATATATTAATTATGTTTGAAACATCTGAAATAGTTAAAAATATAGAGTAAAAAAAACAAATGATAAATTTTATTATAAAAATAAAAAAACGACAAGTGATATATCAATACAATAAATAATGCACCAAAAAAGATTAATTTAATATTTTACACTAATAAAAAATAAGTATTCAATTTTACATATGCAGGTTGGTTTTGTAAAAGGGATCCGAAATACAAATGGGAGTGGTTTATGAAAATGGATATTTTCTATTTGTGCGATTTTCATATTTTTTTTGGGACCCAGCACTCTTCAATTTGGATTGATTTCGAATACCCCTATTTCATACCGGACCAAGTATGAGAAAATAATTTCAAGCATGTCTTAGTAATTTTTGTACTCTTTTATGTCCCTTTTTATAGAAGTAGTATAAAAAAAATTGTTTCTAAATATAACATTATATACAAACTCCTAGATTACTCTTTTTCCAAACATACCACTTGTTAATGCTAACACTTTGTCCTGGTATACGAAAAGTTAACATTAAATATATATTACCTTCGTCACTATATATATGATCCTTTTGTTAAAAAAAGGGAATTAAGAAAGTTGATTATTGTATTAATTTTGTTGACAATTGTTATTATTGTACAAATTTACCCTTTAGAAAATAGGGTTTGGTAATGTTTCAAGATTATTTATTACATATTGAAGAAAAATATGTAACATAAATAGGGGTATATTGGTGAAGAAATAATTAATGCACTTTGAAAGTTGAAAAAAGTCTTATAAAAAGAGACAAAGAAAAAACTCAAAATTTGAGACATAAAAAGTCTTATAATTAGAGAGGAATTAAGGGTAATCTAGTAATAGTCACACATATTTGAAACAACTTTATTACTTCAACAATTTTTCTTAATACTCACTCCTATAAAAAGGGACGGAGGAAGTATATCTATACTATACTATATATAAACAAAAGGGTTATTCTAAAAAGCGTAACAAATTCAATCTTTATTGTCCACGACATATCAATTTTTTTTTTGAGAGAACTAACCTACTTGATAAAAAAAAACTCATTTTTTCTGAACATATTTGTCTTTTAAAGTTGGTTTTGCATTAAAAAAATATATTTGATTAATAACCAAATATTTATGTGAATTATAGGGTGATGGGTTAATTAATCCCTCACTGATGGAACATCAAATGAGAACTTTTAGATTTAATCAATTGAACATACAATATTTGTTAAATATTAAAATGAGAATATTTAGACACTTCCAAATACAACCTTGCCTCTATTTCTTCTCACATCACTAGAAATCTGCCGGGGACGTAACAGTTGTTGTTGATAATAGATTCATCTTCATCAACATAGAGAGAGGATGCCCTATTCTTCCTGCCACAACCCAAAATTGCAACTTTGAAATTCGGTGGGAGGAAGTATTTTTTGTTAATGCATTTCAATTTTTTAGGATAAAAAACTCATCAGAAATTGAGTCAACGAAATGGCTGCAGTGAATACAGTTCAGCAAAATTAACTCAACTTTTAGAAATTGATTAAGCAGATTTCAATTTTTGAAAACGAATAGTTGGATTGATTTTGATTTCAGTGTTTCAACTTAAAGAAGCCCACGTTTTACATGGCAATGATGAATGCAACATTTTTTCTAATGAAGGCACCATTGTTTTTTCAAGGGGAAAGAAAAAACAAAGAAAAAAAGAGGGAAACTATACCACTAAAAAGGTCAGTATGTAATGAAAGAAGTCAAGCATAAAATTTTCAATTGTTTCTTATTTGAGCAAGCAAAAATGAAATTATATACCACTAAAAAGGTTCTTCCCAACACAAGCATGAAAAGGGAAGAACTCAGAATACAAATAAAATTTTACAATAACAATGTACAACAAAAACAAGAAAGGAAGTTGGTGGTTAAACCCACAAACATTTAAAGATTAATCCATCGATGATGACGATGAAAACCTAAACTTTGATTTTTATCTTTCATTTCCTTAACTTTATAAAACAAATGAGCAATTGACTCCTCCTTTTGCTTGAAACTGCAGTAATTCATTTCCTTCCAAAATATCCAAACACAATATACACCAAACTCTTTATTTTCTTAGAATATCCTTCCATAGCACTGAAACGTATAATATGATCGATCAAATGAAGAGGGTTCACTAAAGAAATAGTCATCTGTTGTCGAACTAGTAATCAAAGGTTGTTAAAAAACTCGCATCCCAAAAACAAGTGATCTATGTTTTCCTCATAACCACATCCATCAACACATACATTCAAATTTTCTTGAAGAATTATACTCTTTACTAGATTATCATTTGCAGGAATCCAATTCCTTAGAAGCCTCCACACAAAAATAGATGGTTTTAATAGTATTGTATTGTTCCAAATGATTTCTTGTAAGTCATGTTGAGTACGCGGCTGCGCCGTCGTCAACCGCTGATACACCCCATTAATAGGTTAATGTTTGTCACACATGCGATGCCAACTCAACCGATCTTTCACACCCTGTAAAAAAATGTTGGATAAAACTGAACTACACTCCTCTAACATCTCCTCGTCCCAGGCTAGTAATTGATGCAACCATTTCCAAGCCATTCCCCCTAACCGTCAATCTAAGCACACATCTCTGCTACTGTAACTAACTGATTCTCCACTAAATCAAACAACCATCTGCACCTATCAGATGAATCCCTCCATCCTCACATCTGACCAAAAGAGCATTTTGATTCCATCACCCACCACCTCTCCAAATTATTGTCAAACCACGTGTTCTTCCCAAGTGGGTTTCTACCACGTCAGCTCTGAAGGGGTTAGACCGCCTTACTCGCCTCCCGAGTAATTTCACTCGCCATGGCGAGTAAACATGTACTTCGGCCTATTTCATGTTGATGCTACTCGCAATGGCGAGTTGGAGGCGAGTAACTTCAACTTTCTGCCTCAGCTCGCCTTTGAGCTCGCCGTGGCGAGTTGTTCTTTGCATTTCTTCATGTTTTCTTGCTTCTAAAGTGTCCAGGCGTGCATTTTCCTACAAAGAGTTGGCATTAGATGTGAAAAGCATAATTGAATGATTCTTCAGTATTTGTGAGCTTTTCGCAGGATAACTTGCAAACCAAGTAATCAAAGTGCCTAAAATATATAGTCTATTTAACTCCTTTTTGACACTTATCAAACTCTCCCCAACTTTAAATGTTTGTTTGTCCTTAAACAAACGACTTCAAAACGGAGATATACACAACCAAAGGTTTGAAAATTTTTCAGATGGCATGATTCAAATGTGAATTGTGCGGGCAAGTCTGAAGTTTCTCATTAATCTAGGAATAAACTATGAATGTGAAACACGTCCTAAACACAAAATTTATGTCATACAATTCAAGTCAATAACACGGTTATCAGTGAACCACACCTAACACACTTCTTTGTAAGTAGATAAGCAATATAAATCATGAAACGTGGGACATGAACACACATCCGACACTCATGCTAACATCCTGATCAGGTTATGTGTCCATCAAACATACCGTTTTGAAAAACATGAAAGCATAGATCACTAAGGTCTTGTAAGGGTTGTAATGTGGCTTGGCTACAAAAGAATTGTCATATGTGGGAAATTGAATTCAAATGGCCAAACATAGGGAAACATTCTTTCTATATACATTCAAAAGATAAATTCACAGCATTCCCCTTAGATTCTAAGCAAACCCTGTTGTGATAAACAATACATACTCTAATCTCGACAACTTATTCCGTTTTTGAATTTTCTTCTTTTTCTGTTTTTCTCTTTTTCTTTTTCTTTTTTCAATTACACATTTTCTTTTTCTTTTTCTTTTTGTATTTACATAACAAAGTTGTCTTGATCAAAAATGAAAATTCACCAATTCACTTGACATCTAATTTAACCTCCCTTTTCTCCCCAACTTGAATCCAAACCTAACCCTATTGAATGTTCCCCTATCCGGAGGCAAGGGACAAATAACATGAAGGTTTAGGGTTCAACAATTAAAAACATATCGGAGTCCTGTATTACTTTAACAATGAACTGGATTTTGAAAACGTGGGCAATTTCATCAAGCAATGTGCTTATGAATATGACAGTTCATCATTGAGGACTCTGATTTATTTGGCTCAGATGGGCTAACAAATTCTCGCTCGCTCACAGGGTAGGCGTTATGTGGTCAAGTGTTTGTACTCGATTTCAAAAATCGCCTTGATCCTTTCTATGCTTTCACAAATTTCAATATAGATATTGGATTTAACATAAAACGACCGAGTTAAACAATGAATGCCAGTCTCCTGCATATAAGTTAAGCATAATGAAGTATCCTCACATTTAGGCTAGATCTAAGTGGTTCACAAACAAACATGTTACTGCGGAGAACTGTATGAAATAAGATTTGTGAAAAGTACATACCTCAAATTCGAGTATTCACCTAGAAAAGCAAGAAACTTGTACCTTGGCTTTGCACAATTCAATCAATGTGTGTCATAACCATGCACCTGATATGGATTTGCTTTGGGAAAACCATAAGTTAGCGGGAGCTTGTGGCATACCACAGTGCAAAAAGGGTTACCAATGACCTAGCCTTTAATCAAACAATGCAAAAGAAGTCTATACTGCCTAGAAATCAAAATGAGGTTGACCTGATGCAACTCACCATTGCGAGCATGTGCTCGCCATTGCGAGCAGTTTGGTGGTCAACTCAGGTCAAAGGACCTGTAACACTCGCCATGGCGAGTATGTGCTCGCCTGGCGAGTTATGACAGTTTTAGAAAATGAAATATGACTTCTGCTTTGCTTTTTGTGGGTGCAGTGTAATCTATATCTCTAATATGCAAAAACAAAGCATGAAAAACTTAAACAAGGTTGGGTTGCCTCCCAACAAGCGCTTGTTTAACGTCGTTAGCTCGACGCCTTTTTCGTTAGGGTGGATGAAATGAAACGGACAACACATCATCTTTGGTAATCCTGCGCTTCGGGAGGAATTCCATGAATTTAAAGTATAGTTGATGTGGAGTCCAAATCCTCCCTAATCTTGGTTTGTTGAGCAAGGCACATATCTCGTCTATGACCCAATCAATCTCCGCCCTGCTCACTTTTTCCCCCTTTTGTTCAATTGATTTTTCCTTGCTTGGTAGGCGTTCCTTTCTCTCTGCCACCAACATCACCTCTTGATTATCAATAGTTTCGGCCTCTTCAGTATCTGATCGTTCTTGAGGAAATTCTTCTTCATGTGGTGTTTCGATCTCTTTTGTAATATACAGTTCACCACATTCTTCTAATGTTGTATCTTCGTCAATTTCATCGACACCTTCTTCAACAATCTCTCCGACTTTCTCATACATAATTAAATTATCTTCTTGTTCTCCGTGTGTGGATTGATTGTTGGCTTGCATATCCATGACTATTTGTATAAAATCTAATTGTGCTTGCATGAGCTTCGCCTGAAGTGATAGATTCTTTAATCTTTGGGTGGTGTCCTGCATGTTTATCATGAATTGTTGCATGATAATATTCAAGATGTTTTCCATATTTGATACTTGTTCATCTTCAGAAGGGTATTGTTGATACTGTTGATATGAATCATACTCGAGTGGAGTATTGAAGTTGATGTAACCATGATCAGCCATGATTTCTTTTTTGTGATGAACCTGAAATGGAAACAACTAACAAGAAACTTTTCTTTGTATACCAAAGAGGGGTTAGTGCAAAAAAGCTATATAGTAAGAAAAATATATACCGACTATATACAGATGCTCAAAACAATACAAATTGTTGCGATGTGTCATACCCCAATTTTTGACTTAAGATGTTGTTGACACGTGACATTCATACGTCATTTGACCTGATCAGTGTCTGACATTTCAGTGAGAATTTCGGCAGAGAGGTATTTTAAAATACCTCATTATAGTTCCGAGTGGGGCCCTCTTCTCTCTGTATGTTTGTTTTTATCGTATTTTTAATTTCCATCTTTTATTTAAGTTTTAAATTAACTTTAATTTTATACATAAAAGTCTTTATTTTTCTTTTCTTTTTAATTAAACTTTCAATACCTTTTTT
>Ga0228711_1009073_pt1 | contig 13657 bp, 9 predicted proteins | sample MedpolnodulmetaG_2_FD_177996 | JGI IMG/M metagenome (GOLD analysis project Ga0228711, IMG submission 177996) | Root nodule microbial communities from Medicago polymorpha collected in Santa Monica, California, United States - brown nodules | ecosystem: Host-associated > Plants > Roots > Nodule...
ATATTTTTTAAATTTACTAATATCAACATTAGATTACATCTGGACATACCGCATCATTAAAATTGGACATGTTAGCAAAATAAGAAAAGAAGGAGAAAAACGTGTGACGGACCTTGAAATGAAAAAGATTATATATTATAGAGGACCTTAATATAACGGTTTAAATAAAATAATCCATGATTAAATTTTCCCACCCTAAATGTCACCTATATAAAGGGCAATCAAACAATATTTACCTCAATTGTCAATCATTATATAAATATATTTATATTTGTTATAATTTCAATCATTATATATACGTATAACTTTTGATCACCCAATGCCAGAGTTTAATAATAATTTTGGGGGGTATTTTTTTAATATTTAATAAAGAACATTTTTTTTAGCAATAATAAAGATAACATACAATTGAAATATATAATTGAGTGTACAAACAAAAAACAAATAATTTGATGTTTGAGTCTAAAGCGAATAAAATTAAAGAAAATGATTGTAAATTTGGGATTTGAATTCTCTAAAGTGAGCAAAATGTAAAAGAAGAAAGAACATTACGACAATATTTGTCAAAAAAAATCTATCTTTAATACTCCATCCTATCTCATCTATAAGCCCCCTTTGTCATTATCAATTTCTTAAGAAGATTGTCTGTGTAATTAATACATCTATTTTGTGTATTAATAATACTAAATTGTTCTTTATTATATTATATGTATATTAAATTTGACTTTTCATATTTCAAAATAAACTAGTTGTATTAATTAGGTGTGCTTAGGAATTTTTTTTGTTGCCAAAATTGTGTTTAGGAAAGATAATAAATGCACTTAATATTTAAAAATGAGCTTATATTTAGGAACAAATTTTTAATCAAATAATTGTTTATATATAGAAACAGAGAGAGTATTAAATAACTGTTGATATACTCACTTTATACTTTAGATTTATTTTAGAAGAGTCGGATCCACAAGTTTATTATAGTTTTTAATTTAATAAAATAAATAATTTACCATTGATGGTTAAATCTGAATCGTCTAATTTCAATAAATATAGAATGCAATTGAATGACTGCGTGACTGCATGAAATCCAAATCCCAATTGTAACCTTTGGAAGATTCGGATCAAGCCAATTCCTATGCCAATAGGAAGAGCTTTTTTTCCGTGTTTCATTCACATCACATTCTTTTCGTCTTTCTTTCGTGTGTGTGCGTGTAACAAACTCTACAACAAAAACCCTCGCGCTCTCTCTCTTTCTCTCACAACGTTTCGCTTCTCAACTCAACTCAGGTAACTTCTCTCTCTACTTCTTCTTCTTCTTCATCGTTCAACTATTGCATTGCTTTTTCTTTTCAACGCATTCGGAATATTTTCATTTTCAATTCTACTTTCTGTTTTTTCAATCTGTTGTTTTGGAAATTGCTTTCAAAATTTGAAGATCTGAATACGTAACCGCTTCAATGTTTGTTTTTGAATCTCACCATTACTTTCTACATTGCTGTGTTTCGGATTTTCATTTCCAATATCAATCAAACAAGCAATTCAATTTACTTACTTTCACCCCTATTAAGTTGTTAGAGACTAAATTGACGGATTTTTATACACTTAGCATGACCAAGTTCAAATATTTTAGGGACTATTGGAGTATATTTATATAGTTTAAGGACTAAATTGCTCCTTTTTTTCAATGCATTCTGATATTTCTCATTTTCAATTATGTATGTTTTTTCTATTTTTTGAATATGTTGTTTTTGTTGTTGTGGAAGTTTCATTTGGTCAATTCAATTGTTTGGAATTTGAAGATCTGCAAACTTAATCAAACAAAGTTTCTTTAGTTATATATGTTGCTTTGAGTTTTGATTTGATTTTTCAAATTCTGGTTTATGCTTAAAATGGTCAGTAATTTTTTGTTGTTTTTTTGGGTAGTTCTAGGGCATTATTTGGTGACTTAATATGGGACCAAAGAGAAGAGGAAGGAAGACCAGACGTAAAGTTCAAAGTGATGCCAATGGTTGTGGCACTCAAGAGAATACTGTTTCATCAAAAGCTTCTACATCTGTATCCGATATGCCTTTGGAACATCCTATTCAATGCGAGTCCACTGATGCATTAATGAGCCAATCTTGTGTAGAAGCAGATATTTGTATGCCGGCAAATGAAGAAAAGGAGCAGAATATCCTCGGTAAAGCTGCAGAAAAGGACAATGGAGGGAGTGATATCCAAGAAAAAGGGAGTAACTGCAGTTCAGTTGTTGCTGATGCAGAGTTATCAGCAAAAGAGTCTGTGTTAGAAGTTGTAGAAATGAACATGGAGCAAAGTATAAATGAGAAAAGTTGCAACCCCGACGAAACAGGTGGTTCCATGAAGAATGGGAGTCTGGTAAAAAATCATGATGACGACCAAGAAGTTCGTGATTTGTTGGGTTCCCAAAATAATGTAGATGTTAAATTGACAAATAAAGGTAAAAAGAGAAAAAGGAGGAAGACTAAAAATAACGTAGTCGAAAGTGATGCCAATGGTTGTGGCACTCCAGAGAATACCTTTTCATCAAAAACTTCTACATCTGCAATGGATATGCCCTTAGAACATCCCATTCAATGTCCGTCTATTGATGCATTAATGAGCCCACCATGTGTAGAAGCAGATATTTGTTTACGCGGAAATGAAGAGGAGGGGCAGAATATCCTCAGTCAGTCTGCAGAAAAGGGCAATGGAGAGAGTGATATCAAGGAGAAAGGGTGTAACTGCAGCTCAGTTGTAACTGATGCAGAGTTATTTGCAAAAGAGTCTGTGTTAGAAGTTGTAAAAATGGATATGGAGCAAAGTATAAATGAGAACAGTTCCAACCCCAAGGAAACAAGTGATTCCTTGAACAATAAAAGTCTGGTGATGAATAATGATGAGGACCTAGAAGTTCATTATTTGTCTGATAAATCTGAGTGCATTAAAACCTATTCAAGGAAAAATTCAAACAACGTACATTGTATCAAGGAACCACCTATCCTGGACCATCACAATGATGATTCACATGAAGTTTCTGATCGACCATTGACAGATGGCTTAATGGAAGGAGAAACAGAACATTCAACCGATCAGAACAAAGTTGAAGCTGAGGAAATGGAGTTGATAGTAGAGAATAGTTCTGAGCAAAGATCTACAACTACATCTTGTCTTATAGACATTCCAGTGACACCACTTGAAGAAACAAATTCTAGTCAGGTAGATCATGCCGAGGTTACTAGAAATGGTGGTAATTCAACGATATCACAATGCTCAGTGGAGAGACCCACATCTTGTCTTGTAGACATTCCAGTGACGCCACTTGTAGAAACAAATGCTAGACAGGTAGATCATGGCCAAATACCATGCTCAGTGGAGAGACCTATTATCAGCAACTCAAAGAACAAGCTTCTCATCCTTGATGTGAATGGATTACTTGCTGATTGTGTCAGTGATGTTCCTAACGGATATTATCAACCAGAACCAGATTTTTGGGTTAGAAGGAGAAAAGGTAACATGGCCAAATACCATGTTCTCTCATATCAAGTCCATATCTGATCTTGGTTGAATTTAACAAATTTTACCTGTGCCTTTTGCAGTGTACAAGAGGCCCTTTTGTGATGATTTTCTACAGTTTTGCTTTGACAGATTTCATGTGGGAATTTGGTCATCTAGAGCCAAGTATTTTGCTAACCTGTGATTGATTTTATCTTATTTCTTGTGTTTATTAGTTTGACTTGGGTTTACAATGTAATCATGTGCTGGTTTATTTGCATTTCAGAATTTAGGCTTTAGACATTTATTCTTACTATCCTTGATGCTTGTGTGTACTGGCAGGTGTAATGTTGATGACGTTATCAAACATCTTATGGGGAAATCTGCATCCAGACTACTCTTTTGTTGGGTAATCTATTCTTATTCTTTAGTATCTAGCATAATTTTAGGGGATATTTGGTTAGGTAAGTAAGTTTGCTATAAATAATTTCTATATCTCAAGTTAGTATTGGGATAAATGGTATATCTTTTCCTAGTTGTACTTCATAAACAATTTTACTGAGAGAATTCTTGCTGATCAACGAAATATTGCAGTATCGTGTCCCCTGTTTAATTTTAGCATATTATATATAACTGGGAAATGGTTATTGTGCGGAGACTAAGAAAAGAAACCAAAATTACTAATATTCAATTTGGTTTTATGTATGTGGGATAGACTCTAGAAGCAATTTACTTGCTACAACAAGTGGTTATTAGATGGATCAAAAAGACTTTTCCATGGTTTTCGGTTATTTGGAGGTGTATGATACAGTGCCAACAGAGGTTTGGTTGAAGAGCTAGAAAAGATAGGGGTTTTGATTTCCTACATTAGAACTATCAAGGATATGTATAGGGGCCACGCAAGATTTTCCGATATCCACAGAACTGAATTAAAGGTCAACTATAGTCCCTATCTTTTTAAAGTCTTGGATGTACTTATGAAGCATATTCAAAAGCCAACACCAAGGTGTATGTTTTTTTAATTTTTTTAATTTTTTATGATATAGTCCAACTTGGGGATAGTGGTATAAGGCTTGGTTGTTGTTGTATAGTCCTATTTGGAGAGTTAAGAGAGGAAATAAATTGGAGGCTAGAGACTTGTAGACAAGCCTTAGAAGCATATGGCTTCTGCTCGAGTATAGAGAGAAGGAGCACAAGGAATGTAAGTTTGGTAAAAGGCAAAGCACCCTTAGCTTAAAGGTGGAAGCTGGATAGCTCAAGTCACAAGATTTAAATATCTTTGTGTGGTTTGGCTATGTGGGGAGGAGATCTTTAGATTCCGTAGTAGGGAGAGTAGAGAAAAAAAACTATAGTAGAAACTATTAAGAAAAAAATTAGAGGTCAATCAATTGAGTAGAAATATGATTCACGATGGAACATTGTGGCATCGTTTGATCTATGTAGCCACCGCACATAATTGGATAAGGCTTGATTGTTGTTGTTTGCTTCTACTGCAGAGACATCCCACCCTTAATAGCATTGTTCTCAGCATTATAACTCAATATACTTTTACAGCCAAGCTGACTTGCATGCCTTCCCTTGTGGAGGATTTTCCATATCATTTACTAACAAGTAACTACTACTATTAATTAACAGAAGCAATAAATTTTATATATGGATTTCACTTTGGACAAAATGGACTTGGATTTGATATTGTAAATTACAATTGTATTAGTAAAATAGTTTGTTTTTTGTATTACTAATTAGTAAGTTAAAGATGCTGTTAGCAATTAATTTCTACTTGGAATTTTTGCAGATGCTAATGAATCTTTCTTATGTTTTCCTTAGAATCAGTCTCACTGTACAACAACAAAATTCAGCACTGTTGAGAATAAAGAGAAGCCCCTTGTGTTGAAGGAACTCAGAAAGCTGTGGGAGAAGCTGGAACCTGGTCTTCCGTGGGAGAAGGGAGAGTTCCACGAGTCAAACACATTGTTAGTGGACGACTCCCCTTACAAGGCGCTTGTGAATCCTGTAAGCTCATGTTATTTTCCTTTCATTCATTATGCATTAAGCTTTGCTTTCTTGTGTTACACCAGTTTTCCTCCTTTGTGGTCACTCCTCCCAATGGAATTATTTTCAGATGCATACGGCCATATTCCCCTACTCTTACCGCTACCACTACACGAAAGACTCGTCATTAGGTAGTCTTCTGTTCATTTTTCTCTCCTCACACACCTTACCTTTTGCTTATTATTGCTAATTTCCATTGATTGACATGTTCGAAGTCTTTTTTAGATTCCAATGCTTTCAATATATTTTGATATTTATGCATCTAAGATTGTTTATTCATGTTTACACTCCCATTCCTTTTTACTATTAACAGGACCTAAAGGTGATCTTCGGGGTTATCTAGAAAGGTTGGCTATGGCTGATAACGTTCAAGAGTTTGTGTCACGGAATGAATTTGGCCAGCGGCCCATAAGACCAGCAAATCCATCATGGGGTTACTATCTCAAAGTTATAGAATCAGTGCAGGAAAATGATATATACCCTCAGCACCAGATGGGGGAGCAAACTGCTTAAAGAAGAAAGTGGATGAAAGCCATTGAGACGAATATTGATGCACGCCGTTTGTACTTTAGAGTGTACTTGTTGTGTTACGAACACATTACATACATCCTAGGACACAGATATGAGGCCAAATATTTTTTGGTGTTTCAGAAATGATATTTATCACGAAGAATTGACTCACGAAAGCATCACAAATTCCAAACTGATTAGGTGGTACAATATTAATGCTATAGCCAACCGTGTTTTCCGACCAACAGAGGATTTAATTGGTTCACTAAAAATCGCGACTCCGTGCGTGAAATTGTTGTGAACTTTAGCCCTGCTCGTTGGAGTTTTGTTTCATACATTGAGGTCTAAAAGTGTATTTGCCTCAAAGGAACTATATACTTCAGGATTAAATTTACTTTTACAGTTAACTGCATACCAAGCTTACACAAATATTTTACGGCCACATGCATGTCCAAAGCAGTTGAAATGGCAATACAAACTTTATTATGATTCGGTAAGGTATCTTGAATGTTATGCATACACGCATGCATACTGTTTAGGTGAGACAAGCTTTGGCATTTATGATTAACGCTGCTTCAATGTTCAGTTTAGTGCGCCCATGTGTTTATCTTCCTTTAGGACTTTCAATACGTGTTTGTATTCAATTAATGATAATGCTAGATAATTTTGGTAATCAATAACTAAATATTAATTTATTTCAAATTGAATTATCTAATACGTGTTTTATTCAGATGATTTTTTCGTTCCCATGAGTTTGGTCGTTGGCTCCCCATGTTTTTGTATTTGTTATTATTTTTTCTCTCTCTGACTCCTTATTTTTTCTAAATTACTGCATATGAATGTTATAGTCTAAGGTAATGTCTTGTTCTTTTATAATCCAAGCTAAAAAAAATGTATTTTATATTTTAGTGGGTGTTTTTTGGGTTTGACAAAATTACATATTATAATTGAACATAGGTGGATTGTTTTGTGCATCTGTCCTTCGTTTCCCTCCTTTCTTCTACCTACAACCCCCACACTCAACGATTTTTATTATGACCAAACCAACTCTCTTTTAATCATCCACACAAGTAGTCGGTATATGGTTTTGAGTGAAATTGTTAAAAAAAATACGGTGAGTGAGAATGCAAACAAACTATAAATGAATCCTGGAGGGTATGGATTTGGAGATGAAGAAGAAGGTGATGGGGTCAAGAGGATGCCAAATGAGTCTGCCTCATAATTGGAACGGGAAGAACTTGAGGTAGAAGGGACTCAGGAGCAGGATAATTGGTGGTATACTAGTTTGATTCCATCATACTTCACATATAAAACTGAAAAAAATCTATTTGTGTATAGGCTTGAACGGAAGTTCAGTGTTCTGCAGGTAGAATGCCCATCCTTCATCAATGTTGTTAACAGCACTTACAACAAGCATAAATGAAAATCAAGCTGTGTGAGAAATGAGAATCAATTCAATGCTGACTAAATGTTAACATCTGTTGAGTAAGAACTTCTCTACACTTTCAAAATATTTTGCTTTTTTGTTTTCCATGAAAAATAATAGTAGTTTGTAAGGCTGAAGAATAGGACACATGTGTAAAAGATTATGCTGTTCATCTTCAATAGGATTAGGCAATTAAACTTTAGGGAGAAATACTTGTTGTGTGTGTTGCTCTTAACATTCAGATGATAATCACTTTTGGTGTTATATCTATTACAATTTACAATATTGACTATCGTTGTCGGTCATTTATTTGGATCGACATTTTTTGTTCTTCTCTCCTTTTATGTTATCCTTAGTCTAGACATACGTAGACAGTAGATCTCTTGCACAAATTAGTTTCTCAATTCCTGGAGTCTGTTTTCATGGAAACCAGCGAAGCAGAATTTTGTACTTTGTTGCATTGCGTGTTCTTGATCTATGTAAATTGGTTGTTGAAATGCATGGCATTTTAGATATCAAAGTCTATATGGGTTGGAATACCCGTTGTATTCCCTTCCTAATATAAGCCTTTTGCATGTCTTAATGGGTTTCCAATTATGCTCAAGTTACAAGTATACTCTTTTAAAACATTTATGCCGATCTAAAGAGTTTATGCCCTCTCCGCTTTTGTGCCTTCCTAGAGCAACCGAATGCCAATAACTTCTGGCAGCATGATCCTAGCTTCATTGTTACCAACTCGATGGAGGTTCTTACCGAACCACTGGAAAGTCTAGAAGCTTTGTAAGCTCACTTCAAAGCCCAAGTATGATTATATTTATATTGTGGGTCCTGCCTTTGTAAGATCACTTACATATGTTTTAAAAGTCGAATCAGACATTGAACTGGTGAGATTTCTAGATCAGGTTCAACAGCTTTAAACCACTTGAACTGGGAAAAAACCGCAATCAAACTGTTTCCAATGTTGGTTCACAGTTCAACCAATTGAATACTCCGGTATGGTTCAGATTTTAAAACATTGCTCACTGTGCTAAGTTTTCCAGACCAAAGCTTCTTTTTGGGATGCTTGTGGGGTGCACAAGTAGGTGATGGAGACTTTTCAATCATTGGATGGAACTAGGGTATGTGATTCTGCAGGATACTTGGGAGCAAGTGAGATTTGATGGGTATCATCACAAGTTAATTGTGGGTAGTGATTACTTACATAGGTATAAGTTCATGGATATGTGGATGAGTAATCTATGTGTCCCCTAAAATCAATATTAAGACCTCGCTTGATGATTCCCTCTCCGAACATTACCAGTTCACTGTTGAAAAGATACTAATGAGTAGAACTTCTGCAAATTGGATGGATAAGTTTATGATTGTGGATCATAATGTCACAAACAACATATGACCATGTTATCCCAATTCAACAAAAAAATGATTCCTGCATCATTCCTTTTTTGCATTCTAAAAAACAACAAAAACCAAATAAAACTCAACCATATATTTGAAGTCAGGGCTCAAGCAATGCATACTAGACTTGTACATCTTCATTTATGACAACATTGAAGGATTCATTGTAGTTTATTATACATCATGATTTACCTTTCATTTATCTTAAAATAAACCGCCACATTTTTGGCTCCTCAAGTCTCATTCATGTAAGAGAAGCTTCCAAACTTCGTATTATGATATGTTCACCCTTCTTCAATCTGAGTGGCCTTACAACAGAGAAATAAAAACCTAAGAGAACAACACATGAAAGAAAAAATTATCAAATTAGTCTTAGTCATATGGCAAGATAACGGGTGCTTGTAAGTAGAAAACGCCAAAGAAGCACACCTGTGACAATCCATTATTGCTGATATAATCTTCACCAAGAGACTATCATCTAAATACTCTTTTAGCAAATGATTTTTTCTGAGAAGAGCTTGATAATGCTTTCCTACCAGAGCCAAGAGTTGTACTGGCGATTGTTGAGCAGCAATCTTCAGATTTGACAGTGAAAACCCCAGACATTGTCATGTCTGAAAAATGGACGGGATTGGATTGATTCCATTCTAACTGACGGGCAATGAGTTTGTCACAGTTCCAGATGCTGACTGATCTCAAATCACAAGGCCACTTCTCAATTGGCTGAATTTGTGGACATCTCCATAGTTGGAGTTCTATCAAGCTTGGCATATGCTGATCCAATTTCGGCGGCAGGGACTTGAGCTCCTCACAGTAGTCAATACTTAACAACGTGAGCTTTGGGGCGAAGAAACCTTCTGTTGGAAAGGATACCAACTTTGGACAGTTACTTATGGACAAGGAACGAAGGGAATCAAGAATTGGAGGACGGAGTCTCATTTTCCCTGAAACTGCAAGTGCTTCTAGATTTTTACAACCAGAAACATCGAGCGACTTGAGGTTGGGAAAGATATCTAACAAAAGTAGCTCCAGTGAATCAAAGCTATTGTGTAAGTACAAGGATGTGAGTGTTTGGTGGAACAGACATACACGTGGCGGGAATTTTAAGTTCCCACAGTTGTCAATGTTCAGTACCTTCAAAGCTGAAGAAGTTGTTGGAAGTGAAGAAATAAGCTTTTTGCAGTCTCTGATGACAAGTAATGTCAAAGATGGAAGGTTAATGGGTAAATCTTTTTTCAATCTAGGACAACTATTTATATGAAGCTCTTTCAGTACTGCAAATGCTTTGTTAGCCTCATTAGGATGCTGCCAATCCTCCCATGCTGACATGTTCTCAATCCTAAGAGTTTCTAGGGAACCAAAGCTCTCAGTTACAACGGAAGAACCGTTCCCATAAAACTCCGACCCCACGCTCACTAATCCATCAAATTTAGCAATTCGTAGCTCTTTTAGAGAAGAAAGTTGCCCAAGTGGAGGTAATTTATAGCAATATTTGCTACCCTGGAGCTCCATGAACAACAAGTTGCAGAAGGAAGAGTCTCCGACCCAATTAGGAAATTCCGTCCCTAGGTAGTTATGTATAGAAAGCTCTTTAAGATTTGTATGGGGCTGTAACCTGTCTAGTATGTCTTTTTCTTGTTGTGAATTGTCAGTATCAGCATTCTCACCCCATTCCAAAATTAACTTTTCAAGAAATTCCTTTTCATTCAACTTGGCCTTTTCTGAATCCACATAGTTAACATGTTCAATATTGTGAATGAACAGCGATCCATGTAAATCAGATAATTCTCCTAGTTCATCAATGGAAGATCCATATTCTTTTCCTATGAAAAAGTCACTTAGTTTTTGTAGGTTTGTCAATGCACCCAAATGCAATGGCATCCATTTCAAACTCGTACGAGTAATATCTAAGTAACGCAGGTTAACTAACCTATGAAAATCTTTAGGAAGTTCTTGTAGGTTAGTACATCCAACTAGCTTTAAAGTTTCCAAATTGTACAGACAACCAATGCTTTCCCGCAACATGTTCATCTTAGCCCCAGACAGATCTAGATACCGAAGATGTATTAGTTCGGTAACTGAATCAGGCAACCCCTTATGATAGATGCCTTCCAAAGATAACACCCTTAAAGACTTGAGCTTGATCAACAAGTCATGTGGAATTTCATCAATAAAGCTCACAGATTTATCTACTAACCTTAATTCCATGAAGGTTCTTAGGTGAGTAGCTTTGCTCATAGCCTTCCAATGTACAGCAGGGAATTTATGTGCAATCAAATGCAGCAGATATCGAGCACTTTCTTCCACTTCTTCATAATTGCCTTCTATTCTGACAGAAAATTTTCCAGATACAAATTGAGCTAAATCATTTACAAAATGGTGCATTACAAAACACAACTTATTGCGTTTTGATTGCTGAAAAAACGATCTAGACACTAGTTCACTAAAGGTCTCATCTCCAGCTTCTTCAATTTTCTTGTGTCTTCTCAATGGTTGTAGTAAACCTTCTGCCATCCACAATAAGATCAACTTCTCCTTCTCAAATTCATAATCTTTTGGAAAAACCGAACAATAAGCAAAACATCTCTTTACATGTGATGGAAGATAATGATAACTTAATCTCAAAGCTGGGAGAATATTACTCTCATCATCCTGCAAATCCCATATCTCACTGTTTAGTACTTTGTACCATTCCCTTGTATCATCTTTAGATCTCAGAAGTCCTGCAAGTGTCTTCACAGCCAAAGGCAATCCTTTGCACTTTTTAATTATTTGTTTACCAATTTTTCTTAAATTTTGGTGAACATTTGAATTTGCATATCCAAACACATGTTTTGCAAACAGCATCCAACAATCATCATCACACAGTTCTGAAAGATAATAAGGCTTAACAGTCTGCATAATTGATGCCACATTAGCAATTCTTGTTGTTACAATAATCTTACTTCCAGGAGCGCCATACACAAATGGATTCTTCAAAGTTTCCCAGCTAATGTAGTTTTTATTCCATACATCATCTAAAATGAATAAAAACTTTTTCTTTAACAGCCTTTTCTTCAAATCATGTTGGAGTAAATTCAACTCTTCAATACTGCAACTACATGAAGTGATCTCTTCCACGAGGGTTTTTGTAATCTTGAGAACATCAAACTGCTCAGACACATAAACCCAAGCTTTGAGATCAAATTCCTTCTGCACTCTTTCATCATTGTAAACAAATTGAGCTAAGGTGGTTTTTCCAATCCCCCCCATGCCCACTATGGGAATCACACTTATATTGCATTCTCCTTCTGCATCGTCGGAAAATAGCAATTTCATTAAGGCCTCTTTATCATCATCCCTACCATACACATCACTTGATCCCACTACAGATGAAGTTGGTATCTTTGTTGGAATTTTTACTTCTTTAACCATTTGAAGTTGAAGCATATTTTTCTGTTGTATGATCAAGTCTAGTCTTTCAATTATGTCTTGCACTTTCTGTTCAATTTCAGCATCATGCAAATTAACAAAAGTAGTAGAGTCTGGGTTTATTATTACCTCACCTATCTTTGCATAAGTACATATCTCATCCATTACATCATCAGCATCAAATACAACTTCTTTAAGTTCCTCCATCCACTCCTTCACATATACATTTCTCAGTTGTTTTTCCTCTGCATCACTGAGCACTGCATCAATGGACAACAAGGAGATCTTCAACCTCTTGAGCAACAAGTCACTGCTTTTACTTTTCTTAAAGAATTTAACCACTGCAGGAAAGGCTATTTTTCCAAGCAAAACACCAAAACCAGCCTCTAAGAAAGCTCCACCCACAAGTTCCAATGCCATGATTCAAGAGGTGATCAATAAGTGAATGCCTGATTGTTGGCGTGGAAGAAAAATATTGTTTGTCATGTGTGTGTGAAAGTATAGTACTAACTGGCTAATCGAGAGACCCAAAGTCAATTTGGAAGTTTCATGGAAAATTGATGATGGAAAAGTAGGACACGTTTTTTGACCATTCTCATCCAATCATATATATTGCTCATTATTGAATGATGGTGACAAATGACAATAACTATGTAAGTAAGATGACAAAAGGTCTACTTTAGTTTTGAAGATTGCTTTTTTGACATGTCTTAGTAACACAAGTAAATGACCAAAAAACCCAGCGGCAGTTAACTGTCGGCGTGTTTTTTAGTCATAAGTCAGTAGTGGTTAACTACCGATGGAGGTATTTTAGTCTTTTACTTGTGTTTTTAGGAAGTATTGAAAGTCAGAAAAACAATTGTCTTTTAGTTTTTAAGAGAGAAAAAGGAAATAATAGTGAACTAGTTGCAATTAATGGACGATAGTTAATGTTTGATTGTGAACTCCCTAGATACTTCATTTGATTTTCTGAGTCAAGGTATCTAACACTTATTTAGTCCTAGTACAACAACACTAGATTCTTCTTCAACTAAAGAAGGTCGGCTACAAAGATCAAACAACCTTATAATGTTATACTCCCTCCATCCTACAATATTTGTCGCATTTAACAATTTTACACATATTAAAAAAAATGATAAGTGAATGAAAATTTCACTATTGTATTACTTATGGACAAGTAAGGACCGGTTATTTTGTTATACTATTCATCATGATAGCGTTAAGATTAAAAGGATAACAATACATTTAGCCATATTAATTATTGGTTAACAATTTAATTTTGACATTGGTATTGATTGGAGGATTAATGTAAATGTTACTTATATCTTTTAATGACAAAATATAATTGATATATGTAGGAGAGTAACATCCACTTCA
>Ga0228711_1009074_pt1 | contig 13656 bp, 14 predicted proteins | sample MedpolnodulmetaG_2_FD_177996 | JGI IMG/M metagenome (GOLD analysis project Ga0228711, IMG submission 177996) | Root nodule microbial communities from Medicago polymorpha collected in Santa Monica, California, United States - brown nodules | ecosystem: Host-associated > Plants > Roots > Nodule...
TAAGAGTGGGGATAAACATAGAGCCTCGACTAGATTGTCGAGAACTAGAATGCTAGCATGAATACTAAGTATGTTAAGACGCGAAGTGATTAGTGTAGTATCTTCACACATGAACATGAATGATCAAGTAAGTAGTTTACCACTAATCGGGTAGATCACGGACCCGTGGTAAATGAGCAAGTATGTATAGGTTAAACCCTTTATGTATGTATATGACTAATGTATGACCAAGACCATAAGTAAGATGTAGATGTCGTGTCTTTCCGTTATCCACGCCAAGGGGGATACGAGAGGTTCTCGCCAGGGGAACGGGATAAGCTCCGCAAGGGGGGCCCGCACGTCACTAAGGGAGTCGGATGTACCTTAGCTAGGAATTCATCGGTAATGTATGGGATTGTACTCGGGGTTACTCCACCTGATACACTCTGTAAAATGAACTCAGATAATAACGTTTGTTCAACGCTAACCTCTAACATAATGAATGAACATGACTATGTATGATTACGATATGGTTATGATATGCTGTTAGACATGTACAGGTTTATGCACATAGAGAAATCCATGAAGTTATACCAATGACGATCTTAGGATTCCCCGATCGTCCGGTTTAGGACCGTGTCATGAATAAGTTATGTTTAGATCTCGATACGCTTAGTGTATCTTGATATAGCGGTCTTAGGTTCCCTCAACCGCCATGACACGTATCTGTATATGACAAGACCTATATGACAAGTTAAGAAGAACCTACGACGGATCTAGTATGCACGACCGTCTAGGCAAGCATGATCCACACACGTATAATCAACCGTCAGGTTGTATTGTAGACACGTGGTAACCCTAGGTTTCCCCGCGGTTACCTATAGCCTAGGACTAGGTAGAACTCACTGAGACATTATGTCTCATCGCAATCCTTATTTGTTTCAGATCAGCAGATTGTTTTAGCAAGTTTGTAGCCGGATGGATATTTCAGCAAGTGCTCATTCGTACCCGCTGCAGGATGTCATGGACTTTGATGTATTTTATATAATTTGGACATGTAGTATTGTATTGTTGATTGTGCGAACGCGTGTTGTTGTATAAAATATTCATTCGAAGAATTTATGTTATAAATTTTAATGTATCCAGTACTAAAGATAATGCACATGCTAAACTTTCTAGATACGTTTAGTATGGGTATTACAAAATTAACTTTTAAATAACCATATTTTCTTGTCTTTAGTAATTTTTCACATATTTTAATTTTATTTTGGGTTGTTTCATATTTTATAATATGGATTAAAATTATATGTTAATGAAATTGTGAATAAAAAATAGGGAAAAATATGTATTCAAATTTTGATTATATTAAAATAGACCTACAATACTATTTTTTTAACATAAGAGGGGAGGGAAATGTAATTCTAGCTTCTCTTAGGGGAGGGGAGTGAAATGTTTTCTAATATGTTTTGAATAAGAGGGGAGAGAATTGTATATTTTAACATAGGAAGAGAGGGGAATGTAATTCAAGCTTCTCTTAGGGGAGAAAAGGGGTGTAATTTACTCAAGAAAGTATGTAAACAATATTGTCGGGTGGATGTGAGTTGTTACTAGCTTTTTAGAAGGTTTTCAAGGTCTATATCTCAAAACAAAGACTGCTATAATAAAGCTGAGTATCCACAATTAAATTGTGTGAGCTCTAGCCACTAGGCTACTTGAAGAAGCAAAAAAAAAAAAACTGAGTAAGGTGTGGTATAACCGTTTCACAAAATTATGCAACGTATATTTTATATTAATACTAATATTAATGTGGGAGAACTATAAGGAATAAAGATGCTCATAAAAAGGAACACGTTCAAATCAGTATAAAACAATAGAAGCTAGAATCATGGGCATATTTTTTTTTTGACAGAGAATCATATGGGCATATGAAAAATGAGTTATACCAAGTCAAATTTCATTTAGCCACTTTTCATTGAGGTATTAAAATAAAAGATTTTACCAAAATTAAATTAAATCGTCCAATTAAAAAGGCCAAAGAAAAGATACTTTATTTTACAATAACAAGTACTTTTGAAAAATCCAAAAAAATACAACACAGACAACCAAATAAACAATCCATAAAAACAATATTATACAGTTTATAGTAATATATGTAGATGATCGAGGGCTTCAAGCCTCTAGTTTTTAGGTTAATCCCCATATATTATCGAGGCATCAATGTAATGATTATTTTGTTACAAAAGTTTGGTGTATTTCACAAAGAAAGAACAAGAAGATGTGAGAAGAAACTGAGAAACCATTGTGATGACATTTCTGTCATATATACTTGCAACATAATTGTGTAAACTTTGATGGAAACATTCCCCCCCAAAAAGGGTTACAAGCCTTGACATGCATATGTATGAAATGGGTGTTAATTGAGTTACCATATAATTGAATTGAATGTCACTGGTGGATGATATCAATGAGGATAATTTAAATGCAACTGAGTTTGGCAGTATCTTGAATAAATACAAAGCTTGTTTATATTTAAATCAAAACTATATGGTTAATTTTATCAGAAGGCAAGCCAACCATGTTGCTCATACTATTGACTTCAACCTATATATATTAGACTTTATTCATTTGTGAATGACATAAGTTTTATTTTTCGGTAAAAAAAAGAAGTAATATGTGTATAATTTTTCCTTATTATATTCAATTTTACAAATCTACAAATATTTGTGGATATCTACATGCATAAATATTTATGAACATTACTATAAAAAAAATATTGATTGAAATTCTAGACTAGAGCACTTTTTTTTTTGAAAGGGAGAGTAGAGCGTTTCTTTTAACTAATTAATATGGACAATGTCAAATGGTGCTAGAAATTTGGTATGATGTGTCATAATTCAATGCCTTAAATTCCTTATTTCTGTTGATTTTTTGAAATTTTTATTCTACTCAATAAAACACGTGGTATTATTTGTTACATACTCATATATCTTAGATCTGAAAGCCAAGTTTGTTTATCGTGAACTCAACTTTGAGGAGCATGGAGACGAATGAGGTGCAAAATGAAAGGAAGAAGGAGGTTGATATAGCAGTAGTTGCAAATGACGGTGCTCTTGTAGATGATGATGGCAAACCCAAACGAACAGGTCTATAGCTCTTTTTCTTTCTCAAAATTTTTTGCATGGTGAATTATTATCTATGAAGTAAAGACACTCCTAATAAGATGTGTGTCGGTGTCGAACACGGGTCGGTATCTAACACCGACACCTAAAATTACATTGAACTATATGTCATTTTTTCAAATTATTATCGGTGTCGTATCTATGTCTATGATTCATAGCTCTCCTTTAAATTGTCGAATAAAATGTAATATACAAATCAAAATGTGACCTGATGTGGTAGTATCTACATATATAAAATTTCCTCAATAGCACATTGATTTCGTTAAATTCTTCTTCATTTTAAATATACACCCATTTGAATTTGGATTTCTTTTCCTTTGTGGATTTCTTCTCCTCTTGCACGACTTAGAATTAGGTTAAACAATTTGGTGCAAATATTGCGTGAGAGAGGATAGAAACTGAGATTTTTGTACAAAATTAGCTTTAACAGCTTAAATACATGTTGTTTACAAGATAATATTGTGCAAGTTCATCTATACACTCAACTCAGTCCTGGTTTCCTTTTAAACTACAGGGACATTATGGACCGCAGCCGCGCATATCATAACGGCAGTGATTGGTGCTGGTGTGCTGACATTGCCATGGGTGATGGCTCAAATGGGATGGATCCTTGGTATTTCATATATAATAATTGTAGGTGTTGTCACACTCTACACTTCCAATCTTCTAGCAGATTGTTACAGAACACCAGACCCTGTCACTGGCAAGAGGAATACTTACATGGAAGCTGTTAAAACCATCTTAGGTACAAAATTTATATATCATGTCATGATGAATTTTAATTATGGTGCATAGATATATTTACATTTCTTTTTAGGTGGTAAAATGCATTTGATATGCGGAATTGTCCAATATGCTTTGCTTAGTGGAGCTGCAATTGGATACACAATAACAACATCAGTAGGCGTGGTGTAAGTTCTTTTATCGTGTTCTTTTAGTTTACTTTTGATTTGTATACTAAATTGTTGACGAATATGGTGTACACAAGTAGTATATGTTTGAATATCTTAACCAGTTTAGTCAGGGTTTCGATTCTTGACCGGTACATTTGAAAAATCTTATATTAAGAGATGTCAGCATTTCAAATTAATCTCAGTTACCTGCAATATGCGCACGAGAATTAATACTTGAGTTTTAAAAAAAATGTCTATGAAATTTGCATTATATATTTTAACTTGATTAATTACAATATGTTTCATATTTTAGGTCAATACAAAAAATTAATTGCTTCCACAAAAAGGGAATTGAAGCTCCATGCCAATTTTCTAATAATCCGTATATGATTGGTCTGGGAATTGTTGAAATCTTTTTGTCTCAAATCCCCAATTTTCACAAGTTATCATGGCTCTCGATCATAGCAGCAGCAACATCTTTTGGTTATGCATTTATTGGTATTGGACTTTCTCTTGCTACAGTCATCCAAGGTTAATTTTCCCCTCTTCTTAGTCATTTCTAAATTATTTTTTATTATTACTATTTTTGGTATTGGACACTAATGATACATTCACATTAGATTTGAACTATTTTTTAGATTATAAAATCAAACTGTTAATAAATTGACACCTTATTGATATTTATGTATTCTTTATAAAGTGAATGAATAAAATATGGGGGAAAATAAATTGAAACAGGGAAGGGAAAGAGTACCTCTTTAATTGGAGGAAACAGTGAGCAAAGTTCAGAAGACAAAGTGTGGAATATACTCATTGCATTGGGAAACACTGCACTTGCTAGCAGCTATTCTCAAATTGCTATAGATATTCAGGTATGAAATGAAGCAAACTATAGTAGTTAAGGTCTTTTTATGGTCCATATCAGTAGTTTTCAAATTTTTAATATAGCACTTATAAAAAAAGAATTTTTAGTCCTCTATTTTAAAAACAGTTTATTAATTCTCCAATTTAGTTTTTTTCCAAATTTTGATCATTCATCTTATTTTTGTCGTTTTTTGATGATGTGGCTTATTCTATGTGCCGTGACAACACTTTTTTGACGTGGCGACGTTTGTTAGGCATATATTTGTTGACATGAATATTCAGTATGGTCTAATAAGCACAACCGCATCATAAATGAGTATGCCGTATCATCAAATGACTCAAGAGTGAGATAAGAGACCAAAATTCTACACAAAAAAGAAGTTAAATTGAGGACAGAAGACTGATTTTCAAAATGAGAGACCAGAACTTCATATTTTTTTAAAATTGGAAGACCAAAAATGCATTCAATTTTTTTTTAATATAGACAAAATGTGCATATATTTGATCTAAATTTGGATCCTTTACATGTACATTTTTGTTCTTATAAAAAACGAGAATAGTGTTATGTATGCACTATAGCATAAATGACAGTATCTCAAATTTAGCCTAGTGGAATATGTTTTAGATAAAGTAGTACTTAAAATGGTGTTAAGGAACATGTAGGTTTTTTGTATTTACTCACAAACAGAATTGCATTCTCTTTCATTTAATTGAAATAATCATATGTGTGCTGTGAAAAATAGGATTCATTGAAGTCATCACCACCAGAAAATAAAGTGATGAAGATGGCAAACAAAGTAGGATTATCAGCAATGACAATTATCTTCCTCTTATGTGCCTGTTCTGGCTATGCTGCATTTGGTTCCAACACTCCAGGAAGCATCCTAATGGGGTCTGGCTTTAAAGAGCCTTTTTGGCTTGTTGATTTAGCCAATGTCTTTCTTGTTGTGCATTTGATTGGAGCATATCAGGTTTGACACTAAAGTTTTGAATTCTTATTATCATTCACATCTTATGATTTATTTGAATATTAGAAGTGATCATTGATCTTGAAGAAATTGTGCATATGTAGGTCATTGTCCAACCTATTTTCAGCGTGGTTGAATCGTTGGTAGGTCAAAGGTGGCCGAAATCAAGTTTTATAAGTCGAGAGTACTCGATAGGCATTTGCAACTTGAACTTATTTAGGCTAATTTGGAGAACCATATTTGTCACAATAGTGACTATTATGGCTATGGCAATGCCCTTTTTCAATGAAATGCTTGCACTTCTTGGAGCTATGGGGTATTGGCCATTAACAATATTTTTTCCAATTCAAATGTTTATAGCCAAACAAAAGATTAGGAAAATGTCTATCAAATGGCTTGGACTTCAAACTTTGAACTTTATTTTTATGGTAATATCAATAGCTACAGCAACTGCAGCCATTCGTGGGTTCAGTGAAGCATTTCATAAATACAAGCCATTTAAGTATAAAATGTAGCTTAGGTTTTTTAGGTAAGCTTTTAGCATGTAGAAGCTCCTAGGTTGAAATGTTCAATGGTAGATTATTGCATTGTAAAGGAGAAGGAAATTTTGCTTTTATTTGTTTTATCTTCTTATTCTTGCACTCCCCAGTCTTCTGATTTATTCCACTCGATGAAGATTTTTATCCATCTTGCGATTTATATGCATATACACCATAACAATATTGAGATTTCATATTATTACATGAAGACATTGAACTGCATCACTATTCATTTGTATTCACACTAGGTCATCTTTTGAATTCAGCTAGTACCAACAAAATGATAGTTATTGACATCTCTCGCATCAAGCAACATGGATATGATCTATGACTTGTTTGGTAGTTAGTACAGAAAACCATAATTGACAATAGTAATAGTTATTAATTAAAGCGACATTAATGACCGTTTTATTCTCGAGAGGGAATTTGAATTTTGTAACTTGAGATTATAAAGCTAAACTCTTATCACTAAAACCGACCCAAGGTAAGGTCATAAAGGCAATCACCTTAGGCCTAACAAAAAAACTTGATAAAAAAGCTTCATAAATGGTAAGTTTGTGTTAAATTCTTCCATATGAAGAATTGGTAAGCTTTTTTATAAAGATTTGTGAAATGCATGGTAAGTTGAACTATTTGACTTTTTTAAAGAATAATTTCTTAATTAGGAATGTTTAAAGAGTGTCTCAAAGACACTCGTTAACAAGACCTTTTAACTATTGATAAAAACAATCTTGATAAAAAAAACTTTATATTCTACTGAACTTAACAAAATATTATCTGAAGTTAATATTGTTTCAACAAAGATTAAATCGATTAATTTTGTTATCAATAGAAAAAGAAACATCAAGTGAAAACTGATTACATCAATTTAGAAATGTAGGTACGTATATTATTATGTTTTGGCAAAAAGAAGAAAACAAATGTGATGGACTTTGTTCCTTTAAAAAATAATGATGGAACTTTGTTGTTAAAGTTTAGGTAATTATAAAATAAAATGTTTTTTCTTTTTTATTTTTAGAAAAATGTTATTCATGATATCTGCAATTATTGCAGATACATCAAAATATGTGGGCGCAGATACGCGCATAGATATAGAGCAGATATAAATATCATATTTGTCAAATGAAGTGGGCACAAATATCATACTATTTTTGTTATTTTTGTTCGTGAATATCCATTTACATCTGTAGACAAGTTCAGTCTGATCTAGGTCCATTGTAGATTAGACCATGCGATCCATCAATTTGACCTATTTTCAACTTAGTTTATGCACCACTTTCTTACTTAATACTAAAAGATACTACCACTACTACAATCTCCTCATTAACTAATCCAATGCAACATTGAATGATATTTGTTCTGGTAAAGGTTCAATGATAAAAAAGCTAAACTTATACTATAAATATCAGCTCAGGGGCACTGATTCAGATACACATACACATATGTTTTACCCTAATTTACCTCACAAATCTACCTACGATGATTATTGATTTGAGCGTTGAATCGCTGGTACCACTCTCCTCCATCCAAAAAGAGGGTTGTTGACGAAACGGAAGTCATACACACAAAGCCATTCAACACCATTCCAAAAAAAAGTTAAAAAAAACGATCAAATTTGTTCATGTACACGTGGAAGCTGACTTAAAACTCCGCATCAGCGCTTAACATGACACGTCAGTATCGTTAACGGTGAGATTTGATGGAGGGACTAAATTGATTGACATGTATAAAATTCTGAAAGGTATTGGCTATTTCAAAAGATTGGGAGATGAAATTGACTAATGCTTACAAATTTGAGGACCAAATATCTATTCACTTTGGTTTAAACCTTTATTTGTATGCACCGCTTTCATATTCAAGTCCTCAAAGAAATACTACTGCATCTTCCATCTCGCCCTATGTAGATAGAGTGGAAAGCAACGTTGAAGAATAGATAGCCATAGCCTCCTTCCTTGGCTACGTGAGGTCACTGTCATCATCATGCTTCCCAGTTTCTCTTACCTTCTCCTCCGCCACACTCTCTTCAACCCCACCACCCATTCCCACGTGCCATCACGTGCATCTCTCAACTTCGTTTCTATTCCGTATTCAACAACAACTCCGTCGTTGAGTATCGGAAATTGAGAAGCTCATTGCTAATGAACGAGCCGAATGAGTTAAAACTCTCTGTTCCCATTGCATCGATAAAGAATTGCCAAAAAAGTTCCTCCATGATCCTCAAATCTTGGTTAGTTTCTACTTCATAATTTTATAACTTATTTCATTCTATTAATAGTAACCAAACTATATGTTAAGATGATTTAGTAAGGTGATGATAATAGATGCTTTTAATCATAAGCATTAGTTTATCATTTCTCTAAAAAAAATGTTCTTTCAAAAAATGTGAAATATTATTCCAATATATCTCCCACCCTCCCTTCCAAACCCTCAAACAAAGTCTTAGAAGATAAGAAATATCAGCTAGTTTATGAGAAAAATCAAATTTTAATATACTATAAAATTCATCAAGTTAATCACTAAACTATATGAAATATGTCAAGAGATACCAAGGATTAAAGAGATTGATTTCATATAGTTTAAGAACTGTTTATTAGTTTGGGAATTAAATAGGAGTAAGAGTGATACTTGAGGGAGTGAAGTACTAAATTGATGATTATCATGGATGTATTAAATTATCAACTGCTATTTATATCAGAGTTATACATTATTCTTATTTTTAGCCTTTGGTTTTTATTGTGTGCAGAGTATTGTAGAGATGCTTCGTCTAAACGTTCCAATGGCATTGAAACTTGCATTTGATGGCTTGAAAGGTTCACAGTACAAAACAAGAGCTACTTTTGTAGATGATGATGTTAGCAGATTTCGAAGTGTTGAGTTATCTGTACTTCTTTGCAGTGATGAGCATAAACGAAAAGCTAACAGGGACTGGAGAAGTAAAAATCACTCTACCGATGTTGTTACAATGTCAAGTTATGTACCTGGACACAAACCTCATATTGTAAGAATTGCATTTTCTACCTCATCATCATCATCATAAGCATAAAAACTCACAACTTACATGGAATGCCAATTGACGATTTCCTTTGATTGCAGCTTATGTTGGGTAGTATTGTAGTTTCTCTTGAGACAGCAGCAAGACAAACCGAGAAAAGAGGTCACACTAATAGAAAACTCCCTATTTGAAAATGTTTTACGTTCTGTTTTGAGTCGAGAGAAAAGATCCATCCGTTAAATGGAGCTACCACTAAGAGAAAGGTCACTCCTAGTAGGAAAGAGCTATCAATGAGATGAAGCTAGTTCTCGATTCACCAATTTTGATTATTTTCACTAAATGGATTTTTCCATATTTTCTTTAAAGGCTTTTATTTTGATTTTCGACAATATATTTTTAAAGGCTTTTATTATGATTTTCGGCAATATATTTTCTAAAGGCTTGTAATCTTATTTTCACCTATTTACAACATTGAGTTTAGAAATATTCTTATTCATGATATTGATTTTCACGTACAATGATACAAAGTAATTGCAAGCTGAATAATGTTAGATAAGTGATGGCTTGGAGTAAGGTTATACCAGAAAGATAAACTCACAGTTTAAAAGGTGTTATAAAAATTCCCCGGATAACTTTAGTTCATTTTACAACACTTTGGTCAAACAAGCTAAAAGCAACGTATTTGTTACGTCGGCGATATTGGATTCAGAAATATTCTTATTTGATTTTGGATTAATAGAATTTTATACGGTTATTAGTTTTGTAAATGAACATTAGATTTGAGAAACTTAATTACTCGTGTCCATGTGTGTTTCCCTTCTAGTCGGTGGTGGTTGTTGTCTCTTCACTAAGTTCTTGTGGCTTACTCTTTCGTTTTCTATTTTTTTTCAGATTCCCAAACATCAGGGTAGAAAGCTGCTAGTAGATTCAAGGTTGTCATAATTTTTGGTAGGCCACCTTGATGGACGACTCTTTTGCTTATGTATATATTCTAGTCAGTGTATCTGTAGCTATTTGAAGTCTAGAATGTCTTATTTTGAGTTGTACGAATATGTAAAAATGTCTATTTGAGTTTCTAGTTGAAGGAAACAGGTTTTTGGACAGGATTCAGATCTTGGAAACGTTGAAAATACAGACGATGCTCTGTCCAAATTTTTGTAAATATCATTTTGAAGTAAAATTAGTTATTAAAGATTACTGAAATGTCATTTGTCAAGTTTGATCGTTAGCCTTGCCGGACTAAATTCATAAGCCCGTGCGCCGGTCATGATTATTGTGTTTGGATCGTGACACTACCCAATCATGGCATGAAAGTAGAAAATGGTCAGCACCTTGGCTTCTGTTCCAATAAGGATACTTGTAAACATAGCGAATGACCTTATACACATCGAAAGGAAGAAAGAAAACATGGCACATCAGTTACTAAAATACAGCATGACAAGGCATATCAGTTATTAAAAACAAGACCTTAAAGAACAAAACACATTAGTTACTAAAAAGACAGCATGACATGGAATATAATTTATTAAAATTTTAGGGAGCGAAAATAGATCACATACTGCTTCCATCATAGGTTGCTTCCATTCATCTTCTATTCTTCCTCTCTTTACATGCTGCTTGAAACTAGCTCACATGGTGGCGATAACGAAGACAATATTTGCAGAGCCAGGCTGCGAATAACTGTCGCAAGACCTGCCTTAAGTTTTGAGTGTGGGGGGTTCAACACCAACCCTCGGAACCGGAGTGTCACAAGTTTTAAAAATTCTTGTAATGAATGTTTTCAGCATGCTCTATAATATATGGTTATGCTTATATGATGACATATAAGCATTCCAATTGAAACACAAAATTCCATTGCATCCATTCTACTAGCTAGCTTCCTCAACAATCCTAATCTCAAATCTTCAAAGCATACACACTCCATAAATTGAAAAAAGGGTCACCAATGTGAATAGCAAACACAAATTTTGGTTCGTCATCCCTAACTAATTAATTTAAACTCTTTCCATCCACAGTTATAATGGCAAATAACATCATACATAAAGAACAAATTACATCCTTTAAAGTATACCTTGGATTGCAGTGAACCTCAAAACGCACGCCCGTAAACCTCCAAATCCACTGGAATCTTCAAATCCCTCGGTTGTGAAGCCCCTTCAATGTTGCAAGTGCAAGGAATCTGCAGAGATCATGAAAAAGCTGTCGGTATCAGAACAAAGCCACCAGAATCAAAACAACACCGTCGAAATTGTAACAACACCTCCAGAATCAGAACATGTGTCGTTGCAAGGAATCCGCATAGATCATGAAAACAATGCCTTAGACGTCATCCGCATCTGCAACAATGAACTCAAGTTCGACGATCGTTTCAAAATTTACCTTGCAGAATATTGAGTATAATGCACGATTTTGGATTAGAATATGAAGAATTATGGATTTTGAAGTAGAATATGACTAATCTCAATTATCCATAATAAACTAATCTCAATTATCCTAATGTTAACACAATTCTTCTAAAATCCAGTTGAAAAATACAATCACATAAACTAATTTCAATAATAACAATAGAATACCTAATTAGCACACACATATCAAAAAAGAAAGCGAAGAAAAAGAAAAGTTTCAAACTCACAGAGACTCCAAACGATTCAGAGCGAGTTCGAACAATTTAGAGCATTAACGATCGATTCTGAGATTGAACGATTCAGAGAGTGAACAATTCAGAGCTGAGCGATTGGAAGATCGATGCAGTTCGTGAGGTTTGAGTTTGATAGAGTTCAATTTGAAGCTTGAAATCATTGAACTTTGTGAGATTTGAGATCAATGAAGCTTGAGATTGATGCAAGTGATGTGTGAAGCTTGAAATGAATGTGTGAAGTTTGAGTTTGATCGAGAGAAAGGGAGAATGCGTGACTCCGGTCTAGGACCAAAGGGATTCAGCTGGGCCGTGAGAGATGGATTTCAAGCATCCTTATGTTATAGCTACGGATTCTACTTTCTGCAGGTCACAAGCATTCAAATAGATGTGATAAGTAACACAATAAAAAAAATCTGTAGGAAATTGGCTAAAATTTATAAGCTTAAAGTGGCTAAAATTTACAATAAGACAGTCTACTAATTGAACTAAAGCAATTGCAAACTCTGATAACATTTCAACATTTTGAACCATATGAACAGGGAGAAAAAAATTTTGGTAAGATGCATAAAAATGATTTATTTATAATTTCCATCAATCAAGTATGAAAAACCATCATGCTTATGAAGCACCGATACAAACACCGGACTCAACACTTACATTGATTTGTCGACACCAATATTAATTTAAGAAAATAACATACTTAAATGTAATTGGATGTGTTGGTGTCGTGTCAGAGTCGAACACAAACATATGTTGGGCACCTGAGACGCCATCTATGAGAAGTGTTTGTGCTACAAAACATCCTCCACATTATATTCAACCAATATTCTAGACTGCACAAATACTTAAATGTAATCAATGTTTATATTAATGATAATAATGTCAAGTTTAAACAGCAAACCTCAAACCTGCGATTAATTGAGAGAATCTAGCTCCGGTGCTCCTTTCGTTTTCTGAATCTAGCCCAAATCTTTCTTTGAAGATTTATACGGATGGAAAATTTCTTTCGTTTCACTTTCTTTTCTGATAATGATAATGAAGCATTGAGATATTCATTTGATTTTGTCTTTACTAATATAAGGATTCGTGAATATAACATTCTCCTCCTCCCTGTTGCTTTTCTCCATTAACTCGTGGATTCCCATTTGTGCACTTCTTAATATTTTATTCTTCTCATCCTCACTAAGATTCAAATTCCAATTAATCTTAAACTTAAATTCCAAATGGATCCATTCATTTTTCAAAAGTCCTTTGTCCATATTATACTCGTATTGTCTACAGAATTCATTATGTTCTTCCAATTTCATATGAAAAAAACACGTATGTCCCGAGTGCCCACAGATTTCGGGGTAACAACCTATCTCAATTTCATATCCATTCACAAAAAAATACACTTTTGGGTCAACCCAATTGTCTTTCGGAAGAATAATAATAAAAGTAACAGAAGGGATCTTTTTACGAAACCAGAAAGAAATTGTGTTTCCCTTGTTTTGGTGCTCAAACCAATCTGGTATCCCCTCTGTTCCGTTTGGGAAATACAAATAAGTGCATCGAGCCTCATGTAGTTTCTGTTAGTTTATATGAAATACAAATATATACATTAC
>Ga0228711_1009076_pt1 | contig 13655 bp, 5 predicted proteins | sample MedpolnodulmetaG_2_FD_177996 | JGI IMG/M metagenome (GOLD analysis project Ga0228711, IMG submission 177996) | Root nodule microbial communities from Medicago polymorpha collected in Santa Monica, California, United States - brown nodules | ecosystem: Host-associated > Plants > Roots > Nodule...
TTTTTTTTTTTTTTTTGCAGATCTGGATGCCAATCGCGGTTATGCAGATTTGCCAAGTGGGGGTGCTCGAAGGTCAGTTTTGTACTTGACAATTTAAACTATGAATAACTTATATTGCCTGCCTGTATCATGTATTTCTTTGAAAACAGACAACAAATCTCATCAATGAAGGTTATTGACAAACGAAATATGGCAAACATGCCAATATACTAAGAGTGGAAGATCTGTAACATGAGATCTACAGATTTATTGTTAAGAAATTTTCAAATATTCTTAGATGGTAATGTTCCAATATCTTGAATGGGTGACTTTATTTGAAGATACATCTTGTTATAGTGATTATACAAGGTCAGTACCAGATCTCTGTTGAGTGCTACTATTCGTTGAACCGCTTTGAGATGAGATTATGGATGTTCTTGGAGGAATTTGACGTGCGGGGGTGTGATGTGAACACCCCAATTCTCCTATGGCGATAAATAGGCATATGGAATTCAGATCCAAACAAATGCTCTCTGCAGGGAACAAAATACTAAAATATTATAGGACAGTTGTTATTAAGAAGACTGAGGGGCTGTTTGAAAGCGGTGGTAAAGCTGCGAAAGGCTCTCCGCATTTTGTCAATTTGCCACTTCTTTCAAACAATCCCAGAGTCTTCTTTGGCAGCTGGGGGGCCTGGGGCTTTATCACATTATCTGTTTACTTTGAGGAAGATTGGTTTCAGGCTCTATGGAGGAGGTTTCTCATTTGTTTTTCATTTGGCTACTTCATTTGACATGTATGGTGTAGACCTTAAAAGCATTAACCTAGATGAATGATAGTCAAATGGTTAGAGATAGAGGGAGACCACAGAAATCCTGATTTGTGGGATGATGGTTGCTTTTATTATACTGTATTGAACTTAGCAATGTGATATTTTGGGGAAAGTCTGTTCACTTGAAGAGCTTGTGAATTATTTCAGAGAGGGGTTGATGTCCTATAAGCAATTCATCCAGGAGCTTGAAGATGATATACTGCCATCTGAAGCTGAGCGTAGGTAAGTTTAAAAAAATAACATCCTTTTACGTTTTTCTTTAGCTCTTAGTACTAAAGAATTTGTGGTATGCCATTGATGAATGATGTTGCAATTTATTTTTCTAGATACCAAGAGTACAAGTCAGAGTATATTACTACCCAAAAACGAGCTTATTTCAATACCCACAAGGATGCTGAGTGGTATGTTTTTTTTCCCCCTGCTGAAATTTCAATTGACTCTTGAAATATTCTCTTCAGTAGAGTATAAATTAGCATCTTGTTTCACATTGAAGCAATCTTGTGTTCATTCCGTTAATTGATTTTGATCTAAACTTTGATGTAGGTTGAAAGACAAGTATCATCCAACAAATTTACTTACAGTAATTGAAAGGTGAGTTTTTTCAAAACTTGTAGTTTATTGAAGAGCTGAACGCAGCTCCCTCTTTATGTTGATGAATGGTAGAGAAATAGTCAGGAAGTCTAATATTTTGATTAAAGATGTCTAATTATATTGAATCCTATCTGGCACATAATCTTTTAGGAGGAATGAAAATGCTCGACGTCTGGCAAAGGAGTTTTTGCTTGATTTGCAAAGTGGAACACTGGACATGTATGTTCTTGTCCTCTCTCACTCTATGTGTGTTTATGCCTTCTCTTCCTCTTCACGGTTACCTAAATTCATTGAATTATGAGTAATTTAATTATGATTTGTGCAGAAATCCAGGTTTAAGCTCTGCATCCACTAAATCAGAGCAACCCAGTGAGCCCAATTCAGAGGAGGAAACAGATGCCGGTGGTAAAAGAAGAAGACATGGCAGGGGATCTAATAAGGATAACGATTTCTCTGCTGCTCCGAAGGCTCACCCTGTCAGTTCTGAACCTAGAAGGATACAAGAAGATATTCATCAGGTTCAGGCTGTTGTTCGTAAGCTTGACAAGGAAAAAGGGATTGAAGATAATATTTTATGCACCAATGATCATAGTAAAAATGGTGATAAGGCTCGCAGTGGATCTGTGGGTCCTGTAGTAATTATCCGTGGCTTAACATCTATTAAGGGCTTAGAGGGTGTTGAGCTACTGGACACACTTATAACATATCTTTGGCGGATTCATGGTGTAGATTATTATGGAATGCTTGAGACTAGTGATGCCAAAGGTTTTAGGCATGTGAGACCAGAAGGAGCAAGGCATGAAGAAACAGGTAAGTCGGGGTCAGAATGGGAGAAAAAACTTGATTCATTTTGGCAGAGAAGGTTGGACAGCCTGGATCCCTTGGAAGTAAGGACTGCAAAGGAGAAGATAGATGCTGCAGCAGCTGACATGTTGGATCCATATGTTAGAAAAATTAGGGATGAAAAGTATGGTTGGAAGTATGGCTGTGGAGCCAAGGGTTGCACAAAGCTTTTTCATGCTGTTGAGTTTGTGTACAAACATCTCAAGCTAAAACACCCAGAGCTTGTGTTGGAACTAACATCAAAATTGCGGGAAGATCTCTATTTTCAAAATTACATGAAGTAAGTATCAATTAACTGAGCTTTTTATTTTTGTTTAGTGGTTAATCTTGCAAGTGGTGGTGGAAATATTAAATATATTGATGTTACTTCATTGTAGTGATCCTGATGCTCCTGGTGGAACGCCTGTCATGCAGCAATCTCAGGTAGAATGGAAATTTTATTTACCATACAATTGTATATCTAGAAGAAAAGTATTACAGATGATGATTCTTAACTTGCTAAAACCATCTTTGTGATCACATGTTTTGAAAACATTTTGGTCTCTTGTCTACCTTAATATAGGATTTTAAAAGCAACTTTGCAGATGTGGTCTGCACATCTTGTGCAATTAGCAATTTTTTTATTAAAACTTTCCTTGAAATATATGCTGCTATCTATGGGGCAAGGAGCATGATGTTTCACAATTGGGAAATTTATTAAGCTTTCCAATATATTTCTGCACAAAGTCATTATGGTTTGATTCTAAAACACCCATTCTCCATTTTCTTTCTTCCCTCTCTATTTAAGGACAAGCCTTTAAAGCGAAGGTTACTGGAAGGCCGATTGAAAGATGATCGTGGGAATCGGCGAGACCAGGATAGGAGCGACAGAACAAATGGAGATAGACCTGACAGTTCGCCATCCCATGAGAGGCAGTTGGGAAACCGTGATGAAACAATGTTCGATGCATATGGTGGGCCTGCTGTATCGTTCAATTCAGATATGCCCCCTCCTCCAGTTTTGATGCCTGTACCTGGTGCCGGGTTGGTTGCTCTTTTACTTCTCTTCAATCTATACAATTAAAAGCTTTATTGAGGTTTGCTGGTGCTTATATAAGTTATACCTATTCAGGCCTCTGGGACCCTTTGTTCCTGCTCCACCAGAAGTTGCGATGCAGATGTTTAGGGATCAAGGACCATCTTCGTATGATCCATCAGGAATGACGATGCGTTCTGGTCCTCACATAGGGGGACAAGCCTCTATGATTGCTGTTCCTCCCACCTTTAGACCTGATCCCCGACGGATGCGGAGGTACTTATTCTGTTAGACCCTTGTTTATACATGTTCCCTTTTGGTATCTTCAAATCATACTATTTTGTTTATATATGTTTTTGGTATCTCCAAATCATACTATTTTTTATGTGCCCTTATATATGTGATCTTTAGAGCTTAATCTGCTTTGCAACATGTTATTTTATTGTATTTTACCTGGCCTTAGAATGCTTAGTGCATGCATGATGCTTTTTTCCAGTTATAAAGTTGATTGACATTTTGGGTGTTCTCCAGTAGAATTGGTTTTGGAACTGTTCTAACTTGGGAGAGATATTTCTAGCTTTTGCCTATATACATAATCTTTTACTCAAATTTATTTTGATCTCACTTTTACGTGAGTTTATTCAAACAAAAATTACTTAATATGCAGCTTACTCTAATCAACAAAATCAATTTTATAAAACACATTTGTCTGATTCGGTGTTAGGAATGAACCCCCCTTTTGGATTATTAAAATAACATGTGGTGGGAGTATTTCTATTTTCTACTGTTGAAATGAATACGTTAGTGTGTCTTCGGTACTGAAAAGTTATCCATCCATCATCTAACATATTGAGTTGTTTGTTGTCTGTCATTGATTGTTTTGTGGAATGTTTAAACTCATTTCCTAATGGTGGTGCAGTTATCAAGACTTGGATGCCCCAGAAGAAGAAGTTACTGTCATAGACTATCGGAGCTTGTAGGTTTCACTGGTTTGGCTCATTGAGATTCGATTGGCAGCATATCTATTATAATTTTAGTCAGCTATACTCGGCCTCAGCAACAATCTAGTTGTAATAATGGGGGTTAGATTTCGTTTCTTTTGTGCCATAGATGTTGTAACATTAGAAGATTTCCTGAGCAAAATGCTACCTGGTTGCTATATCTTATTTTTATAAGAGGATTGCATTTAAACCGAGATATTTATAGAGATATCAATCAAAAACTATCTCCCTCCCCGGAACAGAAAAGGATTTTGGTGGGATGATCAAATTATGTGCCGTTCCCACTTAGTGGAATAAAGTTTGGTTGTTGTTGTTGTGGATACCATGGTTAAGAAATTATTTTGAACTTGTATCAGGTCTCCCTTCCTATTGATTGTGGATGTCAGTGACCTGGGTTTTCCTCAAACGTATTTTGATTTTTGGGATCATTAATTTTGACATAATATGATCCATTTGATTACAATTTTAAAAAGAAATAAATTTAAAACTTGTTTAGTTATTGTTACTAATTATTTGCTCGCAAGACTTGTTCGTTCTTTGGTAAAATGCAAATTGCATTTGAAGCAGATTATTTTTTTTTTCTCACTTCACTTTCTGGTTTAAGTTGTTACTAAAAAAAATACTATCTGTTGTTCCATAACAACTTGCTCTGTTTTGCCCTCTCTTTTTTGTTGCCACAAACATTGCACAAGTGTTGTCGTCGGTGCCCTTTTTTTTTTATTTATAAATATTGTAGTCGGTGACCTGTGAAGTCTGGATACGAGATACGATACTGCGTTGATACGTTGATACGGAAAAAATTCAAAAATCAAGATATGATACGACTAGGATATGTTAATAAAAAAATTATATAATTAGATATACAATATAATTATAACCATTTTTTTAATATACAAATATATTAACAAACAAAAGTCATAGGCTCGTAACACATCAACATAAATATAAATAATATTGATGATTAAGAGAGTGATGATTAGTCAATTACTTACAAATATATCCCAAAAAGAGCACCATGAGTGCTATATTATATTTATTTCCAGAAGGAACATTGTTAGTGCTATACTATATCGATCCAAAAAAGAAACACTGTATCCAAAAAAGAACACATCATTACTCAAGAGTTAAGTTATTTTGGTTAGCATTAATTGGGAAATATCGAGGCAGGATAATTATCAGATACTCTCCTGATATGTATGGGGAAGTATCGGATAATTATTTTTTAAAAAAATAAAATTTAATCTTCGGATACTCTTCTGATACGTATCTGGAAGTATCATGCAGGTATCGGTGCAGGATACGCAGGGAATACGATACGTCATCCATTTTAAAGTATCGGGGCGTCACAGTCGATGATCAATGCTACTCGAGCATTATACACCATTGTTGTTGTATGACAATCCCAACTTTCAAAACAGAAAAAAGGGGACATGCACGGTCGGTTTAAGTTAGTTTTACATTCATCTAATTAGAATTGAGAGTTGGGTCTCTATTTTAAAAAAACGGTTATAATCTATGCTTACATGTCAAGGTGATGTTGTTTATTGAATTATGGTGTAGCAAGCTCTTTTTTTTTTTGAAGGAATCTCTATTAAGCTCTTTAATATTATAGAATTTATATTTTTAATATTTTTTTTACAAATTATTTTATAGGATAGTTTTTACAAACTTAAAAAAGGAATCAAGTAGATCAACAGAATCTCAAATTTGAACTAAAATTGTAGTTGAATGAACAATAAACTTAAAAAAATGTAAAACTTTGATTTCAATATAGAGCAGGTTCTTTGCTCTGGCTTTAAACGGGGCCCCTGCAAGTGGGCGGTGGGATTGGTCCCCTCGAATTAGTCGATTCTTGGATCGAATACCGAGTTTTCAAATAAATAAATAAATAAATAATATAGAGCAAGTTCACAAATATTTCAAGATGTGTTACAAGTCTGATAAGGGACCTATTTATATCCTAGGACCTTAGACAACATATTAAACTCAGATTACAAGGCAATAATGGGAAAATTTCAAGAGTTTGTAACATCTTTTTTTGACTGGATAACGTGCACGGTCGTACTTGTGAGGAGCACGACCATTCTCCATTTTAAAAATATGTTCAAATTCTGCTGGCTGAAGGGCGCACGACCATGCCTATGGGGTGCATGATCGTGCTCGTAGTCATGACATTTCCTGCACTTCATGACAAAGCTCAACACGACCTAATGCATTTTGAGCACGACTGTACCTATAAAAAAAATGGTTTTTTCCTTGATTTTTCTTCTCTTCCTTGGCTCATTATCCTTACTTTTGATCCAAGTAGATTGTTCTTTATTATTTTGATTTTGAAAACAAAACTAATACTTTGAAGTAATATAGTTGGCCGAATACCTCCCTGGGTCTTTTAAGTTTCACGTTTGTACCGGATAGGTCCTTTAAGTTTTTAAAGTTTCAGATTGGTCCTTTAAGTTATTAAAAGCTTATGTCATTACCCTTTCGGTTAACCTCCTTTACAATAAAGCTGATATGTCGTTAAGTACGTGATGTGACATAAAACACTACGTTTTGTCAGTACTGATATCATACATAGTAACTTGTGTGCAATTTAATTGAGAAAAAATGAAAATAAACATTGTAATGAATGAAGTAGAATTACAAAAATCCTCTTAATTAGTGACCAATTCAAAATTGCATTACTGAGTGATTTAGTAATTACTGACGGTCTAAACCTCCGTAATACAAGAAATCCTATTATAATAAGGGTTTTTCTATCATGTGCAAATTTACACATGTTAAGAAGTTTAAAGTAGTAACTTTGACTTGAAACTTGTGTTTTTTATATTAAATATGTTACTTTTAATCAATAATTGTTGGTTTTCAATGAAAATATACTACATTTAGTTACCTTAACATGTGCAATATTGCACAGGTTAGACAAACCCTTATAATAATTATTATTATACTGACGGAATAATAATTTTGTTGAACTCTCAAGAAATTAATAACATTATTGAGGGAATAAATCCTCAATAATCCAAAAAGTTACACACAAAAATAATAATAATTATTATAATAGGATTACTGACGGAATTTTCTTGAATTTGGTTTATTCTTGAGAGTTCAACAAAATTCATACAAACTGTAGTTGAAATAATTTATGAGAGAGCTTCTATTTAGTGTGTTATATGTTGAGTGAATAAATTTATTTTGTATTGTGACATAAACGATGAACGGTAAACCACCGCTGCAATTAAAGCCCTTCTATTATTAATAAACCGCTGCAAGTAAGTTAATTTGGGTCACTGAGCTGATGTTTCCTCTTATAATATTAACGTGTGATTTAGAACGAACATAATACAAACTAGTTGCTCTAACAATTTTAAACTCCATTTATGTATCTTATTCCTTTTGTTATGTAACAGACACTAAATTGGCGCTTGGATAAGGAGAAAGAAGTTCATGGGGTTAGTGTTCACTTGCTAATGATTGACAGGTTGGTTTGCTTCCAGCTTTTTCTTGAACATGAATTTTTTTACAGCTTGCTGTGTTGAAAAATTGCTTGGCTAAAGTTAGCAATTTTAAATTAGTTGAGAATGACTAAAACAATAATTTGATATGATTTTTTTGAAATGATTCTGATCTTGTTTTTCTTTGGTTGTGTTTCTAATTTGAAAAAGTTAGGTGTGATTTTTTTTTACCAAAATATTTTAAAAAAAATGTTTAAGCGCTGTCATTATATAACTAGTGATTAAAAAAAAATTGTTCAGTTTTTGTTAGTCTCTAATTATATTTCGAGTCAATGGTGCTTTAAATTAGTTTTACCTTAGGTTGTTATTCACCTTGCGCAACAACTATGGTTACATGCATAATTGGTTGTTTGATTGAGAATTGGAGGGTTTTAATATTATTGTTTAAATGTATATATAGATGGACGAAGAAGAACCCACCGCAGCCACCACAACCGCCGCAGCCTTATGGAAGAGGACCTAGACGCACAGTCCATCATGCTTCCTTTGTTCCGATGCCACAGACTTAGGAATGGAGGAAATAGGAGCATGAGATCATCAAAAGGGAATTTGCCTGGATATTATGATAATTAGTTTATTTTATTAATTAATTTAGTTTTTAGATCGTACAAATATTATTGAAATATTTATGATTTTGTAGGAAAATTATTTATGAATTGTACGAATATTATGATGATATATCGTTTAATTAATTTGTCTCTTGATAAATTTAAATTTTATTTCTTTTATTTATAGAGTTTAATTAATTTTATTTCATTTTTTAAAATAAAAAAGTGGGAAGTGCATTACTGGCGGAAATTTCTGTCAGTAATGCAGATCTGTAAAAACATTACTGAAGGATAAATTCGTCAGTAATACTTGGAAGAATTTGATAGGAAGATTACTGAGGGATTATTCTTCAGAAATTACTGAGGGAATAATCCCTCAATAATGATTTGTCATAACTACCTCTTCGTTACTGAAGGAAAATTCCGCCAGTAACATTATTGACGCCAGTATTACTGAGGGACACCAATCCCTCAGTAATATCCATTACTGACGGATTTTGTGCATTACTGAGGGTTTATTTCCGCCAGTAATAATCAAATTTCTTGTAGTTGCAATGAGAAAATGAGGAATAAGAAGAGAGATACATTTTGTCAATACCGATATCATACATGTTATGTTAAAAAAATTTAGAAATTTAGAAATTTAGAATATGATATGACTAAGTTACGTTAAAAAATATTTTATACTAAAACTTATATGCATGTAAAAGATTTACTCTTTATTATTATATTATTATAAAAGTCAAAAGTTTTTTTAAAAATAATACATATGATCAAAATAAAATAAAAAATGTAAAATTTTATTATAAATCATATTATAATTTTATTCATATGTTGATATCAACATAACCACCATCAAAAACACTCAACACAAATTTTGACTAATTTAGATTAATTTAATCATGCAATTTACGCACCAAAACACTACAATTGGCCCATAGCAAAATTCAAAGGCATTATTTCAAAAGAAAAAAAAAATCTATTTTATTTTGTTAGAGTTTTGACTATGTAACAATTGTTTATGAGGTTCCTGTGATCATAGCTCAGTTAGTAGGAACATGCATTGTTGTGTGTAGGGGTCGGGGTTCGAACCCCGGACACTCCACTTATTCACCTTAAAAAGGTGAATTTTAACCACTAGACTACTTGACAAAAAAAAATTCTTGATACCAATTTGAGATCATTATTGTGAACGAAACAAAATAGAGGGACCAAATAGTATTTAAACTAATATTGTTTTATTTTATTTTTTTCTATAATTGAGGATCAATAGAAAGAGTGTTAGTTTATGGAGGAAAATCACTAGTTTAATAGTATTGGAAAAAACATACATAAAGAAAAATATAAAACACACGAATATAAGTTGAAATTCTAAAGCGGAGAAAAACCACTAACGTTATCTAATGACAACAAGATAATAATACTTTGTAAAATGTGTTACAACACACATACTATCCTCAACCACCTCATTACCTCCATTACATTCACACTCTCAAAGAGAATATCGAAACTAATTTATACACTTATGTATTTTATACATATTCTCAATACATTAGACATCAATTTTTTTTTTTACAAAAATAAAAAGATATTCATCCATTAAAATTAATAAAGTACATCAAAACCATTAAAAATGTAAAGGTTAAATCTGCGAACAAACAAACAAGTATAAAATGCCTATAAATAATATGATAAAATATATGTGCTAAAATATAGCTGATCGGAATAATCATGTTTTTGGATATGTAACATTGACAATCATATCATTGATGGAATCAATAGTTAACTAAAATCGATTTTTCAATATAAACTAAACAAACACCGCAATAAGACATGAAATCAAACAACTTTGTACAAAATGACAAACAATGCAACATCACATGATGAAATCACGAAAAAACACAAATTAAATGAAAAACTTAACATAACCTTCGTCTCCAATATTATTTATAAGAGAAATTTGAGTCAACAAAAACTGATGTATCTTGTAAATATAAGCGAAGAGAGTAGTAAATAGTAATGGTTAAGTGCAGAGATGTAGCGCCACTTGTGCTTGCATGGGTTTAAGTTTAACAACACTGATTCAAAGAGCTACAGTTACATCCACCACAAAACCTTGATCATAATTATCTTCTTCCCTGCCTTTCATTTCCACAACTACACCACCGAAGAATCTCTCCGTAAATCCCTATCAGAAAAACTCTCCGACGTTGAAATCCAAGGCAACACCGTCCGTTGAAACCTGACATTGACGCTGCTGTTCAAGCTCTCAAACTCGAGAAATCCTCCATGGAAAAATCACTTCAATCTCTTCTCGCCGCTTCCGGCTCCGATTCTCGTGAAGCATTCCGTCAATCCGTTGTTAACACACTTGAACGTCGTCTTTTTTACATTCCGTCGTTTAAAATTTACCACGGTGTCGCTGGTCTTTATGATTATGGTCCTCCCGGTTGCGCAGTTAAATCCAATGTTCTCTCTTTTTGGCGTCAGGTAACTTTTAAAAGTTACTAACTCCGCCAATTTGTATATTATGCATGTGATATGTTTGGTTGCTCTCTAGTAGAATTGATTTGTAGCCTGATTCTAAACATGATCATTACTTTGAAATTTATTGTTTACCTTACTTTCATGGGAAACATAAACCACTCTACTTTCAACCCACTTTTTAGTAAAATAAATTTTACAAACTCAACTAATTTAATGTGATCGTAGAACCAAACATGCACTATGTGAAATTGATTCTGGCTGACTGTGAGTTAAAGATAAACTGCTTAAGTTAGAATCTATTCTTGAGCCAAAATCAATTATACTCAAAGAGAGCCAAACATGTCAAGATCACTTTTACATATGTACTCATGTAGAATGAATTTTGTTTCATCCAAAAGTCGAACCTAACATGTACTAAGCTTCCTTTACAATGTTCAGATATATCAGAAAGAAGTGGAAATGTGTTTAATGTGTATATTTTGTGTATATTAGTGATTTTGTGTATGAGTGTTTTTAAAATACTTTTTGCATTAGAATGTGTTCGATCTTGACTTCAGCTGTAGTATTAATTAATACAAGTGCCCTAAGGGTTGAGCCTTGGAGCAACGATAAAGTTGTTGTCACGCAACTGAAAGGTTATGGGTTCAAGTTCTGGAAATAGCCTCTCTTGCGTAAAAAAACAGGGTTAGGCTGTAAACAATACACCAAAATGGTGGGACCACCTTCCCGAACCCTGTGTATGCGGGAGTTTTAGTGCACCGGACTGCCCTTTTTTAAGTGTCTTATGGGTACTTGTTTGCATTTTCCTTATTTAAGTAAGATGAGTATTTGGGGGAGAAATTATTCTTCCCAGGTAGGAACAAATAGTAGCACTATTGCAGAGTTAGAATTTGAACAAATAGTTATTATTCTGTGATACGATATTTAGTGCATAGTGTTGTAGTGTAGTAGAATTTGAGCAAACTACTATTTCTACGATCCACAATTGACAACACTGTAGATTATTCCTGTGTGCCAATACAACAACCAAGCCTTATCCCACTAAGTGGGATTCCTCTATACCAAAAGATTAAATTTGTTTTGCAGATGCATTCAATCAAAAGCTATATGCTAATTCAATTAAATTCTAATAAATCAACTCCTAATTTTATTGTTGTTGTTGTTGTTGTTGTGCTGCATGTAGCATTTTGTTTTGGAGGAAAACATGCTCGAGGTTGATTGTCCCTGTGTGACACCAGAGGTTGTTCTGAAAGCTTCCGGCCACGTGGAAAAATTCACCGATCTCATGGTGAAGGATGAGAAAACCGGAACATGTTACCGTGCTGATCACTTGCTCAAGGATTATTGCAATGAGAAGCTTCAAAAGGATCTCACATTGTCATCAGACAAAGCTGCAGAGCTAAAACACGTGCTTGCCATGCTGGATGATTTCTCATCTCAAGAACTTGGTGCTAAGATTAAGGAGTATGGTATCACTGCTCCTGAAACCAAGAACCCACTCTCTGATCCTTACCCTTTCAATTTGATGTTTCAAACTTCCATTGGTCCCTCCGGCTTAGCTCCTGGGTTAGTAGTCACTTCCATTGTGATTTATGATTATCATCATCATCATTATTATTTTGGTTACAAACCCAAAACAAAAGGGTGATTTCTTTTAAACACAACCAACCCTCATTGGTAAGTCCACACATTAGAACACTAAAAAAAGATGTGATTAAGTTCAAAATGCCACTTGTTAGCCATCAAATTCCTTATGAGCTCTATCTCATTGGTGTGGAGATGATAGGTGTGCTTCGCTTCCCTCACCAAATTAAATGTGTGCAGTGTGTCTGAATAGAAAATCATATTTTTAAAAAAATCAGACTCCCTTCACAGCTTGATGTTTGGTCCTTTGAAACAAAGCCTGGTGTGTGTGTGTGTACTTGACCAAAGCCAAAATCTGTGGTACCAGCGAGTTGATCGGTAGACTAGATTTGTCAAACAAAAAAAAAAAATTCTAGCCCACCAATAAATCTACATGCCACGAGGAGTTAAAATGTGTGCTTGACCAAAGCCAAAACCAGCATCACAAGGCAGTTGAGTCATGAGTGGGGGAGACTAGAATTCTCAAAATTAAATTTATTTGTAGCTCACGAAAGAATCCACATGCTTAAAGGAATTAAAATTCCACGAGTTGCCATATTCGCTGTGGCAATTGAAAGAAATTAGTTTTATCAATGGGAAGGACTAAAGTCCAAACCACACGTATGCCAGATAGCTTTAGCTCGAGAACATGTAAATAAGCAACAAATTGTAGATTATATACTTGCTTTGCAAACAGGACAAGTGGCTGACCTTGGCACTTTATCATGCATGAGGACATTTAGGGATACCCGAGTCATCAGGAATGCATGTGTAAACCCTTTGAGACATAGATTCTAAAAGCTCAAAATCAAAGGCACTCTTATTGTTTAGAGCCCATATGCCACCAGAGAGTAATAACCATGGATTAGCATGTTGTAAATGATTACATCAGGTCCACTTCGCTTGACAGTCATTTGAAAAAAATAAAACACGGGCATCAATGACACGTTTATCTTTGCACACACTACTGCCTTCGCAATGATAAACATGCAAGTGATTCCTACGTTTCTGGTCATGGGGTTTTGATAGGATCTAATATGTACACATAGGCCCACTTAGAGGGGGAGTTAGTTACATGAGAGAGAGAAAGTGGAGTTGGTTATATAAAGGAACAAGAATAGAGAGTGAGGGTTATCTTTGATCATTTGTTCAGTTAGAACCTTAGGGTTTAGGCAGAGAGAGAAATGTCTCTTCTCTGAGGAGCTTTTGCTCTGGGGTTACATG
>Ga0228711_1009077_pt1 | contig 13654 bp, 9 predicted proteins | sample MedpolnodulmetaG_2_FD_177996 | JGI IMG/M metagenome (GOLD analysis project Ga0228711, IMG submission 177996) | Root nodule microbial communities from Medicago polymorpha collected in Santa Monica, California, United States - brown nodules | ecosystem: Host-associated > Plants > Roots > Nodule...
TATTTTGTTAATTTGTCGTTAACTTTATAGCATTCGTAGACTTAAGAAACAGGTTGCTAATGAGCGATGAGCAGATGAATCGAATGACCTAGTCACCTCTCCATATTATTTCTTAAACCAATTTTTCTTTAACCATTTTATTTTAACTTGCAAATCAAACCAATTGCCTCAGTGCACTCCCCATTTTACAAACATCCTTAATAATAATGACATTCTCGAGTAGAAGTTGAAACAGTCCATGTGAATACGAATCTTATAAATTTTATTACTTCGATATGAGTTAGTACACTTGCTAATTTTCTATCATATGGCTTTACACAAAAAAACTTATAAATTTTCGACAAACGACAAATTAATTATGAATTTTTAAAGTGTCAAAAAACAAAACAACGGAAATCTCAACCTATAAATTGAATTTTGAGCTCATTATTTGCAAAGACATCTATAAATATTTGTTGGAATTAGTTAGGATTCTTGTGTTGTTTGTAAATGTGTTTGGAGTTTGGAATATTCCTATATCTCATCTTATTTCCATAGCAATCATATGAGCATCTTTCTTCTCAAATAACCCCTTCATCACTCAAGGTCTAACAGAATCATGTACTTAATAAAGTCTAGCTTTCTCTATGTAATAACCTTGCTGAGAAAAAAATGAGATATTTTTTTTTGTTAAAAAAAAATGGTGGTTGTTTGACTTTCATTTGTAGCAAACGCATAACCCTGTTTGATCATTACCTTAGTGTGGACTGTGCACCATCAGTTGTAGCAAATGAGTCAAGATCTTCTCCATTTTGTACGCTCTCCATTTCTCCATTTGGAGAGATATAGATTCAAAAAATTGAAAAAAGTAAAAAATAATTAATGATGGTAGGACCCACTATCTATTTTATGTGTCTATCTCCCTCTAAATTGTGCACTTCCATTTATTTTATCAAATGGAGAGGATCCTAACCCGTAGTAAATGCATAACCCTATTTGACTTTCATTAACCAATTTTGGTGGTTGTTTGACTTTCATTGACCAATTTTGTTTCAATGTTTACGAAATACTTGGTTTAATTGCTCCTTTGACTCTCATTAACCAATTTTGGTTCAATGTTTGGGAACGTGACTATCCAGCGCTTTTGATTTTTAAACCGTAATATTTAATATAAAGAATTAAAATGAAGAAGTTGAGACTTGAACGGACATACACTAAGGTTATGTTTGGTTTGCGGAAGAAAGTTTAAGGAAAGAAAGTAAAAGGAATGAAAGTATAAGGAAAGAATGATAGTAGAAAGTGAGAAGATCTTTTTCGTTGCTTGGTATAAGAGAGAGTGAATAGAAAGCGGAAGGAAATAATAATGTTTATATTTGTAAAAGGACAATTAATCCTTAAAAAGTTTTAGCTACATATCATTTTAAATTACACATTTAAATATATTTTAATTTAGATATAACAATTTTTAAGTATTTTCTTACGCCGAGAGTATGTGTCAAAATCCTAAATGCCTAGTATTTTTTTCCGATGAATCTTAGGTGCCTAGTATGCTTGTACAAAAAAATGGCACTATGTTAATAATATATTACAGCAAGGCTATTTTGGACTTTTCTCATGAAATTGGTGTCTTTTCCACCTTAAAACTTTCTTTCCTCTTCTTTTGGAAGTGCTACCAAAGGGTGGAAAGTCAATTTCTTTTCCTATCTTTTCTTTCTTTTATCTTTCCATGGAACCAAACATACCCTAAAACTGATAAAGGATCTTGTGAAAAGTTGATTGACCTAACTAAGATTAATGATAGATGTTACTTTTTGTTGTGATTGTGTCCGAGGTTCGAACCCCACACTACATATATCATATAATGTACCTGCAAACTGAGCTAAACTGACACGGACAATGACAAATGTTACTTTGGCTCCACTATTTACTCTTCATCCTAAAAAAACAATTTTGGAATGGAAGTCACCTTCTGAAATCTTTAAAAAAAACACAAAAAATGTCATTAAAAAATTATCTATAGCAATTTATGCATTTGTGGGGTCAAAAGAGCAACTGACCAATTAGTTCCAAAACCTGACCATATAAGTTTAGCCCAATCCAACTGGATTGGGTAACCCATCAACAAAAGCCCGATCACAACCCTAAACTGTTTTCAGGGTTTAGTTGTGTTAATAAATATACCCTGCGTTGTATCTTCAACATAGCTAGCTAGGATTAGGGTTAGGGTTTTGCTGCAGCGAAGAAGTTGTTTAGCACCATCAATTCAAACATTGCTCTGCTCTCAAACCATTCCGTTCCAACCCCATTGCACGTGCTAAATCGATGCCATTCGTGTTGCAGTTCATCTCGATAATTCCACGATTGATCTGTGTCAAAGTAATGGCTACGTTGTTTAGTTATCATTTTTTTCGTTATTTTAAGCCAGATCTTGATATTTAATAAATTCTTTATGTATGAATTATGTTTCATTATGAATAATCAGCTTCTGTAGGATTTATTTTAGTATAATGTCTAATTTCAATTAACATTGGTTGCCTATGATGATATAATCCAACTTGTTTGAGGTGTTGTGGATCCAAGCCCCTGTTTTCAGGGAGAACCTACTTGGTCAAGCTTCATTCATATGACTTCAATGGATTTCACTGAGGCAAACATTATGCATTTCAATTACATGATTGAAATGTCAATGTTTGGCCCTCTATTTTTGTGGATAAGTTTTGAAATATAAATCAGAAACATTATTTTGATATATGAGCATTAATGTCTTCCCATGGCTTTATTCATAAGCTTTGAGGAGTTCTTTTTTGATAATGCTCTAAATAAATAAATATTTATAGGAATTAGTTAGGCTTCTTGTGCTGATTCAAATGTGCTTGGAGTTTGGATTATTCCTACATCTCTTTAGTTTGATGGAATGTGGCATTTTAATTGTACGTTTTTGCACAGTAATAAGTGGTCCTGAAATTTTAGAAATTTTGTTCAGGTCAAAACCTGGTTTAGTAAAATGCTAAATCTTAATATTGGTTTTGGTCATTCTATTTGGTTTAATAGAGCATTGTGCTATTTCTAATTGCTATTTTCAATTAGGTTATGTTTTATGTTTTTGTCACATGACTAGGGACTTAACCGAGAAACTTTTGACAAATAGAAACTAGTTTAAATAATTATATTATTTTTTTCAATGATGAAAGATTGTTTTTTCAATGAGGAAAGTATATGGCAAATGATGATTAATTTTAACGCTTATTGATATACTGAATAAAAAGTGTTGACAAAAACCTCTGACTAACTGATGCCATTTACATTTTTCCTCAACTTTTTAATTTTTTGTTCTGTTTTTGTTAATGTTGTTGGTTTTTATAAGGGTTGGCAAATGATGTTAAAATTTTGTCATTCTACAGACAGATGATATTCTGTGATGATAAAAAACTCCGCTTATTATTTGACTTTGTCTGATTGGTATGAAAAATTTAGGTTTGATACGTGACTTCTGTGTAATGATCTATGATGTAGAAAAGCAGACGGGCGGACTGAAATGATGCCTTGTTGATTGTCTGCCACTTCCAACTATGGAATGTCTCTGAGATTCAAATTCAATCAATAGCATAAAGTTTTAATTTTAAATGATACCATCTTATTTTAGTTTGGATTGTTTAATTGAAATTGTGTAAGTTCTGCTATGATAATATTGCATAAATTATGTCTGGACATATGAAGTTTTATTTTGATATAATTTGCTACTTTCTGAGCAATATTATCGTTTGTTTTTAATCATTTCATTTAATCACTGAGACCTCAAACACTGATTTAAGTTGTATGAATATTTAATTTTGAATAGTAAGATCTGATGCTTTATATAAACATTATTGTTGCCTCCTTTGTTTATTTTTCAATTGTTGATTTCTTTTATTTGTTTTGATATTTTTTATCAATGTAGCCTGTGATGGAGACTATGTATATGGTTCTGAAATGCAAGTTTTTCTTGCATTTGTTGAAAATTTTGAACTAGGACGGTCTGAGGCTAATTAAATTCATTTTCAACAACATATTATTTTGTTTTTATATGGAAGTGTGTATGATTTCTGTATTTATATTTTAATGTTTATGGTCATCTGTTTGCACTTTGATTGTTGTGGATGATGAGAATAAATTTTTACAGTTATCCCTGTCTGATACTGCATTGCAGGTGCTGAAAATTTGTAATCTGACACTCATTGGTTCAAATTTGATCAATTGATTGTGTAGGGTATATTTTTATTTCTTGCGTTTTAAGAAAGTTATTGATCATATTCATGCATCTTCATAGCAGAAGCCTTAAAGTCCTAGCCAAGTTAGCGAAGAATTTTTCATTAAATTCATGTTTGTTCCAAACAATTGACTTTAGCTTTTCTAGATGTTCATTTCTAAGTATTTGCTTGCTATTTTTTCTTTTGCTTCTCAGTTAGTTCATTGTGTTTGGCATGAGATAGCAGCATCAAAGAAGTACCTTGACTTGCGAAAGGCATCAGAAAATATGATCTAATTGAACAATTGAATAAGATGAGCAGCTTAGACAAGAAAAGTTTTATTCCATTAGGCCAATTGGAGTATTTGATTTGTTATGTTTGGCATCTTGTATTTTTAGTACTTTGATTGTTGTTAAATCATTCTTAAATATTAAATTGTAAAATTAATTAATAATTAATATAGCAGATAAATTAATTAATAATTAATATTAACGGGACAAATTCTTATTATTAATCAAAACTAACGCCACCCTCAACATGGATCAGTTACCTATTATTGAAAGGACAAATTTTCATAAAATATTAAACCAACACTACCAATTGCCTTCATTGTTTACGGCTAGCATTAGATATTTGGATGATTTAGTCTGTTATTCGGACTCTCTGCAGTCCGTCAATCTCATTTCTGAAGAGGTTTCGAAATTCCACGCATACGCGGTGTTAGGCCAAGCTTGGAGCTGCGTCTAACATTGAGTTCTATGCACACTCGTCGCCTCCTCATGATCTTGTCGACATGTTAAGGAATGATGCAATGGGAGTTTATTTTCCAAGAGCTTGAGCCTTTCTGTTTTCCTCCTGCTTGTTGTTTGTTTTAGCTTTCGGTTTTTAGCTTTCTGTTCTCCTTTCTTTTAATTTTAGCATTTAGCTTTGTAACCAAAAAAAATAAATTGCATTCATTGTTTGCATTAAAAGAAAGAACCAACAAGAAGCTTCGTCAATGATAATTTGAGTATATGGTAAACAAAGAAGAAAATGAAAAGACTTGTTAATAACATTAATAATAAAGATTTTGACATCACAATTTCTTGAAACTTTTTCACAACAGTATTTTACTGGCCTACTCTCATTCCCATCATTTGGTATCATGCTCTACATCATTTTTTATGAATGTCTGGAATTGGGAGCCACGTTTCGATGCTCTTTTAAGCACCTTAAAATTGCCCACTTCACTAAAAATACATTGTTTGAGTTGCCTACAGAGTAGCAAACTCCTAAACTTCGTATGATCCTACGGATGAGATTCCAATGAACTCTTAAACTTGACAAAATTACGGTTTCCTTTTATGTTGTGTTTTTTTTTTGGGTGTATTATAAGATGAAGAGTAATGATATTTGCAAACAACTTTTGGAACAAATACCGGATACTAAGGCAATTTTGGAACACATGTCCCATCTGTTAATACGAAATTAGGCAAGAGAAATTTTTCAATGAATAAAGTTTCTTAATTTTACTAAATTAAGCAAAAGGAATATTTCAATGAATGAAAAAAGTTTCTTACTTTTACTAAAGTAACTAGACTCTAACCCGTGCGATGCACGGATTTTGTAGAGTTTCATATATAAATATCATATTGATTATGCATTCAATACTATGCTATAAAATGATTGCAAAAAACAAAAAAAAAATGCAAAAATTAGACCAATTTAAGCTATTAAATTTATTTTCTTACCAAATAATATTACAGGTTGTGTTCCGAAGTTCTTCTTTCTCAAGCTTTATCTTCGATTACATTCATATTAAAAGAACAACTAAAATAAACAAATTAAAAATAGTAAACATGTTTGAAAAGTTAAAGGGAGAAAGCAAAGTAATGTTATAATCAAGTAGTGATTTTTGCAAATAAAAAGTCAAAATAAATAACTTCAAGTAATATAATACTCCCTCCGGTCCTAAATATAAGGGAAGAATCTTTTTTTAGGTTCATTGAATAATTAATGTATGTGGACTACAATATAGACTAAATACATCATTTATTCAATGAACCTAACAAAAGAATCTTCTCTTATATTAAGGACCGAAGGGAGTATATGAGAAACGAAGAGGCCAACAAAATTACACTAAGAAGTTAAGTTTCTAGTGATAAAATTATCATCTGAATCAGTCAAATTATCAACAATTTTAAATATCGTAACACGTAGTAAGCATACACCAAAAAACTGATCCTAACCGCAAGGCCTATTAAATTTATAAAAATCAAAATGAAAATAAAAATAATAACAACAACAACAACAAAAACAACAACAACAACAACAACAACAATAATAATAATAATAATAATAATGAAAAAGAATGACCGTCAATAAAGGAACCGTTAATATTGAAAAGAAATTGCTATCAGAAATGAAACTGTTAGGGCATTTGTGGCTTTAAAAAAAATACTTTAGTACGGTATATCAATTTTGGAAGCAACAATATTTTAATCAAAATGGAAGTGGCTTAGTGATGAAAGATGTAAAGTTTGGCCATATGGTACCTGGTTCAAATCCTTGGAAAACCTTTTTTCTCAAAAAAAATATTAAGACCCGCCAGGGTTAGTCAGGGTTGCTTGCAACACTGTTTAACATTTAGATATATAAAGACTGAACCAAAAAATAAAATAATTTTTTTTCATTCATTTTTGATAATTAATGATTATCCCTAAAAAAAAAATAATAATGAGTAAAAAATGATAAGTCTTGGTGACAAACTCGGACGGGCTCAATTGATTTAATCGAAAACGGGTTTTTATTCACATTGTTGCCTGACATCCACCTCCTGCATCACCGTCACAATCAGTTTGAGGAGCTCAAGTCTTAAATTTTTTTAGTAGATCAAACTTAGGTTTTACAAATCCTAGACTATTTCCACCACTATCCGCATGTACGGCAGTTTGACCTTTGATCTGATTTTTAAAACATCGCTTATCCACATTAATTGATTCAATCTTCTTAACTCAAATTTCAAATGATATATCAACGTCCCATTTATATTTAAAATGAAATAAAACAATTAAGATGAATGTTTGGTTCCACTTTTAAAAGAGACATCTTTTTTCAATGTTAAAATTTAGAATGTTTTAGAGTATAATTGATTTTGACTCTAAAATGATTATAACCTTTTGCCTCTACAATTGATTTTTAGTGTTAAATTCAATTTTACACGATTGTATCAAAAGATAAATAACTTTACAACCAACCAACTTGTACTCTGAATCAATTCATTTAAAAAGAATTTTGCCTTTGAGTAATCAAATACTATAAAATGTTGCATTGGATTGGGTTAATCAGCGATGTAAAAATTCGAACTTATATTTTATAGATAGAAATCTATGTAATATAAACATTTTTTTGTTGTTGTGATTAGCAGGATCTGACCTAATTATCATCATGGGTCTTAAGTATAGAACTTTAACCTAGTCCAACTCCCTACCACCACGCATGGGCTCTCTTTGTGATTACTAGGAGACGACAATGAATTTTGCATATCAACTAACAATGGTTACATTTCTTTATAATTCTTTTTGTTAGTTAAAAAGAAGGGGAGCATGCTTTGAGTTAATATAAGTTTATAGGACTATTAGTTAATGAATAAATCCCTTATCAAGGACAGGCAGCTTGAAATCCAACAAAAGCCAACACTCGTTGACTTGCTGTCACCTGGATTATGGTTACAAAATACACGTCTCAAGCCAACGACCAACATAGAGCAAAATGATAATGACAGGACTAAAGTTGTATTTGGATTAGTTTATTTTAATTTATCTCTCAAGTATTTTTTATATTCATTACCTCATCAGGAAAGAACATATATAAATTCTTATTCTGGGTAGCAAGTATCATATTTGATTTTATCACTTTTAGATACGAATAGATCCCGTGAGCTTAACTCAGTTGGCAGGGACATTGCATAATTTATACAGGGGTTGGGGTTCGAACCCCCAGACATCTCACTTCTCCACATTTAATTGTGTGAGCTCCAGCCACTAGACTACTAGACCAAAAAATAAAATAAAATACGAGTATCAAATACATGAAATGATAAATGATTATGTTGTTTATATTTTATTATGTCTCTATTCAACTCCATATCTTTTATCTCGTCTCTTATATATCATGATCATTGAACATACCCTTAAAATAAACTTTAAAGCAGTGCCGAACAAATTGGACTTACCTTACCTGAAACCACAATATCCGTTTTTAAAACTTAGCGATGGTTATATCACTCACTAATTTTTTAGTAACAAAACTTAGCGATCAAAGTAGAGAGAGATTTCACCTTTTTCCCTCTCTAAAATTCCCTAGTTATTTTGTTTTTAAATTAAGTTTCAACTAGTTAATATTGGGTCGGTTCGGATGAAGATTTATGGATGGCTAGGTTAAAAGTGATGCATATATTAATTTGAGGTTACAAATTGAAAAAACAAAACCAATCAATATTATATTGAAATGAAAATGACACTTTATTTAAGACATTCCTTTTGTAAATAGGATATTCATAATGTGAAGAAGTGGGTATTAAACATGGATAGCTAGGTGCCCACGGGTAACTAAAATCAAAATTCTATAAATATATTAAATATCTTATGTATTTTTTTGTTTGTTTTTTGAGTTAACCCTTTGGTTTTTTAGGAAAAAAGGATCATGACAATTTGAAATTTGACCTTGAGGTAAGGATAACTTAATTAAGAATTGTTTCAACTAGAAATTAAATTCGAGTTCGACCAAACGATTCGTTTATGGTGAAGCTCATTAACCACTTGAACTCAATTGTTTGGTTAATATCTTAATACCTTATACTTTTTAATAAAGGTTTTCCATGGGGCGGTAATGGAAGGGCGTGGGTATGGAGACGTCGTCTGTTTGCATCGACGAGGAGAGTGTGAGGGAGTGCGTTGCTTTTTTATGTAACATTGTTTTGTAGGACACTGTTCATGACTCTTGGAGGTGGATGTTAGACCCGGTTCAAGGATATTTGGTGAAAGCAGCATACCGCTTTATTACAGACACATGCGTCATGGCTGACAAGTCTCAGGTTGATGATGTTTGGTCAAAGCATATTCCGTCAAAGGTGTCTTTATTGGTGTGGTGTCTCCTTCGCAATCGGCTTCCTACTAAAGATAACCTGGTTCAATGTGGTATTCTTAATCCAACAGATGACATGTGCGTGGCTGATTGTAATGTCTTAGAATCATTTACTCACCTTTTTTGCATTGTAATATTTTTGGTGTTTTGTGGTCCAATGTGCGGACTTGGTTGGGAATTTATTCGGTCCCTCCAGGGGAGCTTTGACAACATTTTATTCAGTTTACCAGGATGTCAGGTTTGCCTAGATCTGCTCATCTATTCCTGACAGTTATTTGGTTTGCTACTATTTGGGTGACTTGGAAGGAGCGGAATACTCATGTGTTTCAAAACACGACAGCTACTTCATTTACCCTCCTTGAAAAAGTTAAGTTGCATTCTTATTTATGGTTAAAATCTAAACAGGCAGCATTAGCTTATTCTTATTATGACTGGTGGAAACATCCGCTTCATTGTATGAGTGTGTTCTTATAATTTTGTTTTTTGATTGGCCCTTTAAAGGGCAATCTGACTATGTATTTTTGTAACGTTGGTGGTGTTTCTTTTTTGCGCATCTTGCGCGAGTGGAAACACTTTTGAGTGTATATATATATATATATATTATTTTGATTTGTTAAAAAAAAAAATTTCCATTTTGCCCCAATTATAGTATCTTTTAAATAAAACAGTGGTTACTTGTTTAAGATGCAAAGTTAGTTATGACGGCAGGTAAAAGGTGGTATATTCCTTATTTATTTTCAATTCAATCTCAACTCTTGCTTTTGTTCACATCACCATACGTTCTTCATATTCTCTTATGCTATAAGAAATTAAGAAGCATGCGTTGATGATCATTATAACTAATTAATTTGATTAGTTTATTAATTGCAATATTCGGTTGGGCGGCACTATAAAACTAATGTAAAGAAGTAAAGAAAAATACTAGTATGTGATTATCCATATTGTGTAAGGCCAAATTCTTTGGTTTTGGTCACTTAATAGTATATTGGTAGTGGCCAATAGGAGACCAAACATGGTGATTATTTGGTGTCCGAGGAGACCTTTGCAATGCATAGACCTTATGAAATATTATTGCACTCTATCCAATTTGTTATGGAAAGCCAATTATGATCTATGTTGGATAAAAATCCCACGGATTATTAAAGAAAAGAACACACAAAAAGGGGTGATAGTGATGTCACTCATTGAGTATATCCTGTCTTGCATTAAAAAAAGTTACGACACTTGGTGTTTGAGGAAAGCTAGGTATGGCAAAATCTTATCAGTTGTTTTCTTAATTGTGTGATATCTAGGGTCAACTTGTATACCTTAGTCAATACTCCATCGAACTTAAATTAAAAGTCACTTTGTCTCAGAGTGTAGTTTGTTTAAAAATATCTCTGAAATATTAATATTTTTTCCGTCTTTAATTTTAAGACTATTTGTAAACAATTGTCTCTAAATATAAGTCTATAAATTTCTGCATATATTTGCGATAAATTTATTACTTCTAAGTTCTAACAGCTTTTTTTAATCTCCATAAATTTTAGAAAATATTCGATTAATAAGGGACTAAGAGTGTCGATCAGGAAATCGCGGCAATGACTCTTTGGACTCTATGGAAGAATGGTAACTCCAAACTTCAGGAGAATGTCGATCAACCACTGTCTTTCATGGTCAAACGCACACTAGATTCACTCAATGAATGGCAGTTTATGTAGAGAGCTAGGAAACTCAGTCAACCACCGCAAACAACATATTCATGGATAAAGCTTCCATTTGCAACTCTAAAGTGCAATGTTGATTGCGGCCTCTTTAATAATAGTTCCATTACAAGTTATGGCATATGTTTTCGAGATTCTGTTGGACAATGTTTCAGGTTTGTCAAATTTCGAACTTGCTTCTTCGCCACCTGTTGAAGCTGAAGCTCTAGGACTATTATAGGCCATAAAATTTGCTATTGTAAGAGACATGAATTCAGTTATCTTTGAGTCTGATAGTAAAATTGTTATAGATGCTGTTAATTCTGAACTAACTCCACATAATGAATTGGGAGACATTATTAATAGATGTAAGGATCTATTGGCATCTCGCAATGGTTATCTTGTGAGACATGTCAGGAGGCAAGCTAATAAGGTTGCTCATACCATAGCTAGAGCTGCCTTATCCTGCCCAAATGATGTACCAGACCATGTGTACTCCTTATTATTGAATGAAACGGTTTAATTTTGCCTTTGCTAAAAAAAAAGGGACTAAGAGTGTATTTCTTTATATCATATCATTTAATATTTATTATCATTATAATATATTTTTTCAATTCTATTTTCCATACCACTAATAAAAATTATATTTACTATACATATATTCTTTTTTTTCCTGTGATCTCTACTAATAAAAATCTTTAACATGTACTTTAAAACAAGTGTTATTCTCTTTCTTAATTTGTGAAAGTGACTTATAAGAAGCACACATTATTAATGTATGTGACTAGTCTCTCGTTTGAGAAACTTCAAACTTGTGCAAATGTCAACCAGCAAAAAGCAAAGGTTAGTAAGAAGATCAAAGATAGCAGCACGTGCGGAAGACAGATTGACGGCATGTCATAATAACCAACAAAGTTAATGGAGTACTTATTTTTTTCAGTTGGATAATTATTTCAGCAGAAAAAAAAAACACAGAAAAATGGGAATTTTATTTTGTTTTCCCCCCCTTAATTCATGTGTTATTTACAAAGTTATTTATCTATATTGTGGAATAGAAAAAGTAAGATATAAGAGTGTATATAATAAATATATATTGAAAAGGAAAATGTAGAAGTGGTTTTGTGAGCACACCAAGCAAGGAGCACTAAGGAAGTAGCAGCAGCCAGCATAGGAAAAGTGATTTTGTGAATGAGTTTGTCGCTATGTATGTATATGTTGTGCGCATTTTATGTCTTTGGTTTGTCTTTTGTTTTCTTTAAGAAGGTAGACAATAAGGAGAGGGGAAACTATTGGAAGTGGAGACAGGTAAAGAACATAGTGGTCAGACAGCTCACCATGCAGTAACCAGTACGCACCAAGCACGCTTGCTGATCATACCTCAAAGTGATCCAAGGCATGTTTGTTTATTTATGAGAGAGATACACACAAGAAATAAATTAGTGAGTTAAGCTATCATAAGAAATAGATTAGTGATTAACCAAGTTGTTTGGGATCCAGTGGCAAGGAGCTCCTTCCAAGGACGTACTCGGGGAATATCGGGTTCGATTTCCAGGGAGAACAACGTTTGGCCAATACACATGCCTCTACACTCGAGCCGCATTAGTCGCCCACCATTTGTGGGTCGGAAACCGGTGCGAAAGCAAAAAAGAAAAGAAATAGATTAGTGATTTAGTGGGTCTCAGTGATAGATTTCACTAAGCTATTACATGTGTATATCTCTCTTATCAATGGACAATAAATGAAGCAAAGTCTAACTTGTCAAGTGCAACCTTTATTTTTGCACATTTTAATCATAAACGTATAGTAGTATTGTTGAAATCATGCTATGTCCGTAGATACAAACATTATAAATTTTATTACGTGACGAGGAACTAAATACACTTGTTAAATCTTTCATCATTGCGCCACAATACACTAACTTGATCTTCGTCATCACAAAACCACATACTCATTACCGTCATCGCACCACCACCGCAACCTTTGTCTTCGCACCACCACGACCTTTGTCTAGCGGTTATGAGGTTCTTGGCTTGTTCTGCTTGTTCAAATTTTTTATATGTGCTTGAATTAGTTTAAATGGAATTAAAATTTGTTCAGAGTTACGCCTCTTATTATAATTTGTTATCTACTTCGTTGATTTTTTATTCAACTATTTTTTTATTCTTGACTCGTGTACCAAACTCGTTCATAACTGGGTTATTTTGTTCGATTTTGATGTAAAAAATATGGGTTGGGTGTCCAAATCAAATCCAGGAAAATTTGTTGGATAGGGCATCAAGTTTGGACCAACCCAACTCACGAACACCCCTATTAATAAGTTGAGTGATATTTAATGCTTAGGCAAAGTATTATTTACCTTTTTAACACGCGACTATCATTCGACATTGCTTTGAATTCGTTTGGACACTTATAGAATGCACAATGAGAGTGCTTCTTCTAGTTAGGATCAAGATAAATAAAGAACTCATTACGGTGGTGTCAAACTTTTGGTTGCCTATTTAAGAGAAGTGCTATCCTAAGTACCCTATCTTCCTTTATGCGAGTTCCATTTAATGATAATATGATTAATTTGTTAAAAATGTAATGATGTTTAATAAGTTAGGGACATATTTAGTTTTTTTTTTTTTTTTAGTTGGAAGGAAC
>Ga0228711_1009079_pt1 | contig 13652 bp, 9 predicted proteins | sample MedpolnodulmetaG_2_FD_177996 | JGI IMG/M metagenome (GOLD analysis project Ga0228711, IMG submission 177996) | Root nodule microbial communities from Medicago polymorpha collected in Santa Monica, California, United States - brown nodules | ecosystem: Host-associated > Plants > Roots > Nodule...
TTAAAACTTTGAAAAAATAAAAAAAAAAAAAAAAAAACACAAACATAAAAAAAAAACATTTTTAATAAACAAATAGAGAAAATCATCATAACCCATGTTTACTTTTGTTGTGTTATGCTAAAAAAATAAAGATTTTCTTAGAAATTTATAAGAAAAAGTGAGAATGAGATACAATAAGACCCATTTTATCAATACTTCATTGAGTAAGCCGTCACTTTGATCTCTAAATGTATGAGACCTATCACTATAGCCCTTGAACGTATTGAAATTACAAAAACATCTGACAAACTGATGACACATTCGCTGACCAAACTCTTAGAAATCGTGTGGGTTTAACACAACCCCACAAAATTAGCTTGCGAGGTGAAAAACACACCCTCACGCCCATCACTATTGGGCTTGATGCATGGTCCGCTAGCGGAAACGGATCTTCGAGTAAAGCTCAAATACAAACTTAGAAATCGTGGTTGGGTCTAACAAAACCCCGCAAAACTGACTTATGAGGTGAGGATTGTCCCTACTTATAAACACTTATTCAGGCCATCTCTCAACCAATGTGAGACTCTTTAACACAAACTAACTAAACTATAATTAACCAACCGATGACAAATTCAAGGACCAAAATAACTAACAACACATGACACATTTGAGGACCAAACATGCTAAAAAAAGACACATTTAGCTGTTTTTGTAATTTTGATACATTCAAAGACTTATAGAACAAATCTCAACACACAATCAAGAACCAAAATTATTGTATATCCTCAACATCGTGTATATCGTCATTTTAATTCAGTTAATTCCAATCTATCAAAATCAAAATAGTAATAACAATAATAACAACATAACATCTAATAACTCTATTATAATTGACTTCTTACAATCACTAGGAAAATGAAGAGAAGAGAGGTACCTGAGAGGAAGAGAATTGTAATGATTACGAATGCTGGAGATAAGATTATCAGGAAGCTGAGTTCCAGGATAAAGTTGAGTAAGATTACGAAGAACAGAAGCCCAAGCAAGTTTCTTAGAAGAAGGAGGAGACTCAGGATTGTTACTATTACTAAGGTTGAGTGTGTTTTTGAATGATGTGATTGCATCAGAAAGATTACGACCAAGTTTATGAAACTTGTTCTTGTGTATGAGAATGGAAGAGTCTTTGGAAGGAAGAGAAAGAGAAGAAGAAGTAGCTTCTGATCTGTGGTGAGTTTTCATGAGGACTTGTTGTTGTTCAACTGTGTCTTCATCAGTGATGGTGGTTGTGGTGCGAGTTGGCCAACACTCTAAGGCTGCAGCCATTGGAAATGTGAGGTAGAGTGTGATGATTTGAGGGAAGAAAGGCCAAAAAGGTGGTGGGTGGTAGTGTGGGGATGATGATACTAATTTCAATGTGTTTTGTGAGGTTAGTACTCACTTCACTAGTCACTAGTAATAAATGCCTCAAATGCTATTACAATGCAATCTACTCAAATACTTTCAGGCTATTATGGAGGATCAAAGACCCTAATCACAATGGGTTAGAAAAAATAGTTGTTTTTTTATTTTATACTGTAAAATCGACGAATAAGTTATACTGTATAACTAATTTATAATGAATATATAACATTAGAACTACGATGCATTACATAATTAGTATTAAGCTGACATTGCTAAAGTATCATTGGGACTCCGACTTTTAATCGATATTTATATTCAAAAATTGATAAATTTAAATAGTAAAATATTATGAATAAAAATGATATTACTAAACTATGAAATACGTCCCCTAAAAAAACTATAAAATGCGTATTTTAAGTTATTGATTTGAAGCAAAATTAATTTACTAAAGTGATTTATGGATACATAATTCTTTAAAAAAAAATCAGTAAATCAGAGCTAGCTATTTATTAGCTATGTATCGTGGATAAAAATGAAATTAAGATATCTTTGAACATTAATGTAGTAGTTGATTTTGCCACTCTAAATTACAATACAATACCACTGATTTATATTTACACAAATTTACATAATACCGTACATAAACATATAGTTCCTTCAATTATTCCTATAAATAGGGATTAGGCTAGGAAATAGGGAGGAGAATTTCAAAGCTTCACATATCACAATTAGTTCTATCTGTTTTCAAGATATGCATTAAATGCACTTATGATATACCTCATTAAATACATGTGAGACTTGCTAAGGAAGCTAGGTAAAGATGTTTAGGAGGGAAATCAAGATTAGGGTTAAGCAAAAGCTTAACCTAATAAGCTTTTATAATAAGAAGATTTTTTATTATGTGATATTCGTGAAAATAATTTAATGAATTATTTAATGTTTTACTATGTACACAAGGGCGGATCCACCGTATGGCTAAGTGTGACTGTAGTCACACTAGATTATTATTCAATTTGTTTGTTACTACCGGAATCGAACATGTGATACATTGGTAAAAATGACACGCCTAAGCCATTTTGTTAATATATATAGTTTCTTTAATATTTTAGTCACACCAATATCGAAAGTCTAAGTCTGCCCTGGATGGATGTGCATATCAATTAATTTTATAATATTTTTTCAGTTTCATCCACATGAGGATGTGGAATTCTCTTTGAGGCATTGACGAATATTAAATATGGATATCAAAATTCAATCCCTTTTTTTTTAGGCTTAATTGCAGTTTTAGCCCCCTAACTTTCTCAAAGTTGCGATTTTGGCCCCCTAAGAAAAAAACTACAAAACAGCCCCCTAAGTTTTGCATTTGTGGCAGTTTTGGCCCCCAAGGCTGATATTGACTCAGTCTACGCTGACGTGGCACCTTAAATGAGGTGCCACGTGTTATCTTTTTTTATTTTTTTTTGGCCTTGGGGGGCCAAAACTGCTACAGTTGTAAAACTTAGGGGGCTGTTTTGTAGTTTTTTTTCTTAGGGGGCCAAAATCGCAACTTTGGGAAAGTTAGAGGGCTAAAACTGCAATTAAGCCTTTTTTTTATTCAATGGAATTCAAACTTTGGTTTGCCAAGTTATGAAAGATTAGTTCATTCTACTATGGTCAGCTCCAAATGGTAACTAATCTTATACTTTAACTATCGTTTTTTTTAGTTAGAAATGCATACATGTGTATGTCTCGTACATATTGAGTTAGACAAAATCACAGTACCACAGTTTTGTTAAAGTTAGAAAGTGTAGGTTTTACAAAATTATACAAATTTGCTATGATTTTGTCAAACTCACATCGATATAAAACAACCACTATATATATATATATATATAATTTCAGTTAAGAAGATAATAGTGTTATTTATGTGATACATAATTTGTTTAGAGTTTGTCATAACAATCATTATTTTACATGATAGGCTATCTATGTTCTACAACTTTGTGTGATGAATCCCTTCTAGCAAGATTACACACCTTGATGAAACAAAACAAAGGTTAACCTAGATTCAAGATTACATATATTGTGTAATGAATCTCCAGTGATGAATACCTAACACCAGATCCGCCATGCATGAAGGTGTTAGTGCACTGATTAGAGTATAAGGTGGCGAAATCATGATAGAAGATGATGTTAACATTGGTGATTGAATGAAATTGATGGTTGTGTTATGTGGGGAGAAAGTGGAACATGGTAGGTTTGGTTGGATACTAAAGTCATTGGAAGTTTGGAACCTGGTCTGCTTTGTGACCCACATCATAGAGAAATTAGTCAATAATGGATTTCATTTTGGCCGTTAATTAGGGTAATCAATATAGTGACACATTAGTTGCCGTTGTTTTTGTGGAGCTAATTTCCTATTGTTGGGGCCCACTTCATGAATGGATCACATTTCTTTATGATATTTTTTGTATTTTTTATGTTTTTGGTACATGATATTTTTATATTAATATTTTCAAGAAAAATATAGGATAGTTATTCAGAGTTCCATAGAAAAATAAGTAAAGTTTTGTTGGTGATTATTTCAATTAAAATTTAAATTTGATTCTCTCACATGATTCAACTTTAAATGAAATTCATTAACCATTAAAGTTCAGTTCTTAATTTCTAAGAAATACTTACTTTGTCTATTTTCTAATCTTATTTACACAAATTAATAATAGTTAAAGTCTGTTAGTTTAAAAAAAAAATATATGGTTGAGTTTTTAAATATATTTCAAAACAAACCCCAACTTTGCTAAATTTGCTTATATAACTTAACAAGTGAAAATGAATATTCATTCTCCCCTGATCCCATCTTTTCAGCATGTTTAAAAGAATGGATTCCTCCAAAATAACCAACTCCCTTTGGAGTATAAAGATGATATTTTCAATCATTAGCTAATAGATTAAAAGTTGATATTACAAATTGCATCATAAGACATCATAAGTTCGTTAGAAAAATAATCTTAACCTTCTCATGTTACACTTTAGAGAAATGTTATGGAGAATTATTAAAAAAAAAGTGTTATGGAAAATTGCTTGTAGTAAACTAGTAACAAACGTGGGAAGAAATAAAAGAGGTGTATCTACTTGTAAACTGTGCTTAAAATGCAACTAGAGCCTTGGAATTGAAACTATAACGCATATGCATGCAATTCGAGATTGTGAGAATGTTAAGCCCCTCGGATTGGAGCATATCTGAGTCTTGGATTCATCCTTAGTGGGAAATAGAACATATCTTGTAAGAAAGTGGATGATATATCTAGGAGATAGCAAAGTTTTTGTTGTAGTTACGATAAGCTCTCTTTAAATTGATAGGTATATGTTAGTTGATCTGAAGTAGACAAGAGCGATGAGTATTCGATGAAAGTGCTCGTGCAAGACGGTTTTCAATGCGGCGGAAAAGATTTTTTTGTGAGGAGAAAAGGACATGCAAAACATATTAGTATTCCGATGTTCAAGCCAATGAGTGAAATGAGGAAGGAAAGACGTGAAAAAAGTGGTAAAATGTGACTGTATCTTGAGTGTGGCACAAAACCACACTTATATAGTGGAGTACAACGCGAAGTGCCGGATAACATCAGATATTAATACACTCCTAATTGAAAAGGGTGTACTCATGTGTGGTAAGACGCACATGAAGTCTTCCATGTTGCCCCTAAAAGTTATGATTATAGATAACTGAACTCTCATGCATTGGACAAACCATGTTGGTTGAGGCTCAATCTGAAACCGTTGCCCCAAACCTTTATTGTGCTTTTTCCAAGCCCTTAGTTCCCCACACAAATGTCAAACTGTTAGCGTTGACTAAGCAATAAAAACAATCCAAATAAAATGATTAAAACTGCAAACCCCATATGCTATGTGTTCAAACCCATTAAGGGCCCGTTAGGATTAATTTGATTTTGAACTTATGCAAAACAACTTATGCAAATAAATAAGCTTTTATGTATTATTAATAAGTTTATAAATGCAGTTTATAAAAAGACAATTTATAAAGATAGAATTTTCGTCGGTAAAAACTCATAAATTAATATAATAACTTATCTATTTGCATAAACTCAAAATAAGTCTAATTTAATCTGACCTTAAATGACATAACTGCAAATCGAATACTAGGTGCAATTTCAATAGATGTGCCGAACTCTGCCTATCTTTTTAATAGAGCCAATTATCAAAACTAAAACAAAAACAAAAACAAAGACCCGTGTTTATAGAAAACGATGGAACTCTCATTCTTCCCTGCTTTTCCTCAATTCTTCTTATTATATTTCTAAATCTCGTTGTTCTTTTATTTTATTTTATTCGCTATAGTAGTTCAATTGAGACATGTTTTTTTTGATAAAAATTCAATAAAAAAATTCAAAGTGGATCAAATCAGCTATAAAGATTGGGCCCAAAGAGGGAAAACATATTTAATCTACGGGATTTTACTCATTTCAGTTTAATTTTTGCTCTTTAACACCTCAAAGATACCAAAATACTTTCAACAGTAATTAACTGCCGCTCACTAAATGAACCAAGTGTAGTTAACTATCGTTGAGTTTCAAAATTGAAAGAAAACCTCCAACGGCACATAATCACTTTAATTACTAGGCAATGACATTTTACTAGTTAATAAGCAGCACCACTTTGCTCCCACCCAAACCACAATATTTCAGAGAAAGCGCTTTCACTAGATTCATCAAGGTATACCACCAACCTATCCGGGTGTGATAAGCCCTTCTGCATCAGCAATCATACTGAAGCCAATCCTGCATGTCAAATACATAACATAAGTCCAACCAAACAAGCACATAATCACTAAAAACCAATGTCAAACACAATTCTAGCAAAAGCATGAATAAAAACCCAAAATCAATACTCATAACGACGAACAAATTAGTTACCTGTCTTTTACACTAGAGCATGGCTCCATCAATTCTAGCTTGGTAGTTTACAGCTTGAGAAGTGGAAATTACACTCCCTAATCATTTTCCCTCCTCATTTTCCCTCCCTAATCCCTCCTCATTTTCCCTCCCTAATACATAATTAATGCTAATCTCATCTGCCAACCACTTCCTAAATCTCAGCCGTATATCTCATAACCTTTCATGTTCCTAGATAAACCAATCAGAATCTTACGCTAGGCACTTCCCCATCTATATAAACGATTGCATGCCCATAATCTCTGCTACCATCATTTTAACGTCAAAACAATTTCAACTTAACAATGGAAAGTGATGCACAAACTTTATTAGTCTTGCACTGCTTGAAGGGTACGAATAACACAACAAAATCTAACCATGTTTCTTTTCTTTCTTGATCTCTTATGTTTTGTTTCATATATATTTTTCAACTTGCACTAATTTATTTGAATCTTTGATCTTTTTCAGTTCCATTAGATCCAAATCCTATAACTGATTTGGACAAGTTTGTTAACAGATTGCGAGTTCAATATCGAACTCTTCACCTTGAGTTCCGTGTAACAGATGTGAGTGCAAGATTACTGATACTGTGTTTTTAGGGTTGCGACATTTCAAATTAATAGTTCATTTGCGATTTTCTCAATTTACTCACTTACTAATATCGGTTATGTATATTTTCCAGGGTGCACTTATGTTGCCAAATAACTTTGTCTCTGCTTTTGGTGCATCACTAGGTGATTACGCAACTTTTATCGACCCAAACAACAATAAGTTTGAGGTTATGGTTGAAAGGATACGTGGTACCGTATATTTACTGGATTCAATGCCATATGCGACTTTTATGATGTGTGTTTGGGTGGAACTATTGTGATGGTGTTTACCGGTGCTGGACAGTTAGGGATTAATGTGATTAATCGATCAGGACATGTTGTGGATCCTGCTCTTTTTATTCCTCCTATGAAATTTGAAATTGAGAAAACTATAGTGCCAACCTTTGTTTATGAAGGTGTTCTGGTCACAAGTGAAATCCTCTCATTCCATCATGATGAGAGTAATTTTCAAATCTATAGGAAGAAGGATTTAAACGAATTTGATGTCACTTCTGGATTTATGGTATAATGTTTTTGTATTTCATTTCTTTTTTTGGACCATTTCTAATACAAGATATAAAAAGTTGTTTTTAACGTTGTCATTTTTGTGCAGATGCTTATTTACAAGGGCATGTGTGATTTAACTATCGGGAAAAAGACCACTTCATTAAGAATGATTGATGATTGTGGAAACAAGTGGAATTACATCACTTTATTTGGAACCAGATCACATCACCACATCAAGCTTGGTGGAGGATGGAAAAGGATGGTACAGGCGCATAGACTTGAGGAAGGTGTCGTGGTTAAGGTTGGGTTTCCACATGCTAGCATGAACGACACCATCTACATTCAAGTCAAACGCTCAACTATTGTTTGAGTTTGATGTCTACAGTGCACTTGATGGAGTTTAGTTTTTAGGGTTTATGTTTTTGGTTCCGTTTCCATGTTTTTGAATTATCTTTTCATTTTAATGCAATTTATGGTATTATCTTTTCAGTTTAATGTACTATCTTTTAATTTCAATGCAATTTATGGTATTGAAATGTTTCTTCGTTTGACTAACAATATATAAATGTCATTTATAGATGATTGTTTACCATCAATTTATATTGTACCATAAGCCCTTATGCAGCCATAAAAAAATGAACAAGGACATGTCATAAACTATTAACAATACAGTGCATAAGACTCGCTAATTCATAGTCATAATTGAATTCTTAATTTGAAAATTACTGTTCAGAATTTTGATAACTCACGCATATCATCTTAAAATGTGAGTGCAAGACACAATACAATATATAATGTTCACACCAATCGGAAAAGCAAACATAACAAACTTATAATTCTCATATTAAATATAGACAACAAGTCCAAATCAATTGGAAGATGTTACTTCGTAACATTATATGAAACAAATATGTTATTTAATAAAACACTTTTAGTTTTAACTAGCCTTCAACAATTCATATTGTATAGATCACGAAAATCATGCATTGAAGGTAATTTCAAATAAGTAACTTTGTTTAACAAAATAGTGATCAATATATTTTTTGTGAATTTTTCGGTCTCGATTATAAATTATGATGTCACTTTTTTAATCCTCTCCATTTGTCTTATGATGTAATCTTAAATCAAAGAACATGAAGGGATTTGTGCAGATCTTCTTACTTGTGTGGTGTACGTGCTTGCATGTCTTTTCAAGACTCACATTAATTGTATTCGTAAGAGTATTGTAAGTATATACAGAGTCACCTCAATTAATGCATTTGGTGCAGGTGTTTTGTGAATTTATTGCTCAACTGTTATATTCTAAAAGGTCACTGTGCAAGCATTGATGATTGTGTGGCCCAATATTGAGGTTAGTAATGCGCGTGCAATGACTGAGAAACCAAAACTAAATTTTGAAGCGTGCAGACAAATTACACAATTACTTACACAGTCATAAATGCTTCATATTTTCCAATTAATCATTTATCAAGTGTGCCACAATCTTTAAGAATTTTATCAGATATCAAATGTATTGCCTTTTCACTTACTGCCAATCAATTAACTAGCGTGCTACTATTGTTTAATGCCCATGCACGTTATTTTGGTTTTTTCAAATCCAAAACCAGACAAGTGTTATCTTCCTTTAAGGCCAAATCCTATAGCCAACTACATATTTAACTCTTAACTATATAAGTGGGACTTAGTTGTGAGAATACAACTATTCTGTTCTTTTAGCACATTACTGTTTCTTTCAATTGATAAGATGGCAAACATTTTCACCCCCATTTCAGCCGTGACAGGTGGGAAGAAGGATTTGAAGTTGATTGTACGTGTGGCCCATATATGGCTCATCCGTGATAAGGGAAATCCAGACGATATCATCTTCATGAACATGATATTGGTTGATGAGAAGGTATATTATATAAACTTCATGTATAACCACAAACACGTATATGATTTTGTTTCGTGTTAATGTCATGTTGTTATTTTTTTAGCGAGGATGGATCCATGCCATTGTTCGTAAATACCTGGTGCCAACGATTCAAAAAATGGTTGAAGAAGGAGGAACATATAAGCTAGAGAATGTCATGGTAGGATTTAATGAGGGGAATTACAAACTCTTGCCACACAAGTACAAACTTAACATGATGGGAAATTCGAGATTTACTAAGGTGAATGCAAGAATTGTGCCTCGGAACGTGTTTGAATTCATATCCTTCAAAGACATTTTGATTTCTCAAGAAGAGGACGTTGTTGCTGGTATGAAATACTACATTTTAGTTATATGACTTTGTTTTTAGCTGTTTAGGTAAATGATAATGCAATTTTTTTTTGTAGATGTACTTGGTCATATAGTCGAGAAAGATAGTGTAAGCGAAACCGAGAAGAATGGAAGAAAAAGCAAAGTCATTGATCTTACACTAGAGGATTTAGAGTAAGCTATGCAATCTTGAAATAAGCGTGTTGTGCTGATTGTACAGTTTGGCAGATTGAGGAAGTATATGGGTAAATTCTTAAGTTAACTCTTATGGAAAGTTTTATGTACACACCGTAATTATAACTTTTCCGCCATATTAACTAATAGTTAATGAACAAACAGGTGCAATGGCATGGTGATAAGTGCCAGAAAGTTGTATTTTAAATGAATAATTAAGGCACTTTTGTTACTTGTTTTGCAAGTTATTTAGGGAAAAGCCGAGAGATAAGTGATCATAGCCCTTTTATGCTTTATCTATCTTACTTTACCCAATTTGTGCAGGAATTGAACTCAAAACATTGAGCAAAGAAGAAAAACAAAGAAAAAGTACAAAGGCTTACTCACCATGGCGAGTGATTAGTGAAGAAAGGCGAGTCCGAGGCGTGCTTAGGCAGAGAGCACCAGAGATCACACGCCTCCAACTCGCAACGGCGAACTGAAGGCGAGCTAAGAAGTCAAGTACTCGCCATAGCGAGCAACTTTACTCGCGAGGCGCGTTACGGTGGCCTAAACTCCTCAGAGCTAATGTGGCATAAACCCACTAGTGAAGAAACATCAACTCACGATGGCGAATGGAGTTACTCACGAGGCGAGTTAATGCTGATCAGACTTCCTATAAAAGCCCACTTGATCAATTCTTTTAAATATCTTAGAATCTTAGAGAATATTTGGCAATAGCTTTAGAGAGAGAGATAAGGCTTGTTCTTCATAGAGTGAGAGTTATAGAAGGTGGATTCTTTCTCATTTGTTGAGAAATCACAAAGTTGTAATGAATCCTTCCATTTCAATTCATTCTTGCAAGGCTTCCATGACAATGAGTAGCTAAATCTCCATTGTTGGGATTAGAGGCACTTGTTCTTAGAAAAACATGTAATCTTTTGATCTATAAATATATGGTTCTAGCATTTGATTTGATATTGAGATTATTCTTGCACTTTATTGTTTATGTTTGATTTAATTGTGATTGAAAAATACTTTTGAATCTAGGTTTAGAGTAATCCTCTATCCAAAGATAAATTCTAGACATGAAATTGATGTTTAGATAATCACTCTTCGTAAGCAAACTTAATGCTTTCTTATCGTTTGATAGATTGTTCTTTTCTGCGTTTTTCTATTTAGTTTGAGTATTTATCTTTTGTGTTGATGGTATTGTAATTCAAACAACATCTATGCAATATGTTTATAATTCTGCACTTCTAGAATCAAGTATTCCGTTTCAAGTTCTATTTGATAATTTTATCGAGTAATAAGTATGATCTGTTCAGAAGTCAACAATGGCTAATCACATTTTTTGTTTACAATTAGGCTAAAACTCTGAAAATAGATATTATTCGAAACATATTTCAGTGGTTATTTCGACTCGGCAACTAGAGATTTGTAGGTACTGTTACTTTTTAGAAGTTACTGAATTCTAACATTTTTAATTTAAATATAATGTAAATATTTATGGAACTTAATGATATGCCATTGTGAATAAAAGAAAAATTAATACTTATTATTGCTGCAAATACTAAACCTTCTTCAATCACGTCATCCATATAACAAGTCCAATTTCAAATATTTATGAAACTTAATGATATGCCATTTGAATAAAAGAAAAATTAATATTTATTATTGCTAATAGCATAATAAGGATACGAACCATTTTTATAACAAGTCCAATTTCAAATATTTTTGGAACTAAATGATATGCCATTGTGAATAAATGAAAAATTAATACTTATTATTGCTAGTCGAAAATTATTGGCATCAATAGATGGTTCAGTAGTAAACTAATGTCCTCGCCAAATGTCAACTATTGGTATTAATTATTGACACTAACAACTTTTGGAATTGGAACGTCATAATGCATTACAAAACAATTGACAGTTGTTGCTTTTATGGCTGCAATGAATAGAAATTATTACCAATAGAAGTGAATCGACATCCACATGTTATACTTTCTATATATTGGTGTCTTCTCCTTATAATTTAGTTGTAGGTTTTCATATCAAAATACTAAACAACCAAAAGATCCTGTAATTCAACCATGTTAGATCTTAAGTCAGCAAAAAATATCACCGATTTCGCTCTCTACTCATGCAGAGGTATCTTCTCTTTTAATAGAAACTTTATGTTAATATCATGTGATTAATCTTATATTTTTAAAGTGTGAGATTTGTTGTAACCGTGTAAAAAGAGTAATATGTAGAGAGTTGTTTTGCAGATGTTGCCTTATGAGAATATCATGTTGAAGATCCTGCATTTATGCAACTGCTGAAGCTAAAGTGGCGCACCTATCATGTATAGTACCACCCAGACGAGGTATGTTATACAAAACATATTGTGGTCAATCATACTGTTAGAAAATAATGAAGAATAAGGAAACTATTTTGCTATTTAATTGCTATAAAACAGAAGATCCTTTATATGAGGAAATTAGTTTTGAATCTGAGATGAAATTTACATAGAATGTGAGGTATAATTTGTTATGCTTTGTGCATATGCTGTAAAATTATTCCCAATCGTGAAACTCCAATTGCGTGGCTTCTTTCATTTATTTTCCATTTCAACTTTCAGTTGTATTTTTCATTATAGACATAGGTCAAACATGTATAATGTTAGTACCAACATTTGTAAGTGCATAATTGTTTTGTTTTGATGCATGTTTTCAAAACAGAACCATTTGATATTGGGTACAACTCTCAAAAAGGAGATCTGCAATTAGTTGAATAGGTATGTCACTTTGATCGATCCAGGACTCAATCAATTTGAGGTTGTCGTGGATAAATACGATGGAAAGCTCTGTTTCTCTCATGGAATAAAAGAACTCAACAAGGCCTATCAATTAGAGCATGGTGGCTGGATGTCTCTGATCCATGTTGTACCACAACTTTTTGTGATTCGGGTTCATGATCGCCATGACTATGAAATCAAGTATCCGATTTATCTCCCTCCTTTGAGTTTAAGACTAGATCATTCAATTTACGGTCCTAATGCAACACCTGGATCTATCAAAATCGACTACTCGATGCCTTATCGCCACGGATGCAACTGTTTAAAATTTAGTGTCACCAAATGGTTAACACTTGTAGATGTAACATCTGATCAATTGGTATATGTTTAGTATGGATTTAGTCACATAGTTCATTTTTTTTATCTGTCAATGACGATTTATTTATAAGATCTCACATGTGTCTGTTTACTTATTTTAACACAGACTTTCTCCTATGCTAAAGTATTTGATAACATCGTTAACAAGAATTGCAAAGAATTGGAAATTATTGACGATAGCAGACATCATTGGTTGTTCAATGTGGTCATTCATTATGACAAGGATGAAATCAAGTTTGGAGGGGATTGGAAAAAATTTTGCACCGCAAGGAATCTGTACGAGTGGAAGGCATTAAGGTTTGGAGCAAAAGACTTTGGTCACAAGATAGAAAGGTATGTCATTTTTTTTGAAGGATGCTATGTTTTGGTTGCTTCATTGTTTTCAACTATTATAGACTTCTATATATTGTGTCTAAATTTCTATCTTATTGATGCAAGTCATTATTCTACCTTTTTGTTAACACAAACTTCATGCCTACATAAATTTTTACTTAAGTTTCATATGAAGGTGTCATAAATGCAGCGACAATACAACCGCACTAACAAAAGTCATAATATTTCTACCTTATTAGTGCAAGTCATTATTCTACCTTTTTGTTAACACAAACTTCATGCCTACATAAATTTTTACTTAAGTTTCATATGAAGGTGTCATAAATGCAGCGACAATACAACCGCACTAACAAAAGTCATAATATT
>Ga0228711_1009082_pt1 | contig 13646 bp, 4 predicted proteins | sample MedpolnodulmetaG_2_FD_177996 | JGI IMG/M metagenome (GOLD analysis project Ga0228711, IMG submission 177996) | Root nodule microbial communities from Medicago polymorpha collected in Santa Monica, California, United States - brown nodules | ecosystem: Host-associated > Plants > Roots > Nodule...
ATATTATAGGGACCAATTTCAATATGAAATAATTTTACAAGGATTAAAACAAAATACCAAGGACCAAAACCAAATTTTATATATTTGCAGAGACTAAAACCAAGAAAATATTTTTACAAGGATTAAAACCAAAACGCCAGATATTTGCAGGGACCATTTTCATATTTAAGCCTATTATAAACATGAGGGAGTATATGTCATAATTCTTAATCATCAATGTGTGAGGTCATATCTGAATTGAATACATGTGTCTCACACTCAACTTTGTCTAATGTATTATATGGTAACTCATTTCTTTGAGAGGATATTTGGGAACTCATTATTATCTACTATAGGATATTTCAACATCTAATTTAATAATTAGGAGATGGCAAATATTGTTAGTTTGATTTTGATATTTAATTTCAGATATTTTGTTGAGGCTGGTATAATTACACGAGTCACAATCAACTATGAACTGTAATAGGAAAACAAGGTTATGCAATGCTACAAAGATAGTGCGAGTGACGTTGGTAGTCATTCACGAGATACCACAAAAATGATAGTGGATGAGTTTGAATTTTAAAGACAAAAAAGCATTAATAATTTGACATATATTATAAATAATTATATACGTGTTTCAACGTCAGATATGTCATACTCAATGTATATATAATTTAAGAATGGAAAAAAGAAAAAGGACATTGATCTAGAGAGGTTAATTGGTTTACCTTGAAGATGTGTATATAACTAATCAAAAGTAAATTAATGCTAGCTTCCATGGATTTCAAATTACCCAAAATTACAGTTTGCTTATGGTTCCCACCAAGGAAAAATTTATCCACTCATGTCTGTCACTGATGCAATGGAGTTGCGTATTAAAATATCTCAACTTGATCAACATGCTCTATTGGCGTTTTTGAGATTATAGAAAATCGCTTTTGTAAAAGAAATTAGTATTTTTTTAGGGCATAGTATTATATTTATGTTGAAAAGGACACATGTTTTTTATTTAAATATGTGCACAAAATATGTGTGTGCAACTTTGCGGAGATTAATCACTCGAGGTATCTTTTAACGTGTTAACATATCCAACGTATGTTTTTTCATACGCACCGGTCAAAAATCGATCTCAACATTAAATAATCAAGAAATTTGAATATCTACCATTTGTGCCACACTATTCTTTTAAGATTGAATACAAACATTTTTGTAAAAATATGAATTCTTATACTTAACAGCAATGAAGATTTCTACTTATTAATACGTATTTTAACTCTTATACATAAGCTAACATAGATGTCTTGGAGACTAGAGACTCAATTGGACTCCGAAAATTTTATCATTGAAAAGTACATGGCATATTTATGATCAACATATTATCATCATTCTTTAAAGGTAACAACTATATTATGGGACTTTCAAACTCTTTCTCATGTGTTTTATACCGATGAGATCTAGGATTTCTGTAAGAGTACAAAAAAAAGCTTCAGGCCAGCTTTTTGGTTTGAATAAATGCATGCAGATTTGATATTGAAAATATCTCGATTAGAAAGCCAGCCTTGTTGGATCATTAATCCAACATTATTTTTCTCCCTCTTTTTTGTCATATTCTAGCTTTCCTATGAACCAAACAATTTGTTGTCAGAAATTTCATCAATAGTGGATGACTATGATAATCATATCAACTTTTACTCCACATTGTCCTCTGTATATTCTCTCTAAGAGTGTACATCTTATTTTTTAGAACCCTATTGAATTCGCAAATTTATATCCACCGAAGCCATTGATTTGTTATCTCAGTTGCGGGGATGGAGTTAGAAAGAGGACCAACTGAGGTCACGATCTTTTGAAGTTTTAAAAAATAATTATATTAGTATGCAAATATTTTTTTATCTATATATATTTTCTGTGAACTTTATATGACATTGTATTATGGTCATTTTTTTACTTAATATATTGGGTCTTAAACACCTACTTTTTTAGGCATAACTACACTAATACTTAACTACAATCCTTAACAACAACGAAAAAGAAATTAAGATTTTGTCCGAAATTTACAAAAGAAGCTTAAATAATCCTTAACTAGAATCCCAATATTCGATTCCTCGCTGCAATTTCATTTAGAAAGATCAAATCATTATCTACAATTTTGGTTGCACACTACCAACAATTCATTGATCACAATTTCATCCTGAATTAATCCTCATGCTCTTGTATTTTTGTTGTTTCACATTTTCATTCGCTGCTATATAATCAAAATTTTCTTTAGTCTCTTATGTGAAGAAGTTTTTTTTCTTAGACTTGGCAAGATTTTGATGAAAACAAACTCACATCACAAAAGAAGAAAAACTACAGAGGCACGAGATGGATAATTGTAGATTATATAGTGGAAATCATTGTAAGTATGGTCTTTATCTTTGAATTATTACTTTCAACATCTATATAACTTAGAATGCTCAAGAAATCCTTTGGAACTTATCATAAATCATTTTTGGCTTAAACGCATTTTTCACCCCCTATGTTTGCAAATGTAGCGGTTTTGGCCCTCTTTTAAAAAAAATGGCAAGTGACCCCATGTTTACCCCCTTTTACAAAACTTCAAGTTTGACCTAGTCAACCATACGTGTCATGCCACATGTGTATTTCTTGATTTTTTTTATGCCATGCGTATATTTAGCTAATTAAAAAATCAAAAATTTGCAAATGTATTTCTTTATATACGTGCTTGCCACACAATCCCAAAAGTCTCGTGGTCGTTGGTGTCGCAATGCGTTACCCTATTACGAATGATACAACAAATGATTAAATTATCTTGTAATTTAAATATACACAACAAAATACAACTATTTTTTTAAACACACTAAAATGAAAATAGCATAATACAACATTAATCAATACAACATGTAATTAAAAATTCAAAAACTAAAATTCATAAAACATACGATTACATAAACTAACACACCATGAGTGAACATAATCTACTCATCATCACTATCACTTGTAAAAAATAAGTACAACGGGTCCCCTCCATTTGTTCTCCAACGAAACATGTCGTCCACATCAAAGTCTCTTTCAAGAGTCTGAATATCATAGCTTATATTGTAGTCGTCAGTGTCATTTGCCGACGAGTAGCATGACGTTACATGTGCAATATGTTTCACCCTTCGAGCATGATCATTATTTAAGGAGAAAAAACCGTTGGAAACCCATATTAATTTTGATAGCGTATGAACGGTTCAGTTATATGCTAAAATTTAGCGGTGCAACGTATTCAAATAGGCATATGCATTGTGATAATGAGAAAGGAATAAGTTGAGAGAAGAGAAAATGTAAGAAAGAAAGATGAAATGGTGTGAGAGATTGATAAATGAGGGTATGTATTTATAGTGTATGAAAATATAATATTTTAACTAATTCTATAAAAATAAAAAAATGTGAAAAATGAAAGAAAAAAATGTGACAGGTGGAAGTTGCATTGCGTCTATTAAAAAAAAAAATTACATCTCAAGTGGGACTTGAGACATATAATAAGGACAAAATAATTGCAGCTTTTTGGTATGTCATAAGAGGGACTTGAGACATGGGAGTCAATTGGTAAAAGTAGGGTAGATTTGGAATTTTTTTTTTTTTGAACTAGGGTAGTTTTAGAATTTCAATTTCAAAATTGGCCAGAAAAATTTCCAGAATTTTTTTTTCTGCCCTAAAATGAAATGGAAATTCTAAATATGCCCTACTTGAATTTTTTTTCTTCCAAAACTGCCCTATTTTTGAACAACTGACCCCCATGTCACAAGTCCCTCTTGCGACATAACCTCCAATTTTCAAAATTTGTAATATTTTTGTCTTTATTATATGTCATAAGTGGGACTTGCGACATGCCATTTTTCTTTTCGTTTTTTATTTTATTATTTTAATAGAATTAGTTTTTAAAATTTAAAAAAACAATTGAAATAAATATTTATTATCTAAGATGACACATTTAAATGTACAATACATTTAAATATTTCTTCTTTGGACATTATGTGGTCCTTTTCCACACCATGATGCGCCAACATTTCTTCGTGGATTTTGCCGCGTTGGAGCAGGAGGAATAATTTGAGGTCGAGATCTTTGACGATGAATTGGTTGACCGTCAGTTTCGTCATTGTGCACTTGAATACTTTGATCAAGCATCAACGACACATTGTCTTCCCTTGCAGGACATGCCGTATTGAGAAATTGATTATCATCATTGGAGTTTAATGATAAATGATCCAATGATGATTCATCGAACTCAGCGTCATTTGCAGGAGAAATTGAAAAATTATATTCGAAACCCAGTGTGAATTGGGGATATAGGTCAGTTGGTGTTGGTAGCTTGTTGTAGTGTGGGTTGCTGACATTTGGTTGTTGTTGTTTTGGTTATTGGCTTGGGGGTTATTTGTGTAGGATGTAATGGGTTGGTTTATATCATTGTAAGCATAGGTTGACATGTAATCATTCATGTAAGATGTAAGATGACTCATAGATCGGTGGATAATGATCTCTAGGTGTTGTGTATGGTGGTGGTGTGATAATTTGGTGCAGTGGGGTGTTAACATCAAGAAAGGCGAAGTCGAAATTTTATGGTAGTATTGTTGTTGGGTTGCTGGTTGTTTGGTAGTTGGATGGTTTGGTAAATCGTTGATCAAGTCCTGAGAAGAAGCTTGGCGACAGTGGTATGTTGTTGTTGTTCTCTGGTTCTGACTCTGAAACATACCCCGACTCTGATTCTGCGTCAAATTCCTGCTCTGCCACCTCATGTGGGTGATCATGATAATCAATCAATCCTCAAATTTGGATTGCACACAGTTGTATACCAATTAATATACTCATCACTAGGGACTAGCGTTCTCCTTGGCCCACGAGGTAAAGTATATGCACTTCGATTGTGCCAATGGGTACACGCTTCTAGAAAATGCGATTCAATGTCTTTATAAAATTTCTTGAACTGTTTGTCAAATTTGTGGTATGACCAGTCATTCCCGAAAAAATTGCATTAATACTGAACATTAGTAGCAATCTAGGCATACTTTTTTTTATTGCATTTGGTTTGTATTTTATTAAATATTTCTTCTTTATTTAAATGTATTGTACCTTTAAATGTGTCATCTTAAATAATAAATATTTATTTCAATTGTTTTTTTTTTAATTTTAAAAACTAATTCTATTAAAATAAAAAAAAACGAAAAAAAGGCATGTCGCAAGTCCCACTTGTGACATATAATAAAGACAAAAATATTACAAATTTTGAGAATTGAGGGTTATGTCGCAAGAGGGACTTGTGACATAGGGGTATATTGCAAGTCAAAGTTGTGACATGGGTCAGCTGGTCAAAGGCAGGGCAATTTTGGATTTTTTTTTTCTTCAAGTAAGGCAGATTTAGAATTCCCATTTTATTTTAGGGCAGAATTTTTTTTTCCTTTCAAAATTTCATTTTCTAAAGCCGCTGTAAATATACTTCAGATAAATACAACCTTAAGAAACTTTCATATTCAATAATCTAAGAATTAGTATCACTTTCTTATTTAAACTTTCAAACATCTATTTTGTGAAACCTTGATTATAATTTCATATCCAAAAATGTTACAAAGTATTAGGTTATATTCTATTGAAAGTGATATTGATTTGATATAGTCGTACAATTGTTCTTCATCATTCATTTGTAACATTCTCATCAATTGTTGGTGGGAATTATTGTTAGTGGGGTGCTACCTTATGATTATTGTAAAATGTTCTTTGATTCAAGAGGAATCAAAGTCCACCAAAAGTGTTTAATATTTGTGTTGTAATCAAAAGAGAGGGTCTCTTTCTTGTGTTTATGTTAGAAAGATGGTTAGGGGTCTTAGGGTAAGATTGTTTATAACAAAGATTCTAACATAGCTAGAAAAACCCTTCTTATCCAATGCTTTATATTGTTCGTTAATAGGCTTACACAATTCACGATCACCTCTATTGCTCCACTACTTAAGTCTCTCACTCTCACTTTAATCACCAAATAGCTTGTGTTTTCTTATGGTTTTTAGCATTTTCATTTTATCCCATCCGTCTCATTTTAATTGTCGATTTAGAGTTGTGTGCGGTTTTTAAAAAAAATGATTAGTTGAGTTAATTTACTACAACATTCTTACTAATTATAGTTAGTGAAGTAGTTAGGTGAAGTGAAATTCAATAAAGAATGATATATAATAATAAAAAATAATAAATATTGTATTGATATTTTATAGTGATAATTATTTGTAGCTCATTTTAAAAAAGAAAAGAAGGTGAAACCTCTTGAAAACTTAAACTATGCAGATTTATGCAAATTACATCTAAATGAAAATAGACAATGAATACTGCGTTACATCATTTTTGTATCACTCTCAATCAATAGCTTTTTGTGAACTTATCCTAAAATAGTTATTCCAAAACCTGGCCAGCAGAACAATTTCGGAAATTTGATCTGTCTGGTCATTTATTTGTTTTTTCTAGTAACGAAAATCTGTGTTGTTTCAAGAATGGAGAACAACTTTCGAAAGATATAAATATATTGTCGTTTTTTATCATGAGTGACGACATGGGTTTTTTGTTCTTGTTTTTAGACATTTTTTTTCTATAGGATCTCCCTAAAATCAGGGTATTCTATTTTCTATAGGGTTTGGGCGGTATCTTTAAGATAATTATTAGGTCTTTTTGACCAATTTATTCAGGCTGGTATACCAATTTTTGTTTTTAGTGGATAGCTTTTTTTTTTTTGTTTTTCCACTTTTTTTTCTTATCAATTTTAGTTATATTTTTTGTGTGTGAATCAGATATCACATGCATCCAATTGCATATATTAATATCTTGAGTCAAATACGATCATATTCAACGATAAACCTTTCATTTAAGAGATTCAACACTGTTGTATTTTTAGATGTGGATTTGAATCTATGACTTTTGATTAGATTGAAAGAGATCTTTACCATCTCATTAAAATGTTCTTAAGTATTTTAGTTATATTTTTTAGTTATTGACATTTGTATAATTGAAATTCAAGTGATAAGTGCCACCCGACAGTTTTTATGACACTGCGGAGACCTAAAAATATTTGTACTATTAATTAGGCTTATTGTACTTTTGTTAAAATTCTGATCTCAATCCATAATTATGCCTTAAAAAACAAATCTTTGACTAAAGTGATTGTTTTCCTTTGGATTTAAAATTGGTGTATTAGATCACCATTTTTTTTAGCGAAAAATATGGTTTGGGACCAAGTTTATAATAAATGTGATATTTCAGGGACTAAAAAGTTCAATTTTAAAAAAGATGGATGATTTTGCATATGTAGCCATTTCAAGAAGGTTTTATTTAAAATATGGTTGTAGTAATATCTTTCTAATAGTCAAAATCAAAAAGTTGTGGACCGTTAACAAAACCTCCTACAACCACATTCTTACTAGTGTTTTTCAATGTAGAATGTTTACTCATGCATGGTTAAATGCTCAATCACGATGTCAATCGCATGTATATGAAAAGATAAGATGGTATGAATTGTTATTTGGTAGAAATAAATCTTTTTAAAATATGTTTCAAAATCCTTTCTTTCATTTAAGAAAAATACGTTTATCAAAATAAAATTGAAAAAAAAATTAAAGGTAAAGAAAGAATGAAAATAATAAAAAGAAAACCGTGAATTTTTGTACTAGTTCACTTCCTTATATGTGAACCCCATGATTTTAGTTCATATATGAAATCTTTCTAACAATCATCTAAGAAATATTAATTAGATAAACATACAATTACTATGTCATTATTGAGTCTTAATTTTTATTTTTTTCTGAACATGTCATTGAGTCTTAATTAAAAATATACACATTATTTAATTAACAGTAATTGTATTAAAAATATACACACTATTGAGTCTTAAATTCTTAATGCCATTGTATTTTTAATATACTATGTTTATCTAATAATATTTCTTAGATGATTGTTAGAAAGATCTCATATATGAATTAAAATACTAATGATTTTCTTCAACTTTGTATATACTGTTTTTTTTCGAATAATTTTATTACTATTTATTCATGCAACAAGTATATTAACGAATCAAGCATAAAAATATGGATAGCCGTGCGAAGGAATTAAAGTTGGTGGTTTCGTGTTTGGACTCCAACAAGCAATTAGGCTGAGTTTGGTGGAATCCACCATGCATATATAATAATATTGGGGAAGCACTATAAACAGATGTGAAATAAATGCTGTTATAAGGTGGGTAGGTATAAATAAAAACAAATCATGTTCTCTTTACGTAAATAGCAACAGTATAGTGCATATACTGTAAAGCATATACGTGACTCAGATATGATTGTGTAATTACAATACACGAAAAATTTAATACCACGAAAATTAATGTAAATCTCTCACTCTATAAACGTGTTTTCCATTTTTTTTAAACTCATTTTAGTAGTAATTAACAGTTAGTTATCCTGGTAAAAATTTAGAATATACGAGTTAACAATATGAATTTATAGTTATTAAAAAAAATCAAGACAAGAATAGATAATAGAAAGAATAAAAAGATGCTAGGGTTCTATAATAAAATGTAAAGTCTCAACAATACAAAACAATAGAAAGATATAGAGTCGTGTTGGGATTAGATATGGTTACCTATCCCCCTAATGTATCCTCTTAATCGATTATATACTTTCAAAGTTTCAACTATACATGCACTTTTTTTGTTGATATTAACTATACATGCACCTGTCGCTCATCATACATTCATGTGTCAGGTAAACAATGGAATATCTATTGTATTTATGAACTTCCGATGTCTCTCTCATTTAATAAATACAATGACATTAAGACTCAATAGTGGGTGAGTGTACACTTATTCCTATGTCTAGCAACTATGATCCACGAATGAATTTATTCCATATCATTTTGATAGAAATTCCATGTCTATAGTTAAACATCGGGAAAACATTAAGTAAAGGAATCAACCATCGATATAGTTCAACAAAGATTATATATAACCAACCAAATTAAGAGTTTACATCAATACACTAGCTAACTAACCTAGTTCCAACACAGAAAGTGAAACTAGTTACACAAATTCATGGTAGCTAACAAAGGAATAGAAGTTGGGCAGAGCAGCATCAAATGTCTGATGTCCAAGATATAATGGTCCTAATAATGAAAGTAACTCTCTCTCTTTCTCTCGGTAAATTTTCTCTCTCTTGGTAAAAAAAAAATGACTATCTAAGAATAAGGCAGTGAGCCTTTATATATAGATTTCATAAAAGTGGACTTTCGCTAAGCGAAATCATGACCGTTTAGAAAATTGACGTTTCTTCACATGGATGGTAATGTTAGCTCATCCTTTTAGGTCACTAATGCCACCATAATTCGCTAAGCAAAGTGACACTCGTTTAAAGAATCAACTCTTTGCAATTTTCTTGAACTTTTTTGTTTCATTCACATTGATCTCGTTGCTTCTCACTTAGAGATCTGTCTTTCAACTCGGTTCCACCTCAATTAACGAATTGCTTTAGAGTTAGCATCTTGATCCCATCTCATTCATGTATCTTTGAGAAATTAACACTACAAAATGTACTGAATTACGCTAAAGTAGTTGTATTGGTCCTCAAAAGCTAATTTACGGCTACTTTACAACAGGTTATAGAAATTTTCTGAAATTACTTGTAAAACAAGTCCACAAGTGTCACTAAAATATGTGTAAAAATACGTAAGTTTTTCACTTGTATATTCTCTCCAACTTAAAAATGTGTTTGTCCCCAAACAAAACTCTTAAAGAAATCTTTAAAACAAGTTCAAACAATGATGCATAAATTTCCGGGTTTGTAATCAATCAACAATTTCAAATGTTTCATTTGTGCATGATTCAATGATTTGCAATTTAAAGACATAATTTATAATTGTCCATGTTAACCCCAACTACAATTTCTTAGAAATCGTGGCCCAGAAATTGTGGTTGGGCCTAACACAACCCCACCAAACCGGCTTGTGAGGTGAGGATTGCCCTCACTTATAAACACATTGTCAGGCCATGTCCTGTCCGATGTGAGACTCTTAACGCGTCCCCTCACGACCAACACTATTGAACTTGGTTCATGGACATAAATGGTGGGTGGCCCGATAGCGGAAACCTGATAGCAGGTGGCCCAATGGATATTGAAGAGACTCTGATACCATCTTATAAATCGTGGTTGGGCCTAACACAACCCCACAAAACCGGCTTGTGAGGATTGCCCCCACTTATAAACACATTGTCCTATCCGATGTGGGACTCTTAACAATCCATGAAGTAGAATTTGAAATTGAAATAGTTCCTAAATTCAAGTAAGAATCTGAACTTTCTAAAATAGTAGGTTAATTGATAAGAATCTCAAGTATTTCATTCAAGGGTGAAGGTTTCTCTCAACCCAGGCAATATATTCACAACAAATCAATTTCAACATACATCTCAACAATAATACCAAATGTGCTATTAATCACATATCACTAAAGTCTTTATTAGGGTTGTAATGAGGCTAGGCTAAAAAAAAAAAAAGTTTTTCTAGAAGTTAAAACAACCCAAGCATAAGAGAGCATTTATTTACTATGCACAACTATTTATATTTCACAATCTTTATTTCATTTTACTCACAACCCATTGATGATTCTTTTCACAAATTTCTCATTTCTTTGATTTTTTATTTTATTTTCGTCGTGGTTTTGTCCTTTTTATTTCTTTTTCATTTGTCAAGGTAGTTTTTCTTTGGCTTAAATGTGTGATTAATCCCTGCACTTTGGCCAATTTTTGGCATTGGTTCCTACACTTTTTTTTGTTTGGTTTAGGTCCCTGCACTTTGTAAAAAAATTGTTATTAGTCCCTCTGTTAGTTGACTGTTAAAAAAAACTACAAAACTAACGGAGTGTAACGTGGTCCAATTATTTTGTGACACGTGTTACACTACAAGACAAAATTTAAAAAATAAAAGAAAATCCAATTTATAACTCATAAACAATTATTTTCATTAATATTTATTCAGATTTAATCAACAAAAACAAAATCATCATAAAGAGGGATTAATCGTGAGACCAACTCCAATTCTAATTTCTACTTCTTCCTCTAAAATTCACCACCATCACAATCAACAAAAAGTCCAATTTCATATTTTTTAAAACTTGATTCCGCAAAATGTGCATTCCCAGAAACTATTTTACTGGAAATCAGCCCAGTGATACAACAATTATGATCTCCAAACGTGTTTCCTCCACAACAAACAGAAAAAAAAAACTACGAAAGCGCGAACGGAAATAGAGTTGAAAATTGATGGTGGAGGTCGAAATCGATTGCGATCTCAGTGTTCAGTCACATTTTTGGATTTAGAGTTCAATTTGAAACCCTAGAATCCATTCTCCCCCCCTTTCTAAATGTTCAATAACTGTTTCCTCTTTCTTCTTTGATTCTTTTTTGGTTTATGATGTTTTTTTATTTCTAATTAAATAATACTTAATAATAATATTAATTAAAAACAATTATTTTATTTGAATTCTTTTAAATTTTAAATTTTGTCTTGTAGTGTTCCACGTGACACGAAATAATTGGACCACGTGGCACTCTGTTAGTTTTGGAGTTTTTTTTAACAGTCAACTAACAGAGGGATTAATAACAATTTTTTTACAAAGTGCAGGGACCTAAACAAAAAAAAAAAAGTGCAGGAACCAATGCCAAAAATTGGCCAAAGTGCAGGGACTAATCACACATTTAAGCATTTTTCTTTTTGTTTTCTTTACCATCACATTTGTCTCTTTTATTGTGAGCTACCTCTCCAAACTTGTATAAAACCATAATGTCAAATAAATGCTCTTTTATCCTAAGACAAAATAACATGAGTTTATTATTATTATTATTATTTTGGTTTAGGGTTTCATTTTTTTTCTTCCAAAAAGAATGAAAAAAATTCAATTTGGATCAAATGGGTTTGACTTAAGGATCACTACTCATATCCATGAATCAGACATATTGAGTTTCAAACAAGATTCGGTCAAAATCAACCGAGTGAAATACAATTGTTGGCTCTCAAATATATAAATAGTGGAAGTTGCACACAATCTTTACTCAGTTAGGTCTAAATGATTCAGAAAAGATTAACATCTTACCAAAGAATGGATGAAATCATTCTTAAATAAAGTAACTCGGTTGATACTCATGCTAATATTCGAGGACAGTTACAAAGTTTTACCTCAAATATAACAATTAAAAAAGTTACTTTTCTAATCATGCATTGTTTTTAATTTATCACAAATGTAGACATTTTGAACATATGCATCAATACTCACAAATATTTGATCATTTTCTAATAAAAATGTAATTATAATTGACTTAAATAAATACCAGTTATGTATATGTGTTTTTAGCCATCTACTTTTACCTGCCACTCCCTCCAAGAAATGTGGACTGACCACGCGCCAAGATTATCCATTTATCTTGTTGTGCCTGCATTTGAAGCAATGTGAGAAATATAGTCCCAAAATTTCTTTTAAATTTACTAAGAGACTTAGATAGACTCTTAGCGATTAATTACAAGGAATTTTAGTTTTAACATTTTTGATCCAATCGCTTAGTGTAGTCAAAATGTGTGTTTTGTTGGTTGTAACGGGGTAGTGCATATATGGTGTGAGAGATTGAAACTTGAGGACAATATTTTTAGATTCATTTTTCAATGTTAGTCTCATATCAACTATATATGGATGAACTAAATATTGTATATATAAGGAAGGTGACTCATATACCCTATTGTCTTAAGGTTTTGAGTGGAGATGTAGTATCAAGATATCTTGTCGGTCTTGATCATTAATCTGCGGTTGCTCACGTCACTCTCCTTGACTCCCTAGCAAGTATATTAGTGCTCTGGTTAAGCTTTGATAGGAAGTAGGAGTGAATCTCGGTGCATTAGATCCTTGTATCGAAAGTCTTCTTAGCGGTGTATTCAGGAGTCATGTTATGTTGGTTGTAACAGCGCCACAAGTATTAATATATGATATGAGATTCCCACACTTGAGGGTGAGGTAATTGAAATATTCTAGTGTAAGTACTCCCATGTCAATTATGAATGAACTAAACGCTAGATATATGTTCGATATATATGAGAGCTGATCTATATAATATAATGCATTTAAATTTTGAATGAAGATGTAATGGAAAAATGTCTTAACTAGTGGTCTTAGAACATTAATATTTTGCTATTCTTGGCGTTCCCCCCCGACTCCCTAACACAATAATCATCATTTGAATACATGGATAGAGTAAATAAGTGATTCTAAGATTGCTGAAATAAGATTGGGCATATATACCCATTGATGAGGGTCTCTACCAATTCCTTCGAAAAACATACCCTCTACCTATATTATCTTAGTAGTTATTGTCGAGTATTTTTGTACCCTCTAGCTAATGGGTATCAAGGTTAAGGTTTCTATGCCAATATCTTATTGCCTTTTAAAAATATTCCTTACTTTATATATATATATATATATATAGCAAAAATTGTTGAAAATGACTAGCTAGCAAGTAGCCATGAAGGTATAAGGCAGACATGGGATGCATTTCTATCTAACTAAATAGATATATCGAGGATTATTATCTATACTGGTTGGTAATCTTACATCTTCATCTAAAA
>Ga0228711_1009086_pt1 | contig 13640 bp, 6 predicted proteins | sample MedpolnodulmetaG_2_FD_177996 | JGI IMG/M metagenome (GOLD analysis project Ga0228711, IMG submission 177996) | Root nodule microbial communities from Medicago polymorpha collected in Santa Monica, California, United States - brown nodules | ecosystem: Host-associated > Plants > Roots > Nodule...
GGGAGATTGTTAGAACGAAAAATGTTTAACATATGTTACCCTTAGAGTTTTGATGATAACAAGGTATTAAAAATTGTCAATTGGATATGCTAATATTTGTTCAAGTGTATAGGACCATAGACAAAATATTATATCTTTAAGAGGTTCTGGAAGAACAAAAGAGAGCAAAAGAATCAACAAAAAGGAAGCTTGAAGCTCCCGAAGAAAAGTGCTCCTGAAGTTCAAAGCGCTCCTGAAGTGATGACATCATCAGAAGTCAGTTTATCAGAAGCAAGATCACCAGAAGCTGAAGTTCATCAGGAGCTGAAGAACTTAAAGCTTCAAAAGCTGGAATCTCATTTAATCATGCCTAAGAGTTGCTAAAGACGGAAAGAAGTTCAACAACGGCCTTGAGATGAAATTTGAAAGCATTAGATGCTTATTAACGTTGAAAAAGGACAAATGTACGAACTGTACAACCACCTTCTCCACTACTTTGGTCGTACTTTGTAACAAGACAAGGATAACAGCTCTGCCTGCAGAAATGTTCCTTCATACAAGGAATGGATTTGAAATTGATTCATAGGACAATAACCATATCAGGCAAAAGATCATTGGTGATTATCAACAAACTTCAAACGACTATTTTTTTTGTGCTGGCAATTCTCTAACGTATTTTTCGCACCACTATATAAAGGAGTGAAGACCTACAAGTTGGAAGAAACAATACAACAGACTTGAGCAATACACACACATACAAAAGCTAGACTCTCACAACAATTCATACTCTGTTATTGTTTGCATTTCAAAGTAACTTAAAATTTCTTAGCAAAGTCCATTTTTTTAGAAATTCTATAGTCTCAAGTCTTAAGAGTCTGTAATTGATTTGTATTGTGAACATTACTGATTGTATATTAAGTGTTCAAATTCAAACAATGTTATGTGTAAATCTGTTTGATTGTAAGCAGTTGTGCTTGAGCATTAGAAGTCTCTTGCAGTTATACTTGAGCATTATAAGTATCTTGCTTGGGTGCTTGAGCATAGGAAATCTATTGCTTGTGTGCTTGAGTAATTTGAAGTCTCATACTAGTTGTAGTGTTGAACAATTGTAATTTGAGATTACAAACTCTCATTGGAAGTGCAAGGGGACATGACTACTTCCGATTTTGACTTTAGGAGAAAACGAAGAAAAAACAAACACAGTTCAACTCCCTCTTCTTGTGTTTTTCTCACCTTCATTGCATTGTGTGAGAATTAGAGGATCATCACCGGGGACTTGAAATTTCAATACGGGTGTGGCACACTTCGAAATTCATTAGCACTGGAAAAGTGTGCCCTCTTGTGTCCGCCGAGTGCTTGAGCAGACTTGAACACTGTTGCAACATGGGCACGGAAAAGGCTTCTGATCTGTTAAATCACCATTGTGTTCACTTTTGAAGTATGCTTTGTGCCCAGGTCGGAACATTTTTCCCCACCTCTCACACTTGAATCTGGCTTGAGAGTCTGCTTGAGCAAGCAAGTTACCTCTGCTTTCGCCGTCTTTTGCCTTTATTTTTCGTTTCTTGATCCTTTCCCTTTTTTGCACATCTTTCTAAAACCCCATACCATCATAATATTTGGATCTCTTTACAGATCTTTTGTATCAGCCGCTGCATTAAGTTTGTGGCAGCAATTGGATCTCTTTGTGGGTTCGGTTTTCCGTGTAGGACACAGATTCATTTGCTCTGTTTGAGTTTGCGGGGAAGGCAGAGAAGCTTTGTTTCATTGATAGGAAATTCTGTATTTGTAGTTTTTTCGGGATGGCAAGTCTGTGGGGAAGCAGATTGATTTCGACGTGGGTTAAATCGGCCGAATTGTCTACAGCTTAATTATTAGTTTCAAACTTTGGAGGAATCGGCAATTTGACCCATGTAGTTGACCCCACTTAATGGGATTGCTAGGTTGCTGTTATTGTTGCTGTGTATTATAGTTGTGTGAATTTTAGGTTAAGATCATATCCTTCATTCTACACATAATGATATTTTATCAGGTTGTGTTTTTGTTCATTTTTTCTTCCCAGGTTCTGGAATTACATTGAAATCTTAAGATGCCGGCTACAGCAGGTAGGGTTCGCATGCCTGCGAACAATAGGGTTCACAGTAGTGCAGCCCTCCAAACCCATGGCATATGGCAGAGTGCCATTGGCTATGACCCTTAAGCACCCAATAAGGATGACAAGGATACTTCTCAAAGTCAGCCAAATGCAGACCCTGATGCAGATAATGCATATGCCAGCTTCCAAGGGTTTCTACAGCTCGCTAAGAAAACCAATGCTGACGTGGATGTGTCCCGTGGAGCTTGCAAGAAGTGCGGCCGTGTTGGGCACCTCAAGTTTCAGTGCAAGAACACTGAAAATCAAAGATGACAAGGAGGAGAAGGATCTTGAAGCAATGCGGTCACTGGGGTTTGTTGGAATGGATAAGTTGACGGGAAAGGCTGAGGTGGATAAGAGAAGTAATGTTGAGAGCTCAGAAGAGGAGGAAGAGGATAGCGAGAGTTCAGATTCTGAGATTGATTCAGAGGTTGAGAGAGCTATTGCTAAAAGGTCTGGGAAGAAAGTTAGTGAGAAGAGAGGTTCTTATAGAAAAAAGGATGACTCAGATGATGATGAGTCAGACAAAGATTCTGACCGAAAGAGGAAAAAGAGAGGTAGGGAAAAGAAAAGGAGTGTTAAGACTAAGAGGGAAGCTAGTGATTCAGATGGCTCCGATGAAAGGAGGAGGAAGAAAAAGAGGGAGCACAGGAGAAGCAGGAGGGACAAGTCTCCAGATGATAGTGATGAATATAGGCACAAGAAAAGGAAGAGTAGAAAAGAGAAGAGGAGAAGGAGAAGTCCTCTTTCAGATTCTGATTCTGAAACATCCGAGGATTCTACTTCGCGGCACAAGCGAAATAGCAAGAGGGCTTCATCGTCAACTGACAGTGATTCGGGTGATGGATATAATGGTTCAAGGAAGGGTAGGGATGTCAAAAAATCAGAAAAGAGGAGGAGATGCCACCATGGAGATGATGATTAGAGGAGCAATGGAGTAGTCAATCGTATGTCCTTTGATTTTTCTAAACTTTAATCATATGTCCTTTGGTGATTGTAAATTTTTATCTACCATACATCTATATGCTTGTTCAAATATTCAGTTGATTGAGCTTCAGAATATAGTTACAGTATGACACTATGACTTGATATTATTGATTTTTCACACTTATTTATGATTGGATATGTGGATGGTTGTTTTGCTGTTGAATGTGCTTTATATTTTGTGTTATTTTGTAGCCTTTAAGAGCTTAATTAGAAGTGGGAGTTGTATGCGTTTGGTATGTTTGCTTCTTAAATTTGGGTAAATATGACCATTGCTTCCTTTTTCATCAGAGCCTCCAGGGCTCTCAGCAGTCACCCTTTCTGCTCAAACTTTCTACTTCTCTTTACTATCAGCTACTTCCTTTGTGTCCTCCCCTTTTCTGACCTTGTCCTAAATTTTGCAATGGTAGACCATCCCAACCAGATGTTGATCAACCCAACTCTCATTACTTGTTCCTAGATTTCTAATTTTATCATATCAATCATCAATCATCTAGTTAGTTATTTTCTACAAAATTATTTGGATGTTATTCAATTGCTTTCCTTTTAGTTTTAGATTAATAAATAATTAAAGAAGCTAGGGTACAAGACTTGTCGGGTAACAAATGTTGCTGGAAGTGGTTTTGGAGAGAGAAGAGACACTGCTTTTTCACTTGATGGAAAATGGTGTCGTTAGTTAGTGGTCATGGTTTTTATACAACTAGCTTTTAGTCCTTTTATGTTTTGGAACAATGTGAAGGTGATGTTGGTGACACTTATTATGGACTGTGAAAATTGCTGTTCATAGAGCTCAAGTTGAATGCAGTGCCTCTATTTCAGGCCAAGTCTTTTTCCCCAAGTGTTTAATTTGTTTTAACTATTACCCTACTGGTGTTTCATCTAGAATCTAGATCATCTTCATCTGCATCTTCGTCTCTCTGTTGATATTTGTAGGGATTAGAATTACATTAAGTTTGTAACTAAGATGCTTTGGTACGGAACCGGGTATGAGATATTTACTCATTTTGCAATATCGTTTTATCTTGTACAGATTATCGATAGCATGCAGAAAATGATTTTTGAGAAGGCAAAGTTCTTCTAATGGAATTTTTCTTAACATGTACAGTTTATTTATATGGTAAATAGAGCTTGATTGGTTTGGTATAGAGAGAATATCTGATGCTTCAATCTAATAATTGTTGTAATTGCATAAGATTTTTTAAAAGTGCTAAATATTTGCAAGGGTTAATACTACTACCCTACAGATCAAACGACACCATTATATACATACATGTACTATTTAAGCTAATTTATTTTGTTTTGACAACTAATTGCAGATCAAAGTTTTGCAACTGAGGTCTCTATTTCAGTTTTGCATATCAAAGTAAGTTCATACTTTTCCGAAAGGTGAATATTTGTTTCATTCGTGTCTTCTATCTTGCATTTATCTGCTATGAACGTGTTTAGTCGGCACAAGTTAATATATTAACTTGGTCATACTTATCGTAATAACAATCGTTTTGATTGCTTAAAGGGACCAATAATACATATACTGCCGATATAGTATCCTACGTGTTCAACCCTAGGGTAGAAGACTGATGGAGTTGCGATGTATTTGTTCTGGATTTCTTATTGCTTGCTTTATGATTGGCATGTTGTTAACTAATGTGTTAATCTGAAATAAAAATGGAAGTTCCCAAGCTTCATAAATCGATGGATAAAAGGGTGAGTAATGATATGAGAAGAGTTACAAATGAATTTGTGACAGACTATCAATTTTGTGGAGTTTTCTTGTGTCCAATATCTGTATAAAAGAATAGGAAAGTATTTAGAGACAATATTTATCCACACACATAATAGTGTGACAACGTTAGATAATATTAATAATCATTTTGGTCCTTTAAAGATAAGGGATTGGTCAAATTTGTTCCTGGATGACAGAGATTACTCAAGCGGTCCCTAAAAGATGACTCCATCAGTCAAATTGGTCTTAAGGTTAAGAAGCTTGAGTTAACATTCATAGAGATGCGCATGTGGTGCTTTTGGATCATTTAGGATTCACATGTGGCAAGATTTTACACATCTTCCCCATGTAAGGTGTTGTTTCTCCTAAAAATAAAAAATCTCATAATTCTTTCTTTCTCCATTTACTTATCTTCGATAATAAAAAATGAAACCATTACTTAATCTCGATATTCCCTTTCTATCTCATTTCCTTCTTTAATCAAAGAACGAAACTCTAACTACTAAAAGATGAGTTAGGCAAGAGCAGAGATTGGTATATGACACATCATGGAAATGAAATTAAAAGTGGAACCAAAGAGAACAGAGTAAAATATGCAGTTCCATTCTCCGATCTGTGATTGACAACACTAGAAGTATGTTTAAGAACCAATAGAACATGCACAAATAAATATATAAATTTGCTATTCCTATATGACTTCATTCAGCCTTCTCAACCGCTTGGGTTTTGCTTTTTTCCCCATTTTATTATTCGAACTAGTTGCCACCTCTACAGTTTTGTCCGCTTCTTTTTTTTTTTCAGTCACCTGGGGCCCATTAGAGAGTACTACACTTTTGCAAAATCCCAAATGCTGGTTTTTTATTTACGGAATCTTAGTGGCATATCTTAACTTTTGGCAATAGATCTGATACCTCTTTTGTATGATCATGATTTCTTACGTATTTCTCTTACATCTAGCCTTTTTGCCAGTAATGGATTCTAACAAACTATTAGAATAACTCAAAGGAGTTATCAAATTTTGAAAAAGGGATAATTCATCAAAGCGCAATTTCTCTCCTAGAAAACCATACCAGAGCATATGCATAGGCATAGCAGCTTGGCACTGAACCTTTCCTATGGTTAAACACATAATTTGAACAAAAGTTTTCTTCCTAGGTTCAAAGAAATTTGAAGATATTTTTGCATCAAAATAATGACACAGATAACACTTGTAGTTATGTTGAAGCTTCGATGAGTATATAGTAACAAAGACATTTTATTTATGATTGTTGTTCAGCAAGTTATCTATGATGTGTGTTACTTCTTTTTATATAAGATGTGAATCCATTTGTCTAAGCCATGGTGTGGGGAGTCATACGTCATAAGCAGTGTTGTTGTTGGCAGAAGGCCAAAAGCCGCCATGAAGCACATACTCATCGGATTAGGCGTGTCATGGTGTCGGATATGTATCGTGTCTGACATTGACATATATGATTACATTGAATTATGTCATTTTCTCAAATTATTGTCGGTGTCGATGTCAATATGTGTCCGTGTCGATGTCAATATGTGTCCGTGTCTGTGCTTCATAGCCACCATATAAACACACATTGTAGCCTATGGCACTGCCATGATGGGCATCCCTTCACAAATTGTCTATGGCGGTTGTCAAAAAATCTGCCACGCCATTCTGTTATTGTCGTGCCATGGCTTCTATTTAACAACATTGTTCATAAGTATAAGCTTTGTGAAGAGTTCTAATGTCCCATTAGTGAAGCCAGTCATCCTAGGCTTTGTACATGTTCAAAAACAGAGTAGGAGCTGATGAAGTTTGATCTAAATCCATACATGTGCAAACAAAAGAAAATATGATTATTTAGTTTATTTTGTTCTTTATGGAGATATGGAGAAATAGTTGGGCTAAAAATGAGTGTTGTTAAATGCTGGCTATAGCTGTGCTGTAGTGTGTTCGGAGATATGCTATTTAGTACAAGATGCTGTCAAATAGTGATTATAGCGGCGCTATAGCACTGCTGCGTTACAAAATTTGAACGCCATTGTTTTCTGCGATTAATAACACTGAACAACATGAATTAACAGACAAAAAAAATAAAAACTACTAGCATGAACTCTGAAATGATAATCAAAACAAAGATCCCTCTTACATAAATATAAACCCACAATGTCAAATTGTTAAAACTTAAAATGATTGAAATCAAACATTGTTCATAACATTCAGAACTGAACACAGTTAAAAACTGTGTACAGAATCACAAATCAAGTCTGTCAATTCCCCATCTCTACGATTGCTTTTTGAGAAATAGAGGATCATCACTAGGGACTTGAAAATTCAATACGGGTGTGGCACACTTTGAAATTCATTAGCACTGGAAGAGTGTACCCTCTTGTGTCCACCGAGTGCCTGAGCAGACTTGAACACTTTGTTGCAATTTGGGCAGTGAAAAGGTTTCTGATCTATTAAATCACCATCATTGTCTCTTTTGCAGTATACTCTGTGCCCACCAAGAGCCTGATAAGATCGGAACATTTTTCCGCACCTCTCACAGTTGAACCTGGCTTCAGAGTCTGCTTGTGCAAGCGAGTCACCTGTACTGCTTTCGCCATCTTTTGCCCTCATTTTTTGTTTCTTGATCCCTTCCCTTTTTTGCGCATCTTTGTAAAAACCCCATACCATCAAAACACCTGGATCTTTTGACATATCTTCTGTATCAGCCGCAGCATTAAATTCACGACCGCAATTGGATCTCTTGCGGGTTGGGATTTTTGGGTTGGACACAAATTCATTTTCTCTGTTTGAGTTTGCAGAGGAGGCAGTGAAGTTTTGTTTCATGGATAGGAAATTCTGTGTTTGTTGTATTTCGGGAAGGCAAGTCTGTAGGGAAGCAAATTGATTTCGACGATGGGTTGAATCGGCCGAATTGTCTACAGCTTGAGTATTAGTTTCAAGCTTTGGAGCAATCGGCAAATGAACCATGTGAGATCTCATGTGGCCTCCAAGGGCTTTCCCGCCGGAGAACCACTTCCCACAAATCCCACAGGCTTTCCCATCGCTCTTCTCCATAGTTGCAGAAACTCTAATGTAAAATGAAAATACTTCCTCGCTTCTTTGTTTTGGATGAGGAGTGTTTGCGGAATTCAGGATTTTATAGAGGGTAAAGTTACAAACCTTCCTTATAAGAGAATCCACTTTGTGTGTTCAACCGGTTGCCCGTCAAAGATTAGTCGATGCTAAACGGGGTGGATACTCTGTATCTATAACATAGTAATAAAAAAAAATGCTTCTTTATACAAAAGGAACAAAATAAGAAAAAGCCGTAATAAATGTAAAAATTGATGGCATGTTATCACCGTATTCAACATTTTAGTTTTTTTTTTGCTTTACTCTTAATTTTCAACTTAATGAGGTTATTCAAAGAAAATATTATTAAATTATTTAAGAATCCGATTTTGCATTTATATTTCTTTTCTTTCTGAAGAAAATATTATTAAATTATTTAAGAATCCGATTTTGCATTTATATTTCTTTTCTTTCCGAAAGTATAAAATAAATAAAATACGAGGAGTTAGATAGAGATATTGCAATCTTTTTCTGGACAATTGGCATTTGGCAGGTTGCTAAAAATGCAACAAATTGGCCATTTCATGTCACTATATTTGATCTGCTTTTTAACTATGTTTTATTATGCCTATATAGATACTACACATATCCATTATTTTACTTGATAAGAATTTGTGTTTGTTAAGTTGCAGGCATTTAAATGAGTTGGAGAAAGACATGGTTTTTGATAGAAAACTATGACGTCGTTTGATTCATGTAGCCGACTCCACTTAGCAGGATAAGGCTTAGTTGCTGTAAAGTTGCAGGCATTTGCACTACACGTTAGTTTAGTCATAAGGAGCTTGATATTTCAAGGACAAAGTGAAAGATAAACAGTATTTGATATATACTAAACCAGAAATTTGTTGTATATAATAACTCAGGTTATGCATGTTTATATATTACCATTGATTCCATGATGAATATTTCTAAAATAGGTATAGTTTTGGCAAACTAATCTGAAGAGAAACTCCTTGATTATGTAACCTCCATTTTCATCCATGTTAAATTGTTCATATTTTTTAACATACATTCCATATTGTTTACACTATGTCTTTGATCATATCTTAACGAATGCATGTGTAAACTAATAATCTAAATCAAGAGTCATTAATGTCTAATTGCATCAAAGACAAAAGTAATTGCTCCAAGTTTAGAGTTGAGACTTGGCAGCACATTCTATTGCATAGTATGCCCATACATCACCTTTGTATCAATACGTTAGAATAAGAAAATGAAAAATCATGATTTGTTATCATAATTAGAAAATGAAAAATCATTTGTTATCATAATTTTTCTGATTATTCCCTAACTATTTGTTATTGTAAGAGAGTTTGCATGCACATAACGTGTAACGAATCATATGAGTGACACTAGTTGGAAGCCATACAAAATCTATGAAAATTGAAGCTTACTAAGATTATAAATAATTTACTTACACTTATTTGAAAATTCGTTGTTTTAGAGAAAGAGAATGTTAAAGGTTTCGTTAACTTTTTATGAATAAGTTCTATTTGAATTTCTCCCTTATCTATGAGAAATTTTTATTTTTATGCTAGTGTCGAAACTTAAGTTTAATATTATCCCTGGAGTATGTTTCATAATATTTTGATTGTTACTGTTTAAAAAAAAAATTGCCACTCAATAATTTAGAGATTAATTTTAAAAGTTTTATTAAAATAAGTAGAATATATTTTGACAATATTAGAATTCATTTATTAAGGAATGTGGAATGGGATTGATTGGCTGAACTATTTTGAGTGTTGCATAATACTACTAGCAAGAGCTTTAATAAAATATATAGAAAATCAATAAACGAAAAATATTTAATAAAGTATAATATAATATTATAAAATCCTATACATAACCTTTTTTTTCTTTGAAAGATATACATAACCTAAAAATATTTACACCAGGGTCCTTTAAGTTTGAGGTTTGTAATATATTGATCATTTAAGTTATTTTGGTAACACATAAGTCCTTTAAGTTTGAGGTTTGTAATAGATTGATCCTTTAAGTTATTTTGGTCACGCATAAATCCTTTAAGTTTGTAAACGTTTTCAATTTGGTCCTTCTGTTAACCATAACGATGATGTGGTAGAAGGACTAAATTTAAAACGTTTGCAAACTTTAAGGACTTATGTGTGATCAAAATAACTTAAAGGACCAATCTGTTACAAACCTCAAACTTAAAGGACTTATGCGTGACGAAAATAATTTAAAGGACCAATCTGTTACAAACCTTAAACTTAAAGGACCTCTGGTGTATTAAATTTAAATTTTTAACAAGTATTATATTTGTTATATTAAATATTGTTTGCCTTTTTTTAAATATACCCAAATAAAACATTTTTGACAATCAACATGGTGTTGGAAGAGTTGGCAATATGACTATACTCAGAAAGAGAACCCATGTCTGATTTCTGAAATCGCATTTTGCGAGATAGTTCAATACTAAAATATTCGAATAGTCTCCTTTCGATTCGATGATTAGTCTGAACGGTTCAAACGATCTAGACCTTGGGTTTACCTTAGACCGCCTACTCAAGATCCTAATTACGGTGTGTTAGAAAGGGAAAAACGTCCTCGTGAGATTAACTCAGTTGGTAAGGACAATGCATAATATATGCAAGGTTCGAGGATCAAACCTCGGCCGAAAGGGAAAAACTGACCAAAAAAAATCATTGTACAATAAAGAAGAACACATTAATAACGTGCAAATATTTTTATTATTTAATTAGTCCTTAAAATTGTGTTTTTCAACAAGTATTAAATTGGTCAATATACTTTATATTTTTGGCTTTTTGTAAAATTAATTGAAAAACAATTGAGAGTGTGTTGATCATAAAATAAAGTAAAATATATTAATAACTTATTCTTTTAAAAAAAATACATTAATAACTTACAAATGTCTTTTACTCCATTCGATTCTAAATGTAAGAGAATATTATTTTTTTTCTTCAGATTTATTGAATAAATGATGTATTTAGTTTAGATTATAGTCTAAGTACATTAATTTTTCAATGAACTGAAAAAAGATTCTTTTCTTATTTCTAGAATCGGAGGAAGTATTAATTAACCCCTTTAATTTTTTTTAACAGGCATTAAATGTCCCCTAAAAAAGCACTAAATGTGTTGATGTTTACTTTTTTTTTGTTATCTATAAATGAAAAACAATGGAGAGTATTGTTATTGTTATTATGGTTGAAAGCAAAAAGAAATAAAGAATAATATATTAATAACATACAAAAAATTCATTTAATTAATCCCTTTAAATTTTTATTTTCAACGAGCATTAAATTTCTTAATATTATTTAATATTGTTTGGTTTTTTTTAAAAGAGAACAAAAAAACCAATGAAAAGTTTTTATGGTTTGGGTTACTGAAAAGAAGATGCATCTTGTTTTTGGTAACCCAAATGATAAGAACTTCACAGTTAAACATGCTTGACTTGGAGCAATTTTGGGATGGGTGACCTTTTGGAAAGTTTTTCGGAAAGCGTGCGAGTGGGAAGAAAACACGCTGGAAATACTCGTGTTGGTGTGTGGGGTTGGTCTGCAATCCTGAAAGCATTTTTTGAGATTACAAATGGTATCAGAGCAGACCTTTTCAAGTACGATGTGGTTCGGGGACGAACCTAGAGGAAGTTGGTGGGCATGTACCGCCTCCACTTGGTGGGCATGTAATGCCCGAGATTGATGAGGGTATGGAGTTATCCGGCTCCTAGCAGCTTCTAGGCAAAACAGAATCACATCGGAATGTGAGGGATCCTAAAGTCGTTCAAGTATGGGACTGCATGGTTGAAGGAAAACTTATAAAAATTATTTGGTACTACCTATATCAACAAGATGCATCTTCTTTTTGGTAGCCCTAACCATAAGAACTCCACAATTAAACATGCTTGACTTGGAGCAATTTTGGGATGGGTGACCTTCTAAGAAGTTTCCCAGAAAGCATGCAAGTGAGGACAAAATAAGTTAAAAAGACTCGTGTTGATTTGTGGGATCCGTCAGCAATCTTGAAAAGCAGTTTGGGATGTTAAAAAAATGCTTTAAGATGGAATCAATTATAAATACCTTGAATTACAACATGACTTTGAATGCAATGCTTTATCCAATTAAAATTTGATTCGACATGTTCATCAAAACATGTTAATTGAATAAAAATAATATTCAAAGATAAAGTTTTGAAGAATGTAATAATCACAACATGAATCAAAGGGAAATGATAAAGAATATGGAGAGTATGACAATGTAAATAGTTGTATATTAATAATAGATGCTCTATTATTAAAAATTATTAGGCAGACAAAAAAATAGAGAGATGAGAGAGAATCTAGAGAGATGCTCTAAGGGGAAAGGGCCCACAAGGGACAAAGTGAGAGAGAGATCATTGGAGAAAAGGAGCAGGTACGGTGGAGGACTTTCCTTTGGAACTCAACAACGTGTTCTCAACGGTGACAAAGAAACGATCTCGTTTTTTTACCCGGTTTCCCGAGGATACGGCGATGACAGATTTGTGGAAACTGTTTGCTCAGTTCGGCCATGTGGGGGAGGTGGTTGTGCCTAGCAAGGTGGATTGGTGGGGGGAGGCCATTTGGTTTGTCAGGTTCAAAGGTGTGTCTAAGGTTGAGGGGCTGGAGAGTAAGATGGAGGAGTGTAGGCAAAAAGTGAACAAGGCTAGGTTTGGTTTGGAGGATAATTGAAAGAAGATGCAAGTAGCAAAACATGAAGAGAGGAAGGTGAAACAGCCCGATTTTCGCTAGATTTATTCTATTATTTATTTATCTGTGTTTATATGTGTGATTAATTGCCTCTGTGTGTATTTTGGGTTAGGATTAGTGGATTTCGTGTTAGAATGGTATTATAGTCCTTTTAGACTCAGGGGTATTTTGGTCATTTTGTGAGCAAGGGCAAATTAGTAATTTCATGGTGAGGGTTATTTTTAGTGTTTCAAGTGAGAACCATTATTTTTACCAAGTTACTATTCAGTAGTGATTTATTTTATAACCGGTAAGTGATCGTTATTATTATTTTAACTGTTAGTAGAGAGAAACTTTGGGGGGGTTGGTTTATTAATGTTGTGAGCCCATTAGGACACTAAGAGGGTTAAGCCCAAAGTGTGGAGGCTATATAAGTATTAGTTATTAAAGAAAGTAGGGTTGTATAATCATTTTACAAGTTTGAGAAAAGGAAGAAAGAGAAAGGGGGCAAGAGGAAGAAAGAAGGGTTAGAGAGAAAGATTGAAGAACCCATAGGAGCTCAATTGAAGCTTGTGCTAGTGTTGTTGCTCATTGAGGTAAGGGAGTTAGTTTTCAATTATAATCAATTAGTTGTAGCTTATTCCCTAATTCTATGCATGCTTATTTGTATAAAGTGATTATTATGATTTTAATTGATGAAATTCGTGCTTATGTTTTGATGCAATGTTTTGGTATGTGAATTTGATGTTAATCAAGTTGTTGATGATGAATTTACATGCTCAAGTTATGTATATATGTATACTTGTGTTTTTGCTCAAAATTGGTGAAGTATAATGTTGTTGTTGATGAATTGTTGATGAATTCACTTCTAATTATTGTTGTTGATGATTGAAGCCTTGGGTAATCATAATCATAGAGCTTGTTGTGAAATTGTGTTGTTCTTGAGGAATTTTATAAAAATGGATCAAATGGTGATTTTTGTTAAAAGGATGTTTTGGTTCAAGTTTTATATGGTTTTGAGTCT
>Ga0228711_1009089_pt1 | contig 13637 bp, 8 predicted proteins | sample MedpolnodulmetaG_2_FD_177996 | JGI IMG/M metagenome (GOLD analysis project Ga0228711, IMG submission 177996) | Root nodule microbial communities from Medicago polymorpha collected in Santa Monica, California, United States - brown nodules | ecosystem: Host-associated > Plants > Roots > Nodule...
TATTCATTTCATATTTTTCTTCTCTCAAAAAAAAATTCATTTCATATTTTTCTAACACCTAACATATATAACAAATCCCTCAAACAAAAATAACACATATATAACAATAATATCTATAACAAACTTGTACGATAACACGTGTATTTGGCTAGTTGCCTTGAAAAGAATGCATGTTGCAAGATGTTTAAAGAATTATATGACTGGCTATCAACGAAAATAATTTTTTTTGTTTTGTTGAAAGATCAATGAAAATAGTTAGAAGCCTAGAATGCAGGCTTTGATAATGTCTTTGAATTTTAAAATTTTCTTCTGTTCATTCTTTATATTTTAAGGAGATAGGGCAAGACAAAGAAATGGTCCTAAAATACATATATAGACCTTATGCATTTTTTTTATTAAATTAAATATTTCAACAAAAATACAAATCAAAGTATAAAACGAATAATTAATATTTTCTGTTTTTGTGCTTTTTTAAAGTAAAATTAGAGTGCAAATCCATCCCATGTCCCAATAATCCAAAACATCATAACTATGTTGGAACAACTGATTTTGTACAAAAAATTGAATTGGCCGGAAAATATTGGGATACTTCATACAAATTTATTGTGCTTGTACAACATTTTTTTAGGGGACCATTGTACAACATTTGTTAAAAATCAGTTGCCTCTAATTAGTTGTGCAAGGTATGATTTAACTTTAAAATCTTTAATTCTCCTTTATTATTGAATGCGTATTATAAACTTTACCCCAAAGTTGATTGTGGTGATTATTCATTTGAAGTTGATTATGAGAGGTTAATATTATCAAATTGTTACAACTCAGCATATCAAACTATGATTAACAGAATGTCACATCTAGCTAATTTTATTGTTCGAAATATTGTTTATTATATTACACAGAGTTTATCACCAACTTGTCACGACTCATATGTTTTTTTTAAAGTTAAAATAGCTCATCCCAATTGACACAGGGAGAACCGAACATGAGACCTCATATGTCTTAAATGTTATAGATTAATAAAATGTCGCATTTCAACATGATTTAGCATCTGTTTGGATTGACTTATTCTTAAGCTTATGCTAGATAGCTTATGCAAATAAATAAGTTTTTATCTATTATTCATAAACTTGTCAATGTAGTATATGAAAAAACAGCTTATGAAGATACAATTTTCATCAGTGAGAAATCAAGTCAAGCCAAACGAGCCCTTAATAACATAAACCTAAAAAATCAAAACATAAATATGCAAGGTAAAAGATTTGGTTTTTAGTCTAGAGTCTAGACTATCTCCTCTCCGGTGTGTTCTTTAGGAGTTCTCGGTGTTTTCTTTGAGGAGTTGGTTTTTGTTATTAGGGGCTTCTTTTTTTTTTTCTTTTTTGTTTTTGTTATTAGGGGCTTTCTATAATTTGCAGACTATTCAATAGTTTCTAATATCGGAAGGAAAAAAAAAACTTAAACACGGACCAAATAAATGAGTTTATACACACTCAAGATTTGACGAATTATTCTTCACAATTGTATGCAAAGGATGCCTAATTTAAAAAATAATAATAAATAATTAACCCCCTTATGCGGTGGTGGGCTTCCTTTATTATTTTACCCTTTTGTTATATGTATTGTGCTTTTACCAAAAATAACAAAATTAAACATGGAAACAATGACACACATAGTATAAATAATCACTATAAATTACCTTTTTGTGATTTTTATTGTTGACAATTTCGAAAACCTCACTCACTCTAAAGGTGTCAACAATAGATTAGGAGTTCTAGTAAAAGAAACAATAGATCACGTGTTTTGATTTGTTAATCGTTAGAAATAACAAATCAATTTGCGGAAGCGTACCTGAACATTTGTAAATGATTATTAGCTAGTGTAATTCTTGCGGCCAGCATTAGTATAGTATTCAGAGAGTTGGTCCATGCCATGAAATTGAATGAAACCAAAAGAAATAACTACTACAAATTGAACATTTAATAACTAGTGCAAATCTCCGTGTTAGGGTTAATGGGCAATGTGATTGGATCATTTAACTAACATTCATAAACGTATAAAACACATTAAGAGCAAGTTATAATCGAATAAAATCAAATAGAGTAACTCTATTCAAAAGTACCGATTGATTACGTTCAAACAGTTGCAGAGAGGGTAATCCCAATGACCTAACCCTAGGATATTAGCTACTCAGATTATTCTAAACATAAACCAAAAAACATGTAAAGAAATACATGATATGTGATCAACGTGGTTCAATTCCTCGCCTCTAGGATGCCTCTGGTCGTTGGTAGCCTTCCAAAATCGTGATTTCACCTTTCTCCCGTCGTTAGACGTTTTTTTTTCAAGTGAGGCAAGGCTTCTATATTTATAGGCGTGTAAAACCCTAATTTTTTGGAACAATACGTGTACGACACACACCAGCTCCTACTCTAGGCGTCTTGGGCAGTAGCGATCTGATCTACTTTGCTTCTCTTCATGATGGTGTGACATGTGGCTCATAGCATGTGTCGTGTCTTAATCAGCAAGTGACTCCTCTATATTTATTCATGCCTTGTTTCATTTTGCCTGGCCGAAACATTCGTAATAATTATACTCCAAGAAATCATCCACGAAGTTGTTTGGTTTGTGTTATTTGGCATGTTTCAATGATCTTGCATGTAGTGTAGATGCTTATTTGGATTTGTTCCAGTGTAGATTAATGTTAAGGGTCACAAAAATGGTATTCGGAAATGACTTAGAATGTATATTATCTATAACTAATAATGAATACGTACAAGTAAGAATGATAGTTCTTGATGTTGATATATGTAAGTATAGAGGATATGTGAGCCTTTCGGAATCATTCTAAACAAACAAAAGTCATTCTCTTGAAGATCATCAACAAACTAATTTAATCCAAAATCAATCAATAATGTAAACAGATAGTACTTTCTAAAGTGGAGAACAAACTAACAAGCACATTCTAGTTTATTGCTCAAAATCAAGTCACCCATAAAATGGTAGCTGAAATCACTACGATTTAGTAACAGTTTAAAATTGTAACTATATCCAAAAACAAATTTTACTATTTAGATTTTGTAACATTATTTGATAAATGTTAGGTAAAGTTCGTGTTATCCAATGGTTTTAGTAACCCTCGAGAGTCTTATTAGTAACAATTAAAAATTGTTATCTTTTTTAGTATCTAATTCGTAGCCAATCTCTAGCAATCAAATTTAGATGTAATTTTTTTTATCTAATTCTAGGCATAAATGTTACTAAATGTTAAATAGAATTTTAGTTAACTCTGTTGGGATAAACAAGAACAAAGGTGTATTAATTGGATGGTTACTAAATGTTAAATATCATATCATATCATTATGCTAATCTTTTGGTGGCCATTTGTAAATTTTTGACGAAGAATGGAACATTACATTGCATCGTTATATTTTTTTGGGCCAAGCCTCTGTGCAATTTGTGGTCTTTGAAAACTATTCTCCGGTGATGATGTGAATGTTAGTGAAGAATTATTGAGTTTGGATGAGAAGTTCCTCCAATATTGTAGGGTCGGATCGTTATCGTTAATTTAAGTACCTTGGTCTACCTGTCGGGGTAAACCCTCGTAGGGAGAAAACCTGGAAGCCCCTATTAGATCATATCTCTAGGAGGCTGAACTCTGGGAAATGATATTAACTCTAGGATCCTAATTAATATGTTGGGGTAGAAGCAACAGAAAAATAAAGATTAATGTTTACCTTGGTGTCGATTTTGTCAAAACAAACCAACATTTTGTAAATTTGGATGCCAAAACTAAGGTTTTGAACCAAGAATTTGTTTAGATAAAAAAGACACGTGTCATCTCATATAAGCGCTTTTATTTTAAAATGAATAATTAAGTCAAGTCTTCAAATAAAAATAATAATAATAATTTGGTCAAATCGCCTAGAGGCTAGAAATTCACGCCTTAGTGAATAACTCGGAAATCGGAGTGTTTAAATATATAATACGATGTCTCAACTGAGACAAGTTGACTAGGATTATAAAAACATTTTTACTGGCATCAAGTAATAATTTCTCCATCGTAAAGAAAAAGTAATAATTTGCCTAAAAACTATCCTAAAAATAATGGAAAAAAAACGACCTTATCTTGAGCACGTTAAACTAAATGAGTGAATACCAAACTTACCAAAATTTGCGATACTTATCTTGTGGAGTTTGTTATGGCCTTGCGGGAACATCTTTTTAAATATTGCTACTCAAATAATTAGTCATTAACCTAATTGACTCAAGTGCTGCGAAAGAAGGGAAGATCAAGTGATTATTGATTACGATGGAAGAAAAATTGAAGTCCTCTACTCCATTTAATCCAAGGTACTAAATCTCTTAAATTTTTTATTTTTTATTTTTTAATTCTACTCTTCCTTTACTTTTAGGGTACTCTTTTAAGAAATTATTCATTGAAAAAGCTTTAATCCCTCTCTCTATATATGCAAATCGAGAAAGCAATATAGAGATGTATATCTCATGCATATATGTATATCTCATGCATTGTTATTATTTGTGACAGTGAAAAAAGCATGAAACATCGAGTGATTGAGATGGAAGAATTTAAATCCTCTAATCCAGTTAACCCAAGGTAATCAATCCCTTTAATTTACCTTCATACAATATTTACTATTCTCTGTGTCTTTTAATTTCTTTAGGTTTTATTTGGGAGTTGGGTTTTGGAGGGGAGGAGAAGGAAGGAAAGACTTATGAAGAGGTAAACCTTTGTTTGGGAGATTTAAAATCAGGGAAAGGTTTTGGAGGGCTTTGAGATTCATTTTTCCAATTTTAAAGTTTCCTTAATCTTGGTGTTTTGGAGAGTTAAACATACAAATTGACAATTTTGTCTTCATAATAGTTCAAAATTCCAATTAAGGACAAAAATAATTTACAAGATAAATTACAAAGTATAACACAATGTATTGATTTGTAAAAAAAAAAGGTTAAACAGTATAATTATCACATAAGCGGAAGGTTTTCCCTCCTTTCTCTCTTCCCTCCCTTCCCTTCCCTTTCCTAAGCCTTTCATTCCCCTCCCCTCCAAACTCGCAAACAAAACCTGCCTTAGGCTTTGTTTGCGAGTTTTGAGTGGAGGTGAAGGCTTTGTGAGGTAGAAAATATGAGGGAAAATGGAGAAATTTTTCAAATTTTCTAAAAGAATGGTTTTTTAGAGAATGATAAATTAATGCTTACTACATTTTTTATTTTAAAAATAATACAATTAAATTTGAAGAATTCATATAAACCCTTCAAAACCCTCCCCTCTCATTTTCCTCTATTTCTTCAACTGCTTATTCCTTCTTTTTTTTTCCAAGTCTTCCCTTCTAAACTCGCAAACAAAGTTTTAGATTACAATGTATGTATCTAACTATCTCATTAATATCTCATGCATATATGTATATCATGCATTGTTATTATCTGTGATAGTGAAAAAAGCATGAAACATCAAGTGACTGAGATGGAAGAATCTAAATCCTCTGATCCAGTTAACCCAAGGTACTGAATCCCTTTAATTTACCTTCATACAATATCTACTATTCTTTGTGTCTTTTAATTTCTTTAGACTTTGTTTGAGAGTTTTTGGAGGGGATGAGAGGGGAAGGAAAGCCTTATGGAGAGGTAAATCCTTACTTGAGAGATTTAAAAAACAGGAAAAGGTTTTGAGAGGTTTTGAAGGGCTTCATTTGTCCAATTTTAAGGTTCATTTAGGTAAAATAGTAAAATTATTCCATAAGTCCCCATTCTCCTTTCCTTGGTTTCTTTAACTCTCAAACAAGGGGAAGACTTTCTCTCCTTTCTCCCTTCCCTCCTTTCCCTTCCCCTCCTAAGCCTTTAAGTGAAGGTTTTGGGAGGTAGAAAATATGAGGGAAAATGGAGACATTTTTCATATTTTTTAAAAGAATGGTTTTTTAGAGAATGATAAATTAATGCATATAATTACTACATTTTTTGTTTTAAAAATAATATAACAACACAAAGTAAATTTGAAGAATTCATATAAACCCTCCAAAAACCCTCCCCTCCTATTTTCCTCTATTTCTTCAACTTGCTTATTCCTTTTTTCCCAAGTCTTCATCTCCCTTTCCCTCTAAACTCGTAAACAAAGTCTTAGGTTACACAACAAAAATCAATGTATGTATCTAACTATCTCATTAATATATAGGTACATGATCAGCAACGATGAGAGCTTTAAGCAAGTAGTTGTGGACACAATGACATCATCCATGCTTTTGATTATCTTCTTAGCCCTAAAGAGGTCATCATTTGGTGGTGAATTCTTGGCACAACATGACACTATAGTGATGCTCTCACTCTGTGTTCTTGCTTTAGTTTTTCACAAAACACTACTTATTACACTACAACATCGTTCCAACAACATCAACAACAACAACGATATCTTTGAAATCATATGCAGTCTGTTGGTATCAATAGTGACATCAATTGTAGAAGTCTGGGTTGTTTCACACACCGCTGCTGCGATCATCACTTTTATCCTATCGTGCATCACGCTTTCATGGTTTGTCGTCTTTAACGGGGAAGTCGTCTTTAACTGGGAAGAGATCGCTACTAAAAATGTAACAAAGACATCGAAAGAATATAATAATTGTTTTGCTCTGGTAGCTGTCCTTCTTTACTACACATTTCTTATACTGCTAATTGTTTAAGTTAGTTTAGTTTTTTTAATTTTGGTACAATATTCTAGACTTCATGTCAGTAGGTCCAAAGAATTCACCACTAATCACCATTATGAATGTATTTCAATGTTTCTACCTAACTCCTTAGAGGGTAAATAGTATTAAAACAATTTTGAAGGTATAAATTGGCTTATATTGTGGTTTGTCATTGAAAGAAATGGGACATGGACGAAAGATTATGAACGTAAAGGGTTGCTTGTAAAAGACTCTAGCTACCAATAAAGTTGTCTCAATGTGTATATGTACGACCAATAAGTAAATAGAGAATGAATGCAAGCTCAGAAAATGAACAAATGATTAGATTACATTTCGCCAGAAAGAAAAAATATACAATGAAATTTATATAGATTTGAGCTTAAAGATCTTAGTGATCATAATTTAGTGAAGGTTATACTAGAGAGCACATGAGATTCTTTTCTTCTTTCTTCCTATCAATTATTCCTTTGAACTGTTGAGCGATGCATTTCACATTTATCCACCTGAGGTAATCTGAAACTTTTTTTGAATTTTTATATATCATGGAGTGTGACTAAATTGAAAAATCTAAAATAACAGGCAACATTAACTTAATTAAAACAAAGTGATTGTCGCCAAGGTTTTAAATTAAATATGGGTCGGTAACTGCGAAAATGGCCGCGACAAAAATGTATATGTAGCCATCGATATCGTTTTTACCTGTTTTCAGGGTAAGATGAAAAATCACACCGAACCGACCATTACGACCATGATAGAAAGCCGATACAACCTTAAAACTCCGTTACGAATGCGACACACCATTACCGAAGCGAAAAACACTACACCTTTCATAAGGAAAAAGAGATAATGGGAGATTGTGATGAGCCAATAGTATCTCATATTCCTTTTATCACCTATTTTCGTGTTGTATAGTGTTGTAATATATAAAATAATAGCGCAATTTTAGTTATTATACATTATATGATAGAATAAATGATTTAATAATATTTGTGAATTGTTGTGATTAATTCACACCACAATGACCGCAATCTGTAACGCAACATCCGTAACGGCCGAAATCGCGACAACCTTAACGCGACCGCGACCGTTGTTTAAAACCTTGATTGTCACTCTCCATCACAATTATTCAAAAAGTAAAACTATATAAAGCATGCCTTCCTTCGCCATACATGCATGATTCAGCTCCTTCATCGACCAAGAGTAATTCTTCAAGCTTGCAACCGACAATATCATCATTATTCATCTCGGTTGGTTAATTGATGACGAAGAATAAGTGAGAAATTTGGAGTTTTGGAGTTCTAACTTTAGTGTGTGTGTGTGTCTATATTAAACAAAAGTAACAAAACCCCTTTCTCTCTCTAAAAACATTTTTCTCAGACTTCTCTCTAGGAAACTTTTCTCGTCGCGTCCTCCCTACTATACCAAATCATCTCCATCCAAGATGTAGATTGCAAGCATGGTGGTTCGACAAGGAGCTCCCTCCTCCGCTCCACTGTTTCTTCCCGTCGAAGTAGCTGGATGTTCTTCCGGAGTCTGACGACCTCCGCATTATTTCTCCGTTGTCGTCCTCTTGTGCTGGCGACAGGTTGCAAAGGACGTCGATATTGGTTCCTTTTGTCTTTTGGATTTTTTTGTTGTTGATTTGGTTTTGTCAAGTTTTGGAGTGGGTGGGTACTGTGTTGGCTCTCGCAGCTTTGGTGGTTTCAAGGTTGTTGGTGGTGTCTTCAGTCGTGGTTCCTCTGGTGTCGTTGTAGCCTCCTTTCCTCAGTCGTTTGTCTTGTTTTTCTTGTCGTTTCCCAGGTTTCGTCGTTCAACAACTATTTTCAGCGGCCCTCGTTGTTCAGATCTCGTCGCCCTTCGTCATTTGTCAACAGTCAGCTCCATTGTCGCTTGTTGGGTGATTGTTAACGAGCTTAGGTGTCCGTTTTTTCTGCTCAGCTTCGTGGGTTCGTCAGTTCGCCGGAGTTTTGGGGTTTGTTTTCTAGTTCGCGCCACCCCTATTTTGGTGGTCGAACTTCTTTCTTTTTGTTTTTTTTCGTTTTTATGGTTGCTGTTGTTGTTGTTGTTTTCCTTGTTGTGGTGGTTGTGTCGTGGGTGTTGGTTTGGTGTTGTTCGTGTTATGTTGTTCGTGTTGTTGGTGTCGTTTGCGTTGTAGTGTCGTTCGTGTTGTGTTGGTGATGTGCATCTTGGAGGTAACATTGGTGTGGTTCCTTAATAGTTTTGTTTCATGTGTGTGACCTTGAGTCGCCAGATAATGCCCGAAAGGGTTTGGTGCATAAACGCTCTGTGTTCACGGTAGTAGTCATTCATGTACCTTCAGATCTTTTTGGGTTCTTTTTGGGTCGTATTGGTGGGCTCTTGATGCTTTTGGCTTGGTTGTTGTTTACTTCGGCGTTAGACGCCTTCTCCTTGTCACCGGCAGACGCCTGTTTACGATCTGGGTTGATTTTCCGCTTCAAACCGGCGTCGCTGCCTGTGTTTTGTTGTTGGGTTTCGTCTTCCTTTTGGTCTGCTTTTGGGTTGTTGTCTGTTTCTTGGCGAGGTGGTTTGGCAGCGCAGTCTCTGTCTCTTTCGATGGTTTGTGGGTATATTCTTTGTGGTTGCTTCTTCGGAATGTTATGGTGATGATTGTTGTTTTCCTTGGAGACTTTCAACCTCGTTGTCTTGCTCTTGTGCTTTTTGAATCATGGTGTTGCAGGGGGGGTGGTGGTGGCGATGCGTAGTGGTGGTGTTGAAGTGTGGTGGTGGTGGGTGATGCTTAGGTGACGAGGTGGGTGCTTTTGTGGCGGTTATTGTGGGTGATTCCTTTTGGATACCGCCTTTGTTATTCAGATCCATATCCGTTGCCGCTACCTCTTGTTTGAGCTTTGGGTTGCTAAGGTGTTTAGGATGGTTTTGAGGGTGCGTGTATTTTGAGTTGAGCATTTGTTCCTTTTTTATTGATGTTTGCACCACCGCAGTCTTACTTTTTGTGTGTTGGATTTTGGTGGGCCGGTTACTTTTGATTCGAGATGGGAGTTGGTGTCTAGCTCCATTTGTTTGTCTGGCTACGGTCATTCTCCGGTGGACCGGAAGTAAGGGGTGCCCGTCTGGTTGGGTCCTGAAGTTTGGTGGGCCGATCGCTTTTGATTCGAAATCGGGAGTCAGCTCTTTAGCTCAAGTTTTGTTTTGGGCTTTTATGGTGTTCTTTCGGTGGACCAGAGGTTGTGAGGTGGTGGAAGCTGTTTGATCATTAGAATAATAGTTCAACTTATAGGATACATATGGAGTGTTTCATTTAGAGGGGGTTATTTTGGGTTGAGTGGTGGCGATGGGTGGTCATGGATATCGTTTTTCAGTGGTGGTTTCATGAAGGAGTCTGTTTTTAGGTGATGATGTTTATTTTGGTGGGTGTTGTCAAGTAGGGTTTGACTAGGTGTTTTGTGTGCAGGGGTTTTTATGGTGTTTATTTTTTGGATGTTCCGCCTTTGTACGGCGCCTTTTGTTTGCATTCTCTGTTTCATCGATCTCTGTTCGTCTTGAGCAGGGATCTGGTTTTTAATAATATTTGCTGATTAAAAAAATGGATCAATCATTAATCATTTTGTGAATAATTTTTAATATAATTATTACGAGAGTCAATTTAATTCTTACTAATTTAAGAAATTATTATTGATTGATAATGTCAAAACTAACCATTAAATTAAAGCAAATATAAAAAAGAAATGGTTCTATCTTTTTATTGCGTTAATGGTAAAAATTACAAGCAATGGTTTTTGTGAAATTATTTTGATTAAAATTATTTTGATTTTGAATAGAATATAAGTATTGATATTTTTCCCTTTCGTATTGTAGCAAACTATACCAAAACCATAGGTAGCTTTGTTTGCAAGCTAAGTCTTACTATTGTTAATTAGACTATTGTACAAGTAAAAGTTGGATGAATATAGAACAAATGAACAAGTAACTTGACTAAAATAGTGGTTTAAATTGTATTTTCACGCAATTGGAAGAAACGTCAAACCTTTAATAACCAAAGGATTTAAATATGATATTTTTAATGACACAAACAAATATATTAAATATGATATAAATTCTTATATTTTTTAATGACACTAATAATAAAACATTCTTATAGACCAATTTATTTAATTATATAATTGAAAGTTAAAAACCAATCAAGAATTATTCCGTTTATATACTGTATAGATTAAGAAATGTATAAAAAGAATTAGCCAATCACCTATTCGCACTTGAAGTTGCAGGTTAGAAATTTATGCATCTGAAAATTGTGAATAGAAAAAAATAAAAAAAACACTTCAAGTTTAAATTATGTCCATCAATTTAGTAATTATGTCCATCAATTTAACGTCAAACAAATCTCCGAATTATATCACCTTTACCAACTAACCCTTAATTATACCCACATTGTTCCTTATTATGGACATTTTTTTAAAATGAAATTATTAATACATATATAAATTCGTAGAAAGTAACTCATTTGGGGTTGGCCTAGTAGTTGGCTTGGGATCTTGGAGTTTGCTCCTCCAAAGGTATCAGGTTCGATTCCCTCTGGTACCAATTTCGATGGGCTAAGTCCATACAGAGCTTGCTTTGGCTTTAAACGGGCCCGCGCAAGTGGGTGGTGAGATTGGTCCCCTCGGATTAGTCGGTTCTTGGATCGGATACCGAATTTTTAAAAAAAACGTAGAAAGTATGTATTTAAGGACAAAAAATGTGTATATATGGTTTTATAATTAAGGACAGAAGAAATATCATCTACCAACAAATAATTCGGGAATTATATCAGTAATCATCAGCTGGGGTTTGGTCAATGACTCAACGTCGTCAAAGCATGTGTGTACAGTGCATAGTCAATCTGTTCCAATGTGTTTACATCGCTTATTGTTGTGTTTTTTATCGCTTTTTGTTGTTGGTTTTCATCATATCTTCTCTATTGAGACATGTGGTTATTACACACTAAGCATATAGATGAGAACATTGATACTAAGAATAATAACTTGCACTGCAAGTAACTCTGTATACACTATTAAACTGTACTTTCTATTAGTGTAGTACAATTATATTAAGTGTAGTACAATTACATTGCCTATATATACATACCGAGTGTATTCCTCTTCTTACACAATAATGATGAATCACTTTCCTTTTCTATTATTTCATAATAGTGGTTTTCACCAGGAAAAAAAACACCATGAAACCAATAATGGTGACCAAGAGCTTGATTTCTTTCTTACCTTGACTTATGGTGTTACCAAATCACTAAATGTCCCCCAACCATCAACTCTTACTATTCCAAGTCTCTTTCTGGTCAATCATCGTCCACCGCCTCTAAATATGACATCTAGGATTCAACAACAATCGTATAGAGGATCTCCAAGCTCCCTCTTCAAAAGTCATCATGGAAACTTTGTGTTTTGGTGACTCCACCACTTCTTGGTTTGAAGATCTAATAATTGTTTGCATTGAAGAGGTTATAAATAATGATCACTTGCGAAAACCTTGGTATTGGAGTGGTATCTGGAGATTGAAAGTGCTTCCTAAAGTCAAAAATTTGGTGTGGAGAATCTGTAGAGACTGTTTTCCAACGCGGGTAAAGCTGCGAAGCAGGGGTGTCAATTGCCCATCAGCTTGTGTCATGTGTGAAGACCCCCATGAGGATATCTACCATATTCGTTTTCATTGTCAGGCAGCCATTGATGTATGGCTTGCAGCTAATGTTTGGCATCTGATCTCTCCATCACTGAACCAGTTTGATAATGCTCCAGATATAATCTTTAATTTGTTGCAAAAGGTGTCTTCAGCTCAGATTGAGATCATCGTCACTTTTAATGTGGAGCATTTGGAAAGCTAGAAACCTCAAATTGTGGCAACAGGTGTCAGACTCGAGTGTTACAGTCTTGGAAAGAGCTAAACATCTTTTAGAAGGGTGGAGGAGTGCTAATCGTAGGCAAAATCTTACAAGTCAGAATAATATTTCTATTACTCCAAGCGCTTCTCAACATAACGGGGATGTAAATTTCAAATGGAGGAAACCCACGAGGGAAAGATACAAGTGCAATGTTGATGCCTCATTTTCAAATACCATCAATAAGGTAGGATTGGGAATGTGCATCCGAGACTCAGATGGGAACCATGTCCGCTCAAAAACCATGTGGTTTACTCCAGTTTGTTCTGTCGATGTAGGGGAGACTCTGGGCTTACATCATGCAATTCGGTGGATATGTGAACTTAAACTTACAAATGTTGACTTCTAGGTTGACTCACAAAGAGCAGTGATGACACTAGGTCATATAGCACTTTTGTTATAGTTTTTATGTAATTTTGGTTGAGTTCAGGTGATTGTGCATGAGTTAGAAGCTGCAAAAAGACTGATTTTTTATGCTGAAACAAATGAGAAATCATGCTCCGATTTACAGCATCAGGCTACGATTTTGCTGCATTTTTGAGACATTTTGTCTCGTAAAAAATCGTGCTCTGATGGAGCAAAATCGGGCTACGATTTGGCAAACCCTCCAGTTGAGTTTTGAGTTTAATGAAGCCATTGTGCTCCGATTTACAGCATCGGAGTACAATTTTAGCGTTTCTGGGAATTTTCCTATAAAAGGGAAGTTGTTTTCTGAAGGAAAGGGGGGGAATTTTGGAGAAAGAAACTGACTTTTGGAGCTGGAGATATGTAGAGAAGGTGAGAGACCATCAAAACTCATATCTGGTTACCAATTTCATGTAATGAATCCTTCTTTCATATTAGTTATTTGTGCTTTAGCCATGAGTAGCTAGATCCTTTGTGATTAGGTTAAGAGATGATTATGTTCTAGCTCCTGTTTATGTAACCTGTAACTCTTAATCTTTATGAATGTCATTCTAGTTTATTCAGTATAAATCGTTCTTAATGCTTTTATGATTCTGACCCAATATAATTGATTCAAGAGTTTATATGACTAT
>Ga0228711_1009090_pt1 | contig 13636 bp, 4 predicted proteins | sample MedpolnodulmetaG_2_FD_177996 | JGI IMG/M metagenome (GOLD analysis project Ga0228711, IMG submission 177996) | Root nodule microbial communities from Medicago polymorpha collected in Santa Monica, California, United States - brown nodules | ecosystem: Host-associated > Plants > Roots > Nodule...
GTTGTTCTTCTTCTCTATTTCCTCCACCATATTTTATACAAGTTCAACGACGGAAAAATCTTTGTCTTGCTCCGTGTTTAGTTGTCTGTCACGTGAATCCAACTGCAAATGTTAATGTCAAGAAACCAGCAAAAACAACTCTTATTGGCGGTTCCAGAGGTAGCCGTGTGGCCGTCGGCCGCCACAAGATGCAAACCCAGTGGTGGCCTATAACTAATCAAAATTCGGATCTGGTGGTCGTAGTTTGTGGCAAGTAAAATAAAAATTGGGATTCTGATTTTTTGGACACAAATTGATTTTGATAAAATAAAAAAGAATGATGAGAAACGAGACATTAAATGTGTTAATTTATTTAAAGTAAATTCAAAATAAATGATAAAATCGTTAAAAAAAATAATACAAGTGTAGCTGTTACTTCTTTCCCAAAAAAAAGGTGTTACTGTTAATTATTTTTTTTATTTTTTGATTGGGTTGTTATTTTTGTTTCATGTTGTCATCAAAAAGTCAAGTACAAGATTTTCCTAATTTTCTTTTTAAGTTCTAAATTGTAGATCTACCAGGAAGTTTAAGAAGAAGAAGAAAACCACTCAACTCAAACATTAAGTTCACACTACTATTCAATTACAATTAAGATATGGGATAAGTTGCTTTGATGATGAAGAGAAAACTTGAAGTGTGAAGTTGTTTTAACCACAACATTGCATTTTCGAGGAAGCAAATTGTGAATAAAGCGCATGACTTTTAGACTGTTGTTGTTATCACTGAGGAACCATGGATCTTGATGATGAACAGTAGATGTAAGATTTTTAGCGATGATGGTGAAGAATGATGAAGAGTGGATATGTGATTTCTAAAGCCCATGAATTAATAAAAAAAATTCAATAAAATAAATAATAAATTGTTATTTAATCAATGGTGGGGTCGGTTTTTTTGGTCCACCATGTAACCATCAAAAAGTTACAACAATTACCAAGTCATAGATCTAAGCCATCCAAATAAAAAACTATTAAATCAATGGTTGTGGTTAAACTTTTCCATGATGGGAAAGAACTTCCCTTTCCCATGCTAAATGCTACCAACACTTCATTCATTCAATTAGGAAGTGGTAGTAATAGTAGCAGTACTTATTTGTGCTCTTGGAGGCTTCTAAAAAAATTCTAGGACAGACTTTACTATTATATGGATTTCGGCCTTATTTGTTATTTGGAAAGATCGAAACAGGCGAATTTTTAAAAATCACTTTGATCATCTTGATGCTCTTCTTGAAAAGGTTAAACTTCAAACGTATTGGTGGTTGAAAGCGAATTACATCACGTTCGACTTTGACTATTCCTATTGGAGAAAAAACCCTTTATCATGTTTACGAGTAAATAGGCAATTACCCCCTTGAAATTGTTGTTTCGTCAATTACCCCCCTGAAATTGCACAACGTTAATCAATTTATCCCCTTCGTCAAATTCTTATGTTAGTCAACATGACGTTTTGCAAATATCCCCCCTGAAGTTTTGCACTTATGTGCAAAATGCTCCCCGAACTTGAAAATTTATATATTTTTTTCTTATACTTGACTCAAGATATTAAAGGCAAACAATTAACAATTACAAGTTACTAGATGCATTCCATCGGGCCTTAATCCAAAGTTCCTTAAGATTGGCAAGAAAAAAAGCGTGCAACAACAAAATGGAGAGAATGTCTTTACCAAAGGTTCCTATTTTATTGGGAAAATGATATGGAGCAAAGGCTACAGGGAGCTACTCCAACTTCTTAATGATCATCAAAAGGAATTATCTGCTCTTGAGCTTGATTTATTTGGTAGTGGAGAGGACTCTAATGAAGTTTAAGAAGCTGCTAAAAAGGTTGAGAGTGGTTTGCTCATTCAAATGCTCTCTTTCTAGTCAGGATAGGAATAAAAAAGTTTAGTGCCTTGAATAGATGTATGTTAAATAAGGCATCTCTGTTTAACATCAGTAAATGTTGAAGAATTTGACTATTTCACCTGAGTTGAGATGACTGGTGTAATTCATATTGTTTGTAGCAATAAGTTCAACTCCAACCCCATTTAAATGAAGTAAGAAACTACACTACATATAACAAAACATGTGAAAAACTTTAGTTGTTGAATGCTTTGAAGACATAGCTAACAAAATGAGCTATGGATTACATGTTAGGTCAGCTCACCAATGCAGCTGGTTCACTACTTATCAGTTTTTATAATTAAGTTTGTTAAACTTTTATTTTTTGATTAATTCTATAGCTCTGGAGTAACAAATAGATGAATGTGATGTAATAAAGGATTCAAATGTTAATTGTAATATTGGATTGTAATATTGTAGAGTTTAAAATATTAAAGTTAATTGTTAATTGTTTGCTATTAATATCTATTGAGTCAAGGATAAGAAGAAAAAAAAATATAAATTTTCAAATTCAGGGGCATTTTGCACATAAGTGCAAAACTTCATGGGGTATTTGCAAAACGTCATGTTGACTAACATAATAATTTGACGGAGGGGGTAAATTGATTAATGTTGTGCAATTTCAGGGGGATAATTGAAGTTTTGTTAATTTCAGGGGGGTAATTGACGAAACTCACAATTTCGGGGGGTAATTGCCTATTTACTTCTTGTTTACAGACTGCTTTGTAATGTCTGATTTTTCTTTTTTGGGTTGTTTCTAGCCTTACTGTATTGTAAATAACTCTTGTCAGTTCCTTAGGTACGTCTTGTGCTTTGAGAAACTGCTTGTTTCTTTGATATATTTCGATTAGTTTCTTAAAAAAAAATAGTAGCAGTACTTAATTCAGTTGTGATGTTGAACTAGGAAGAAGAAGAAGATCGCCACAAAGTCAATACAACACAAAAACTATGAAATTCAAACATAAAGGACCCAATCTCCTTTTATGTGGAATGGGTTGCTTTCTCAATTAATTTTTTGTATCGATTTCTTGTCTGTATCTAGATTTTTTTTTTTGTTGTGGTGACCTGTATCTGGATTTTAATTACTCTCTCCTAAGATAATTGTCAAATTCAGTCATTTAACAAAAAAAAAAGATAAATAAAAGAGCGTTGTGATTTTACTAATTTATCATAATTAATAAGCAATGTACTTATTTTTATGGTAATTAATGATGTATTTTGAATACAATAAATGCAAATTAAAGTTAAGTTGGAAATAAAAAAGTGACAATATTTTTAGAACAAAAATATTTTTTATAAATATGACAGTTGTGTGGTGTGTGTGCAATTAATCGAATCTTTCTCTTCTCTTTCTCCAATCTCTCTCTTCTCTTTCTTACTCTAACCATTGTATTGAAGTTTCAACTTTAGCTTTGTAGTTTGGATTTTATATACTCACCAAAGAGAACAATAATGCATGTTTCAGCAAGTTAAAGTACGTCATCTTCCTAGCTAGTGGCCATATGGCCTTGTGGTTAATGAAGAATTTCTTTTCTTCCATCTAATCAACGAAATGATGATGGCGTTAAATAACATAACATGATTATAATCTTACGTTAACTTATTATTTAAATTAAATTAATAAAAGTATTTTTTTTCTATTCAGATTGTAATTTTAAAATAATAATAATAATAAAGTTAATTAATCGGAATAAAACAATTTGGCTATCCCCCTCAAAAAATAAAATTGCTGTTGTGTGTATATCTGAGAAAATTAAAGTTGGCAATTGAAGTGAGAAAGGTGAGCAAAGAATAGTGAATTATGAAGCGTTGGTACTTTTTTGTGGTATTCAATTGGTAATGACGTTTCTCAAGTTGGTTCTTAAATAGTAAGCCAATGGAATATTGGTATAGTCAAAGGAAAGTAAAAGATTGTTCTATCTCACTACTACCTAGTGTGAATACATGCTCTAATTAGTTTTTTTTTTAGGGAATACATGCCCTAATTAGTGTTAGTTTGTTTTGTTTATTTCATTTCATTCAGATTAAGAAATCTCAATTTGTACCCAAAAAGAAATGGAGTGAAGAGGGTGAGTGCAGAGTAGTGAATTGTGATGGGTCGGTACTTTGGTGTATTAATTTGGTTATGGCAAAGTAGTGGTGTGAAAGATGAGGTGTGTTATCTCACTCACCTAGTAGGTAGTAAAATTTTAACAGTAATTTTTTTTTTTTTACCATGAAAATAAAATCAAAGAGACTTTTTCTGTAATGCTAATTTGATATAAATCTGTTACAAAATTGCTTTATATTTTTTATTTTATGGATCGGTATTTGATTATAATTATGGTGCAGCGCTGCAGAGATGGTGAGAAGGGTAGACTTGAAAAAACGAAGAAAGAAAATGACACATCAAAACTATTGAAAAGATATAGTGTATTTAAACAAAACAAATTATTGATGATTAAATGATATAATTGAAATAAAGTGTACTATTATGAAATGATATTTAAAAAGAAATGGGAGTAGAATTCAACATTTTCCTTAAATAAATTACTGCTTATAATTTGTACGCATAAAAAATTCCTTTAAAAAATAAATGATTAGGCATATCGGGAAAGAAACTTTGGTTCCAACTAAATTCAGTATTCACCTGCTTTCGTTTAATGAGAGATTTAGAGGTTGAAGATGTGAATATTTTGGGCCGTAAGTTTACTTGATATCATTCAAATGGAAAAACAATAAGTAAAATCGATAAAGTATTTATTAGAGAAGAATGGTCACTTACTTGAGGGAATAATGTAGCACTTTAGATGTTACTTATAGATGTGTCTGATCATTGTCCGTTGATCTTTAAAGGAATAGAAGGAGAGCGGGGACCAAAACCGTTTCGATTTAATAATTTTTGGATTGAAAATAAAAAACTCAAAAAGGTGCTGGAGCAGTCTTGGGAGAAAAATTGTGTGGTGGGATGGATGGGAGTTGTCCTAAAATCAAAACTTAACATGACTCCCAGTGTCACCGTCAGTATAACTATTCTTTAGTAAAGGGATCACATAAAACCTTTTGGAATCATACTTTTATCAAAAGGTATAACATAATCTATAAACTTTGACAAATAATATTACACACACATATAAATATTGGATTTAAAAAAATTAAATCTTAGTAAGTATTTTATGTTTTTGTTTTTTGGTAACGGAAAAATAAACAGAAAAAGAAGAAGCTAATAAGAAGTTAATTACTTTCGAAGGCAAAAGGTGACAACGACATTATTTTTAAGAAGGTCAAAGAAACTAACAGACAGTGAGTTATGAAGAACAAAACCATCGTCATATGAAGCTTCAAGCTTCGCCATGAAATCTACGTACTGGTTCCTTTTTCTGATATGAGAAAATGTAATATTACCTTGAAGAAGCAAGTATTTTATGTTTGACAAAGTAATCTTTTTTTAAAGCTTAGGTAAAAAAATTTAATAAATAAGACTAACTATTCAAGATAAAATCAATATGAAAAAACTTGAAGTTATAATTTAGCTGGATCTTTTTTATTAGATAGAAAAACCTATGAGATAAACGGTGTGAAGTTATAAGAGAATAAAAGAAGTGCTTCTTGAGGTGTCAGCTATGCAAATTAATTTTCGTATTAGAATGACTCAAGTTCAATTTATAAAAATTATATTTGATAAATATTTATTTTTTTAAGAAACTAAATTAGTCCATCCAAATTAATCGAATATGAGATCTTAAGGAGGAGAGTCAATACCACTATATAGATAGATTGTTGAATCTTTGGAATAATTTTGTCACTGTAAAATTTAAAATTATTCAACTTAGAGGAGGAGGAAAGACGACTTTTGTTGAATAGGAAGAGGAGGGCATTGTATATTGATCAAACATCAAAGGTACATATATGGAATCTTAGTCTTCTCTCTCTCACTCTTATGTTTCTTGTTCTCTTTCAATTATTCTACATATATGATTGCCTTTTTTAGGTTAATAGGGATCAATATAAAAAAGGGTTTGGCTGGATTTGGTAGGGTTTGTTTAATAAGTGTTGAAAGGAGACATGACCAGACCAACCATATCTCTCTGATTGGTATTCTTAACTGGGACTAAATCCCAATCTTGAATGCACGTGATCTTTTCCTATAGTGGCCAATTTGACTTGCGGTTAATGAAGAATTTGCTTCTTTCAAATAATTAACGAAATGATGATGGCGTTAAATAATATAACATGATTCTTCAAAAAAAGAAAATACATAAGAAAATACATAATTTTATGTCGCCGAATTAATCAAATTTAAACTAATAAAAGTTTTGCGTAAAAAACATCAGAATGCAATTTTTCATAATAAAAATATATCACAATTTTTTATAGTAATAATTATAATAACAATAATAATTATTATCATAGAATAAATTAATCGGAATAAAACTATCTGGCCAGTGTTTATCTAAAAATTAAGTTGCACTTGAAGTTGGAGAGTGGGCCAAAAGTAGTGGACGATATTATTTGTTCAAGGTATGATTATGATGGGGTTCGTACGTACTTTATTGCGGCAATAAATTGATTATGATTAGGGCAGGTTTTCTTTTACTTTTATGTTTTTGAAAGAGAGTTTTCTTTTACCTCGACCAACATAGTCATACCATGCCACGTATAGGACCCAACAACCCCAACAACGGAACCACTTATGTGACATTGTGAGGGAAATATCACATGACATTACCAATCACAATAGGACTAATAGTTTTCTTATTCTCTCTCATTCATTAAATATTTTAGCTTTATTTTAAGATGAGAAAGCTATATATTACATTGTGGTTGATCGATGGATTTATATATATATATGTTACTTCAAGTTATAATAAATAATAATCTTTAAATTTCTTTTAGGGGAATAATATTTGAAAATACAAAGGCAAGAAAATGTCAAATCTATACCCTTAGACAATCTTTATATAACAATCGATTGAATACAAAATTGAAGAATTTGTTTGAGATGACACAACATAACATCAACAATGATGATAATTAACAAAATTAAGAAAAATATCATAAGTTTTATAACTTAAGTAAATTTAGCTAGATCTTTTTTACTAGATAGAAAAACCCATAAGATAACCTGTAGTTGTAAGAGAATAAAAGAAGTGCTTTTTGAGGTGTCAGCTAAGCAAAATTTTAATATTAGAATGACTCAAATTCAGTTTATAAAAATAATAATAGATAAATATATATAGATAGAAAGATTGTTGAATCTTTGGAATGATTTTGTCACGGTAAAATTTAAAATTATTCAACTTTGATGAGGATGTATATTTTTTTTTGAATGATTTGATGAGGATGTATATTGTTGAATAGGCCACCTGCATTCAAGATTGGGGAGAGAGAATCCTAAATTAAAGTCAAAAACTGAACTAAATGACTTTTGTTGGTATTCGAAAAAAAAGAAAAGCTTCTGTCAAAAAAAAGAAAAAGAAAAGAAAAATAAGAAAAGCTAAATGAGTCCCATGTGATCCAAAGACTCAGAGGGAGATATGTTGACAAGGGAAGTGTAGGTAGAACCGTAGAAAGGTCACGTATAGAATGGACCAACAAAAATATTGGACCACGATGGACTCAATATTTTATCGGTTTGATTTAACTAATTCACACTGTAATTTAGTACACTCTTTATAATATATCATATTGTCACAATAAAAATAAATCAACAACTTCGTCCTTGAATTAAATTTGTAAGGATCCGTCAAAATCGTCCTTCAATTATGCCAAATATTAAATTAGTCCATGAATTTGATATATGTCAATCAATTTAGTCTCTCCGTTCAATTTGGGGGTTAACGTTGTCGATTTGGCTTTTAACCTCTCACATGGATCCCCATGTCATATGCCACACAAGCAGGGACTAATTTGATCGATAGTGACCAAAATTTCCAAGGACGAAATTAATTGATTTGCAGGTTTTGCTCTTTCTTCCCCAAATATATAAAATTTCCAACGGTTGTTTCTTCCCCAAATACATAAAATTGGAATACTAATTTTACACTCTGTAATCTAGCTTCCAAAATCCCCAAAATTTCTTCCAATAATTAGTGGTAATGTTATTCCCCAATTCAAAAAACTTCAAACCCTAATTATTTGACTAACTATGAAATCAATCCCTACATTATATTAAAAACCCATCAAATAAGTCCTTGAATTATTTAATTAGATATCAATTTGACCCTTGAAACATATATGTGCAGAACAAAGTAAAAAAGTCAGAAGACACAACTAAATCCTAAAATATTACATAGGCAAACACTACAAGAAAAGTACTGAGCTGGGACGGAAAAATATTCCGTCCCAATTAAAATCATCTAGGACGGAATTTGCGATACTTTTTTGTCCCTAAAACTCATTTTAAAGTTTAATCATTTGATTGGGACCGAACTTTAATTCCGTCATAAATATGAGACGGATATGCATTTTCCGTCACTTTTTTGAGATGGAAATGACTATTCCGTCTCATACTTGACCAAAATTTAGTAAAAGGGACACATGGGAATATTCGCACCTTTATTTGGGATGGAATTTTAATGTATTTTTGTTTAAAATTGGAAATTTTTTAGCAGGATAACTGGCGCCTTTGGTTGGGACAGAATGTTTACAGTTTTTCCATCGCAACCTATTAATTTATTATGAATTTACTTTTTAACTTTTTTTGACAAGTTAGTTATATTTTATTATCATTAACAGAAATAATTGTTTTTTGAATTTTATAAGAGAATATAATTTCTTCTAGGCAATTTTTAGTATATTTAAAATATATTAAATTGTTATATACAACAATAAAAAAATAATATACTATTTTTTTATAAAAATAAACTTATATATAAAACCAATAGTATAAGACAACACACTTTTAAAAGTCATAAGTTGAAACCAAACTATATATATATATATGAGGCTAATTCAAACAAGTCATAAGTCTTAAATACGTTTGCATCAAGCATCACTTCTTTGGAAATCTGAGGATTGGGATAAACTCCATGAATTTAGGTTGAGTCAAATCGGATGGATCATAACTTGGATATGGTACTCTAATAACGCCAGGAGCAGTTGGATGCGTTGGTGCAGAACTCCCCACTGTTGTTTTCTTAGGTTTCTCATTTGAAATAATTGGTCATCTAATGGCATACCTCCTTGTAGTAACACCCTGCAATTACATTTTCAATCAAATCAGTCCCTAAATTATAACAAGTTCAATCAAATTAATCCTTAAATTATTACACTTACTAATAAATCGATCCTTAAAATTTAAGAGCCATACTTGTCCAGACACAACTTCATTTGCAACAACATTGTCAGCATTTTGAGTATTTGCAACAACATTTTCAAATTTGGCATGTATCATGTGGGGGTTCGTTTGGCTCAAAAGGGTTGTTGGCGCTCTCGTTGTATTTTTCATGGGCTTTTGGTACGTATATTTTTTCGTGTTGGTAGTAGGTTCATACACCCTACATAAAAAAAAATGAGTTTGATTTGGCCAGGCTTGTTTATGGTTTGTGTTACGGTTCTTTCAATGCTTGCGGCTTTTTACACATCAATTTCTTTTGCAAATTGGTTTTGGACTCCGCGTTGAGCCTGCTGGTTTGTACTTTGGTGTGTATTTATCCGTGACACATTTGGGTTCATCACCGAATTTTCGTCCGGTTGTTTATTTCATACCACTTTTGTTAATCATTGTTATATTACCCTTAAAAAGTTGATTTGTGGTTACTGGTTAGACTTATGTCTCCTAACTTTTGTACTATCTATTTTATTAAATATATTATTGTTGCTTAAAAAAATATATCCAAATACAAAAAATTATTTTTTTAACTCATTTTTGCTTGTATTGAGTAAGAACAATCTCTTATTGTTCCTAGATTTAGAAATATCTTTAGAAAGTTTGCATTCAAATACGTAAAAAAAATTGAATCTTCAATCGGTGTTTACCGGTGTTTTTGGTAAACAATAAGACTAGTTTTAAATAATTATTTGTTGGATCAAACTAGAAATCTAGGACATGACGTGTAATGATTTTCCAGAAAATGTATGAATGTTCATCATATTCATGAATTTGCTGATGACCAAGATGAAGAAAATTGTTTTAAGGTGAAGATTGTCTTTCGACATAAATCAGTAGCATGAAACAAGTAAAAATTAAGATTTTAAAGGCAAAGAAACTTAAAGAAAAAGTAATTGCATTGCATTGAAATATAAATGGTTCAGCAAATCTTTACATACATTCTGTGAATCTTTTCTCTCTACGCTGGATACTTTGAGTTTTAGAATTCTGTAATAGTGATTTGTGACACGTTTTTCCTATGAAAAACTATTATATATACACAAGAAAAATAAATACACAGACCAACGGTCAACAACTAAATCCTTTCGATAGCTTTGGCTTGTTTTCCATGTGTCCGACCCTTCAATCTCGCCTCTTCAGAGCATTCGAACTCTTCTGGTCGAACCCTCAAAACCCCATCGAAACAAGCTTTGTCGAAATCTTTATCTTCTGTCTTGGACTTAGAGAATTATGTAGTCTTGGCTCCCTCCTTTCATGTCGAAACACATACTCAAAAATACAGGCTAACACCGACGTGTCTGAACTTTCAACCTTGCCTCTTCAGGGAGGATTTAAACTTGGTAGAAATCAGAGAGTCTGTTGAAAACATGTATGTGGAAAGCTTCAATGTTTGATTCTGGACTTAGATAATCTTGTAGTTTTGGACCATTTTGCTTGTCGAAATGCATATTCAAAATATAGGCTAACACCTTCAATTTTGCTTCTTCAGTGAGAATTTGAATCTTCCCAGTCGAATTAAACAAACACTTGTCGAAACCCTTCCATAACTCTGTCGTAATACTTGTGCTTCAACTTGTAATTAGAGAATTTTGTGGTTTTGATAACCATTTTGCCAATCAAAATGCATACTTTAAAATACAGGCTAACAATCGGCTTCACGACGATAATGTTTTTTATATATAGTCTATGGCAAGTTGCTTAAATTTGTAGTTTGATATCACATAATACCTTCCCTCAATCAACATATATTTAAATTTTTTTAAATATTATTTACGAATGACAAAATGGGCCAACCAGTCCACCACCCTGTCAATAAGTCGTCTAAAAAGGGGCGGAGTGGACGGGCCAACTAGAGATGTAAAGTTGAAAATCTCACCCCGTTATGTTTCATGATGGACCGGCGGGTTAACATGTCAATGTGTTTTTTAAAAAGAACTATTAATAAAAAGGGAAACTTACACTAACCTCCCCTAAGTTTTAATCAAATGTCACTCACCTCCACTCTATTTTTAAAAAGACATTGAGCTCCCCTCACACTAACTCCGTTAAATCACTGTTTGAAGAACAAAAAAAAAACTTCCATTCTCAATATTTTTCTTACATAAACATCACTTCCATTATTCCGTTTGAAGTGCAATTGCTTGATGAAGAAACAGATCTCCAGTTTCTTAATTTGCAATGAGACTTGTCAATTTTGTCATGAAGATCCCATTCTATGGTGGAACGGATACAATACCAAACCCTCTAAACCTAATTTTTAAGATTAAGGAACATTGTGTGACTCTGCTAGATCCTATCTAATCATCAATTTAATCTGGCACTAATCCTTTGTTTATACTGTTAATTTAATTCCATTACTTTGATATTTATTTTCTTAATTGAAATTATCTTTCATTAGGTTAATTAAATCAAAATTTCAATGTTGGTAGAAATCAATATAGCAACGTAATTGGTGAAAGCATACATACAAGATCTCAACGTATAAAACATCCATGGGAATGAAGAGAGCAACGACGTGTGACGGAGCAAAGCTTAAACCGAGGGCAAAATGAGTAGGGAAGGTGACAAGACTAGGGATTAGAAGACAATGATTAAAAATTTAGGAATACCCTTATGTTTTAGTTTTGAGAGGGAATGCCAAAATGTTACAAACCCATTACTATTGTAATCTTGTAAGGTTTCATGAATGTTTGGTTGATGATATTAGTTGCTTGACTCGATTCAATAATGAAGGTTTGTCCCCACAATGTTAATAGAAGATTCTTTAAGAAAAAGTTAACGGTGTTAATATAGAGGGGGGTGGGGTTTGTCTGTTTGTTTAAAACTTAAGGAAGGTTAATGTTAGTTTTGAAACTAGAGGGGGTGTCAATGTCGTTTTAATAAACCTTAAGGGAGGTTGATGTAATTTTACCATAAAAAAACTTCATAAAAACAATTAAAAATATATAAATATAAAGCCAATTTAAGTAAGTTTAATTCCTCAAATTTTTTTAAGTAAGTTTAAATATATAACTAAAGACTCCACTAAAAATATGAAAATTATCATTCAAACATATAAAATACAACATCTAAAGATCTATAATAAATCAATAAAACATTCAAAATAAAAACTTCATGAGTATCAATTGACTAACTATTAAAAATACAAGGCTAAAATAATGAAACAAAATTGATATATTAAATGATTTGTTCATAAAAAAATACTATTGATAACACACAAAGAATGCTTTTTTTCTCCACTATACGGAGAAGAAATGGGAAAACTTGTTGTGACTAATAAAAAAAAGTGTAAAAGAAAGTTTTTTTTTATTTAATTTTTTTATATAATTGCAATTCAATGGGTCAACTCGTCCTGCTCCGTCCCTAGCTAATTAAACAAGGTGAACACCTTACTAGTGACATGCTTAAAATTCCAACCCACCTCATTGAAAAAAGCAGGCTAAACGGAGCAATCCGACATGTCCAACCCATTTTACCGTTCTATACAATTGGATATTGGATATACAGTAAATAGAGAGAATTGATCAACTTTATTTTATGAGCTAAACCATCTTTTTGTATGTTAAGTTTGTTACAACCCTATAAGTAATTGCATATTGGATATACAATTGTGCATAGTTGTGTTGCTACTTTGCAGAGGAATGTCACCATTGAGAAATTCTAACATGGTTATAAGATCAAACAAATAGTGTTTGGTCACACACGCATAAACAAGTATTTTTTTAATAATAAAAAAGAAAATTGATAAAAAAATAATTAAATATTTTAAAGATAATCTTTTCATGTGAGTGTGTGTAAAGACTATTTATTTAGTACTGTGACGAAGATTAGCTCGTCACCATTGAACAATAAAAAACATTGTAAGCAAAATAACCAATCTCCATCGTCTGAGACAACTCCATGCACAGTTGGTCCACCACTCCCTGCACCACCAAAACCACTGGGTGGTGCTCCTCCTTACCCAATATACGTGCTTCCTTGCACCCTCAAGCTACACCTGCCACATTTTTCATGCTGCAACACACCCTGATGTACGTGTCTTCACCTGTATGCTCAAATACTATTCCCAAATTGGCGTTCACACACAAGTACTAGTTTCTCTCTTTAAGCATATGCTGCAACACTGTAACATAAAGCTCAATACATCTTTCTATTCAGCTATGATGAAATCTGCTGGAAGTGAAAGTGTGTTGTTTCTTGCTCATGTATTGAAATCAGGATATGATCGTGATCATTATGTTCGGAATGTAATTTTGGGCATATCTGCCAAGTATGGACCTATCGAGCTTGCTAGGAAACTATTTGATGAAATGCCTGATAGAACCGTTGCAGATTGGAATGCGATGATCTCTGGATACTTGAAATGCGGGAATGAAGAGGAAGCAAGTAAGCTTTTCCATGTGATGGGTGA
>Ga0228711_1009091_pt1 | contig 13635 bp, 8 predicted proteins | sample MedpolnodulmetaG_2_FD_177996 | JGI IMG/M metagenome (GOLD analysis project Ga0228711, IMG submission 177996) | Root nodule microbial communities from Medicago polymorpha collected in Santa Monica, California, United States - brown nodules | ecosystem: Host-associated > Plants > Roots > Nodule...
AAAAAAAAAAAAAAATTGGAGAAGGGTGTTCATCTTAGAATTTCCATCCACCAATTTTCCCATGTTCAGTAATCCATTTGTCCAAGACAATGGAACCTTTTCAGAACAATGTACTCTCTTATGTTCAGATGTAACAGATAAATCAAGCATTGGCCCCACAACACACACTCTTTCAACATAACAGAACCAGAGTCATGCAGAACGGGATGGAGGATATTTGTAGATGACCAGTAAGCAGAAAATTCCTATCCTCACTTGAAAGACTAATGATTGACCATAGATAGTGGATTTACTACCGAGACTTAACCACGTGGGAAGAACACATAGCAGCTAATATAGATCCCTTAGATTCACTTCCATATATAGGGCATTTTAGCAAAATTATGCCTTGTCTATTAACTATTAACCATCAATCTCCATGATCATCGTCATTAACATTTAGTCATTTCTGTTTAACATTATTTTCCTACCATTTCACGAAGGAAAGGAATTCAAAGTATATATCAAAATTAGATAGCAGTTGAATTTCCAATATGATCAAACCAAATATGTGAATAATTGAAGTGATTTTGATCAAATACAGAAGAGGAATAAAGCTGATCGCTAACCTCAAGAGTTCTGATCTGTTCCTGGTATTGAGACACCAACTGCTTCAACTGTTGCAACTCTCGGTCTTTATCCTCATAATCAGAAAGGCGTTCAAGCTGGATTCTGAAAGCGCTTTTAAAACAATTTCTCTCCTTAGTCAAGACTTCAATCTGATATTTTAACATAAAATTTTCCTGAAAACAAAAACCATTATACAAGTTCAACACTTACAATCCATAATCATTTTTCACAATAAATAATTCCACTCCATAATTACATTCTAAATTCCCAATACCAAATTCTAGCAAGACAATCAGTGTACCATTAAGAAAGACAATTACAGCCCAAACACATACCTTTTGAAGATCAATTATTTCCCCAGAACTCGCACGTGCGCTAATCGATTTCTCCAAAACCTCAAGCAGTTTAGCTGCACGAGCTCTAGCATCATCAACACTAGTAGCACACGACATTTCACTAACAAACAAGTCGATCCATCCAGGTCCATCAGCGGGAAGATTGTTTTCAGCAGGCTGGTTCCCAGAAGCAGAAGCATCCCCATTATTTTCAAAAACACCTACAAGTTATTCCAAAAATAATCCATTGAAAAACTCATTTTAAATTGTTATCAACACACAAAACGCCATTAGAGAAATTTCATTGCATAACAAAGAACACTATCACTACATGAACATCTAATTGAAATATTGCCACGCAGATAAAACATCCTATTAAAGAATATGTATCGGCTAAAAATCAAGAGTTTGTTACAGCTTTTTCCTGTGAAAAAATCACTTTTTTAAACAAAACAATCACTTATAGAAGTTTTCATTGTCTGTCACAATTTTTTTTTTAAAAATGAGAATCTGGACAATAACAAGTTAACAACAACAACCAAGCCTTATCATAAAACAATCCTATCGAAATCCAACCTGTTTCAACTGCAGCATCAGGTTCTGGAGCAATTACAGAATTTTCATCAGCAGATCCCAAGCAAAGCCCGTGCAAACTCTTAATAGCAGCATCTAAATCATTGCCACATTCATGTAAGGCTCTTTCAATAATCTAAAACAAAAAAGCACATTCGATCAATCAATTAACATTGAAAATAAATAAATAAATAGTTGAAAAAATCTAGAAAAATTTAAAAAAAACGTACCTGATCATCCATATTGGGAAAGAGATTACGAAGATGATCGATTACGGTAGGAAGAGAAAGACGAATCGGAGAAGAGGAACAACGAAGCCTCTTGGTTGAAACTGGTGGTGAAGGAGGAAGTTCTTCAAAGAAAGATCTCTTGCTTCCGCACACCGCAGCAGACATCGTTCAAAACTGCGTCCTCGTCTTTTCAATTTTCTTCTTCTTCTCTTCTTTTTCTGTATTTCCTTGTTCTGTGACAAAATACCAATTCAATTGAAAAAGAAGGATGGCGGAATTAGATTCGTCTCTTCGGGGGATGATGGAGTGTTAGAAAATCATCAATCCAGGGTTATCATCTATCGTCTGCACTACGTTCAGAGTTTTATGTCGTCACATTCTCTTATTTAATATACAAGAATTTTCATCTATTTAAAGATTTTATTTGTTTATTTTGCCAATTTTAAATTCCAAATATTCTTTCTTTCTTTCTTTTACTTTTTTTACAAAAGAAAAATGAATTTTCATTCATTTCGAATTGGTACGGTATATTGAATATAATTATACAATTAAAAATTCAATATTTCCTTTAAAAAAAATTAAAAATTCAATAATGTTAAAAAATTAAAATTTTGCAAACAAACTCGTAACATCAAATATGATGAAATTAAAGTGTGTTTGAAATATCATGTTTTTGGGTATGTAATTTTGACGGCGTTAAAGTCATTGATTGAATTGACATTAGATCGAATATAGTTTATCATTTTGAATCGAGAAAACATTGCAGCAAGATGGAAAAGCAAAATAATGTTACACTGCAACGACGAAACAAGATAACCTCGCACTAATACGACAAAATAATGAAAGAGACGCCTAAAAATAAGTGAAAATCACTATTTTAAGTCAATGTGACGAAAAAACAACTTATGTGGATGATTTCAAGTCAAAAGTTGACTATAAGTCATTCCTCCTTTGTGAATGAAAATGAGGAAGAAACTAAGATTAAAGAATTGACGGTGATTGTTGAGTGGGAGTATGGAGAGAGAGGGGTGGGTTGATATAGAAGCATCCTTATTTGATATTCAATTTTAAACTTGATCATGGTGTGAGGTTTAAAAAAGGGGGGAGAAAAGTTACAACGCACAATAAAATAATTTGATCAACAAACATATCACTTCGTACATATTCGACTATATTGATTATCATATAGCTCATATGTATCTAATCGAGTTATATTTTTTCCCCTCAATATCTAGTCTCTGAATTATATAAGAATTGAATAAATTTTTGGTTCTCGTAGATATAACAAATTTCAATTTTAGTCCCTCAAAAATTATCAACAAACAACTGTCTTTCAAATATTTTATATCAACATTTTTGGTTCATGTCTTGAATTCAACCCTTGTGTACCCTTTAAATTTTTGAATTGTTTTTTGCAATCATGTGTAATACATTATTGAAATATCTCTTGCAAGAGTTTATAATTTTTCAACAATAAACTAATAAAATATGAATTTTTAGGTTTTTAGTGTTTAACGACTAAATTTAAAATAAAATAGTCGTTTAAAAACTAAAATGATGATTTATTCATAATCCAAATGAAAACAAGGAATACTCTTATGCAAAATACAAACCAAAGAAAGTATCTAAAAGTGGTGAATATTATCTTTGTGTAGTGTCTTGTGATTATTACGATAAGATCTGTATTTAAATTATAAATATGGTCGACGTAGATAATTTTTACGCTGCGAGTTAATCATAATCATCAAATCATTATATGTTTAATTTTTTATCACATTCACTTTTAAAGTCACACGTGTAATTGATTGCAACGAGTTGGTAATGTAAAATAATTTACACTAAAAAGGAATGAAAATTAAACCCGTAATAAAAAATAAATTTTAAGTTCAAGCCTCTCTTTGTATATATATTTTTCGTAACATAACATTCATCATATTTGCGTATGTAGTTTATATCATGCACAGTGATAGACATTAAATTTTAGAGAAAATCTACTTGTTGGAATAGTATGTGAACACAATTTATTTGGCTTAAAAAATAACTTTGTAACTACTTTGAATTGACAATACTCATGTTGAATTATATTTCGAGTTGTCATATTAAGTAGACGAGAATGAACATGTATGATAACAATTTGAGAAATGGACTAGATTGTATTCAATAATTAAGCGATAAATAAGATTGTCTTTATAAAGATAATTGTTGATCACATCTTCACTGTATTAACTGCAATGTGAAATGACATGAGTCTTTGTTACCATGGCTTAAAAAAGGAGATGTCTTGTAGGAAAATGTGGAATTCTATCAATAATATTAATGTTCATGGAGCTCAAGAGGAGGGAGTTCCTAATGTTCGTACATCAACGTATAATCATTTTGAGTCTATCAATCTCGATAGATCGGGAGTGAAAAATTTCAATTCCAATTTCAAAACAACAAGTAGACAAATTAGTTATGAGTTTCACACCATGTTCTTATGATGTCCTCTTTTCTTTGCTTTTTTGTTTTATTCATTTTCGATGTGTGTATAAGAAAGTAGAAAGTTAATGTTTATTTCAATTAATTTTGCAGTATTTTTATTTCTCTTTGATTTTTTAATTGTTTTTTTTGTGCAGCTGTAATGGAGGATTAACACATTCTATTCATTTGGATGAACATGACTCGTATCCATAGAAGAAAATAAATGTTTATGTTATCGTGATTTATTATAGTAGATAAATTTAGATTTCTTGATTTGTTAGAATATATTAACATGGTTTTTATGATAGTCTTTAATTTGTTAAAACACTAGGATATTATTGTATTGTTTAACGTTGTATAATTTTGTATAAGTTCTACTATCCGAAAATCCTTCATGTCCACTTGTTGCTCTAACTTTAAGTGAGGAAATAAATTATGACAACCACCTTTCACACATGATTATACTATTTGTGTATGAATTGTTCTTAACTCATGATGATGTAGTTAGTTTTTTATTTTTAGTGGATCTCCTTTGAAGTTATTTGTTTTAGTGTTTGCGATCTATTGTATAAATTTTATTATCTATACTGGAGTGTAAAGGAACGCATACTTATATTTTTAAAAATATGTAATATTATCATTTGATTATAACTCGTATTGAGACAACAGGGACAATAATTATATATTTTTTTGTTATAATGATGATTTAAAGCGTGTTTGTCACGTAATTTCACCAATTAAACACACTTTCTATCAAGTTTTCTCTCGATACAATTATTTCACCCGCAAAATCCAAATTCAATCGTCCGCGCATTCTCTATTCGTTCCTCAATCACAATATTGATTTTGAATGCGATCATAGATGACTAATGGGAGGCTTCAAATACAATAAATTTTTTAAATATTATCTTGGACTTAATTCATGATATTGTGATTGATTGATTTTTAGATTTTTAGTGGATCTCCTTTGAAGTTATTTGTTTTAGTGTTTGGGATTTATTGTTATCTATATTTGAGTGTAAAAGAAAGCATACTTATATTAAAAAAAATGTAATATTATCATTTTATTGTAACTCGCATTGAGACAACATGAACGATATGTATTTTTTTATAATGATGATTTAAAGTGTGTTTGTCACCTTATTTCATCTAGTTAAACACACTTTGTATCAAATGTTTCTCTTGATACAATTTTTTTTTAATTATTTGTGTTTAATTGTTATACATTACTAGTTTTAAAGGAATTCATTACTTTTTATTCGTCTATCATATCAAAATTCAATTGCTGCTAAATCCAATCAGCCGCATTTTCTCTCTTTCTCGCCAAGTGTTATGTTAATCTTAATCGCATGTGTTATAATCTATAAATGTTCAGAAAAGTTTTAAAATTATGGTTTAAACCTTCCAATTATACTGCTAATAAGGTTTTGAAATGCTTTTTTTATGTTTTATGAGATCTATAAAACTTAAGAATTTTATGATCCATGCGTAAATTTTGGTTTTGAAATGGATAATTTCAATCACGGTATTATGTTGAATTGTCTAGTGAAAGAATGTCATTCGTTGACTATATTAAGTTCTTTTCAAAAAGTTTGTTGTCTAGATTAAGTTCTATTATAGATAAGCAATTTAATCTAGGTTTTTTTTTGGTTAAAGAACACACTAAATAAATAAATAAAAACACAGCTATAAAGAACAAAAAAGATGAGTAATGATATTCAATATTGTATACGATAGAAAAGAGTTGTGAGTTAAGAGGTGTGAGTTAATGTTGATTATAAGGCATGCATATTAGAGTTTCTCGCCTCTTGTAATGATTGCCATAATTAAGTTTACCCATCATGATAATAAATCCCCTTTGTGAAATTAAGAACTTGTCCATTAAAAACTTCAATAAACTAACATATATGAAAACTTCTAAGCACAAACAACTTAAAAACATATTTTTCAGGGTTACTCTCTCCAAATGACAATTCCTCTGAGACTATGAATGTGATAAAACAATTCTTATCAATGTAACCATAGCCTCTAGCCTCTATCGTACCATCCGGTGCCATAGAAATTATGAATCTGTAGGAATGGTATCCCATCATCCATACATCCCACACCAATTATCAGTATCAAATGGAGTTCTATAACATTTTGACTTTCTTCAATGTAATATACTTCAGACAGTCTAGGATAACCTTCAAAGTATCATTGTATTCAAAGTCTCCAACTAAACATCCATAATCTTCCATGGCTGCTCTGATAACAACTACCGACGAATCCACATCAATAGAAGATGGATCCTCTTGGATGTCTGTAATCCTTAAAAATGGCGTGTCATTTTTTTGTGCCATAAATGTAATATTAACATCTAAATCACAACCCTTTTTTTGAACAAATTTCAGTGCAACACATAGACTTACTTCATAGGTCTCTTTCTCCACATTTATATTATTCGTGTCTTCAAGAGCATAACGTATAACTCCATTGATCATACACTGAGCAGATAATCGTGGCCCTCTTCGGACACGCTGAAAAGAGTAGATGGCCAACAATAATTGAGAGGTACTAATGGCACAACAGAACAATTGAGAGGTACTAATGCTACTAATATTATATGTGCATTTATTTTGCATTCATGCAAAATTACCTTTAATGATTTACCAATTATGATTTTCAACTCATTCAAAACAATTATATCTTGTAACACTGATCGAAAACAATAACAGTGTGTGATTGAGAGAAAAGATACATAATAAATAAAAACGTGACGCTATAATTATCCTTTGATTTAATAAAATAAACAGTTGAAATTTGATGTTAACGGATCCTAACTCTCTCTATATATATATAGTAAATGATTCATTAAAAAGTGGAGTAATTTGTTATATATATAAGATAAAAATTGTATGATTAAAATATTAAAATAAAAAACCTATAAAAGTGGATGTGTGGATAACCGGTATAATTTAATAAAGTAAATGGTTCGTATAAATATTCAAAATTTAATTTTTAGTCCATACAAAATAAAATCGCACTTTTTAGTCCATATAGAGAGAGTTTGATATGTTCGTCGAAAGTGAATGATAAATGTTTACGATTTATTTATTTTTAAGAGACGTTCATTTGAAGTGAGTTCAAAAACTTTTACTTGCTTGATTAAATTTAATAACACATGAAATACTCAATTTATATGCAAGATGCGTTACAATGTATATTAATCATAGTTTTAAAAACCGGACCGGATCGGCCGGTCGAACCGGTTGAACCGGAAACCGGTAGGGTAACCGGTCCGATCTGGTTATCGGATCGACCATGTAAATGACTCGGTGCAAACCGGCGTGTACCGGTCAAAACCGGAAAAAACCGGTGACTCGGGGTGTCTGTAAACCGACCGGTTCAATGCTTTACCTCTACTTTTTCTTTAGATAATTGAAAAAATGGCAGATTTAGATTTCATTTGAGATGGAGAAACAAGAAAGAAGAAGTAAGAAAGAAAAAGGAAATCCAGATAGATTTAATCGTAAATGTAACAGGAGACGATTGATTGTAGAAGTTGAATCTATATCTTCTAATTGTCATATTGTTGTTCATAAGAATTGGAGATGAGGTTCCAAGTGACGGCAGCTGATATTCGTTATGAGTAGCTGCAACCTGCATTTATCTATTTAAACAAATAAATGGAAACCCTACATATTAAAAAAATGTCAATATTACCCTCCATCTCTATTGAATCACGTGATGTTTATGCACGCTTCAAAGCTTCGTTTTTTATTCATGTTATTTGCTTGACACAAATAATTTTTTTGGCACAACAATAGTACTCTTATAAATATTTTATTTTTTTATAGTTTGTGCTGTGCCCAAAAAAATAAATAATCAACGTAAAAAAAAATCCAGTAACATATTTTTTATTACATTAATTAATTTATATATATATATATATATTATATTTGTCATATTAATTTACTTTATCAGTAAAATAATGCTAATTTAGTTTTTTTTTTTATTTTGTAGGCATCATGGCACTTGGATATTTTTATAGACCAAATGATCTCATTTAGTAAAGATAAACCATACAACAAATTTTTTATAGAGACCGAGTCATACTACCGAGTCTTCCGGTTTAATACGGTTCAATCATGCGGTTCGACCAATAACTTATTGGTTCGACCAATGACTCAGTGACCCAGTACCTCAACCGAGTCGATGTCCGGTCCGGTTTTTAAAACTATGATATTAATACCTCCCTAACCCAATCATAAGGTTATAAGTTGAAAATATTTACCGGGACCAGCTTAAATCAGAATTTACTATGACAGCTTTCGATTGGCGAGGTTGACCGTAATTTCACACATTGTTTGGTTAATGGAGTTATGAATTTACTAGTCAACTCTAATTGTTGTGGTTTTTGATGTTTGCAACTTAATGAATTGATAATTTTTCTTGTTATTATGAGATGCATTTACTATTGGGTTTGATTGTCGGTAAACAGTTAGTCAAATTTGGTATTTATTGACCAATTCAAATCTAATACAAAAGAATAACCAAGACCTACATGAGCCAATAATAGAAAGTAAAAATCATTTATGAAAATGGAAAGTGAAACATGGTATAATTTTTTTAATAAAAACACTACATTAATGTTGATATTTTATATGTAGTTGTGAGTTTTCAAAATATATCATATCGGTACATAATTTTTTTGCTTCCAATAATATAAACATATAAAATCGGCAACTAGTGCATTGCATATTTAAGAGTATCTTGTACATTAAAGGAAACAAAATATATTTAATAGAAAGTTTACATCAATATTGATATTTTGAAAATAGTCACAAATTTTCAAAAATTTATCATGCCAATTTTTTATATCAGTACCTATAAATATATTTTCATTGATGTAAACACGTAAATCTACAACGAGTGGATGCAACTATTCAACGATGGTCTGCAAAAAAAAAAAATTTGAGTCGAATAATGGTTGTTAGTATAGTCACGAGTATGTTTGAAAATATTATCTCAATGGTAATAATTTAATATTGATTCATAATTTACGTGATGGTTAATTGTAATGTACCAATTTGTTAGATGATTTTATAAAATAATTCATTTAAATGTCTGTGAGGTTATTTAAAAGTAAGAATTCGTAGGTTTTATCGACATTCTAGTGAACGTGAACAATCACATAAACATTGATCCAACCATTACTAGTAACATCTTAAAATAATATCTAAATCAATAATTTAGTAATAACGACTCAATCGTTTGCAAAAAAATATATTTTTCAAATTTTGTGTCGTTCGTTGTGAAAATCAAAGTGTGGTTGTCATGCCCATTGCAATATGAATCATTGAATCACCTCTCATCGAAATTCTCACCATTTCGTTCAATTTATTTAACATATATACGATGGTGTTTGATGGACTGAAATTATACTAAAATCAAAACAAATATTTGACAAGATTATTAAATTTGTCTCTAGATTAAACCAAATACAGTCTCAACAAACCTTTATAAATAGAAAACAATATTATAACAAATCAAGCAAAACATCATCTAAGTTCGTTATATGCATAAACTATTCTAAACAACAATACATGACGAGTTACTATAAGAGTTGTTCAACATACAACTGAATTTTGTTCACAACGATACATGGGTATTTTTCGATACCATAACATGATAGAATCTCACCATCTTTCTTCCTTTTCACTCCACAAACCTCCAAAAACACACTTATTCTTGCGAAAACATGGTTTCATACCACAATCCAGACATTGATGGACTTTACACACACTCTTTTCATCTGGATGCAGTTGTAATGTGACTATAAAACATTTATAACTCATTTTTAAGCATTTTTCGTTTGATTCACATCACCAAAATTGTACTACGACGTTCATATTATATGATTTGAAAAATTTAGTTCAGATTATATAATTTGAACCCTGCTAACACACAAACATAATAGTTTTTTTAACTATGGTTTACCCTATTTCATATATGGATGCTCCCAATTATACCCCATCTAGTTTGACATCTCGCATTATAACTAACACTGTTGAAACCTTTAATTGATAGTCATACCAGAAATGCCAAAGATGCGGTTATTATATCTTTTGTTAATAATCATTATATTGATCATTAAATACAATTTACTACTGACAAAAAAGTTTACTTCATGAGACGAGTTGTTGATGCGGGTTGAGATAAAGCAATAATGTTGTGTTTTTCCATTCTTATTGAAAAATTATGTAATGAAGGAAATAACATAAAACAATTTGTTACGTTGAGAGATGAAATATAAAGTTGTTATACTGAGTACAATAAGTTTATCAAACGTTTACTTTTTTTTCTTTCTATTTTTTTAGTTTACATTTAATGTTATCATTGCTTGCGTGTAGCTGTCACAGATTATATTATAGGTATATCTAACCTATGGGTGACCAATTCCTCCAACGTCTATACCATGAGCACAACGTCGTCGGGACCAAAGTCCTGAGAGCCTAGACACATTCATAAGATGATCAGTTATAATGAACTCAATTGTGTGGCGGGTAATGAGATAATTGAAGATGATAATGTGGTGATTGTTAAAAATATTGAGAAAAAAAGATAATGTTGTTGATGATAATAAGATTGAAGATGGAGAAAAGGTTAAATATAATAGTCTTGGAATCGATAATTGTAGCGCAAACATTGGCACAAATTGGTTCAGATGTATATTATTAATGATCTAAACACATTTACGTACATGTTGATTTATATTTTTTTATATAACTATGTATGTATATGTTAGCAAGCCTATCAATAATGATGTTACTTCTTTGGAAAATTCTTTTGACATTCCGAAAGAGTTGGAAGTTCTATGTGTTGAAGAGGTTTGGGTTGATGAAGAGTTTGACAATTTAGCCAAGGGGGTGGATAGCATCATTGCTCAAGCTTTGGTTGCAAGCGCCATGTCATAACTAGACCCTTATAGGAGGCAGTCATTTCCTAAAGCCTATGTGGTTTCTCCATCCATTATTGTGGACCCACCTGATCATGTCCCATTGAGTTCTTTGGCGAAGGTTCCCCAATCTGTTACCATCCATGCAACTGATTTGACCATGGACAAGCTATCTATGTTACCTATCTTATAACCCGACACTGCGTCGTCTAAGGCAACACAGAAGAGTGTCAAGATACTCCATAAGTTTTGGGGTAATAAGGATTCTGATCCTCAGGGGCTACCCGATACTTCTCATAGCCCATTAGGAAACAGATCTGTTTCTACCAAAGCTCATAAGAAGAAAACCAAGCAACAATATCTAAAGGGATCCCCTGCTAAGGCATCAACACACACTCCAAGAAGGGGAAAACTTAAAACATTCAATCTTGCTCAGCTTGTAAATAAGGGCACTGCAATGAGCGTGGCACTTATAGCATTTTCTTATTCCCATTTATCAATGGACTCTAAAAGGAGGCAGTGCATTTGATACTGTTCAGGTTCCTAAAGTTGGCTACTATGTTTCTTCTTGTAGTTGAGTACTTAGAGGACTTGATTTTTGCTTTGTTTAGTAGGTGTGGTTACTACTCTTTGTAGTGTTCTGTCTCTTCTTGTGATTGTCTACTTGTTTGATTGAGTTTTGGTCTAGCCCCCCAATCATTGCCTTTTTTTTATACATTTCCTTGCCTTTATAAAAAAAATGTTTATGTTGGTCAAGTCTTTTGGTTTATGAAAGTTTCTTAAATCTGCAAATGTACAAATGTATTTTACGAGACTTGTTGGATTCTCGATGGTTTCAAGTTAGACAATCAATGACAAAACTTTCCTCGATTATATAATTCAACTGGGATAAAAACGATATTTTGAAGGGGGTGTGAAAAGCCCAAATAACGAAACAAGAAAATCCGAAAATGACCCGACTATTACTTTTTCCACCCTATTCATTTATTGCACGCCCTAATTTTTATTTTATTTTTTTACAACAAATGCCAATGAGGTTTTCAAATTCTATACTCTGAATTGAGTTTCCCCCTAATTTGGGTTAAAAAAAAGAGCTGTTGACCAATTTGGATTATACAATCTGAACACTCCTACGTAGAGTGCATTTTTTTTTTCGGTTACAAAATTTGAACACCCCTTAAACATTCCTCTTGTGTTAAGAATTTAGGGGAAACCCGTTCGGAATATATAATTCAAACCGTAACAGCACAAAGACTGCGCGTGTTTGCCACAAGAATAGTCAGTTTAAGAACCAAACTAATCATCCTATCCCCATCCTTGTGTTTTACGTCATTGTTAGCTATTTTCGTCGTGTTCGAGTAAATAATTCGGTTTATGAACTACTTGATCATATTGTTCCGAAACTTTTCGAGAAAATAACAAATGATCAAAACTTTCTTAGAAGGGACTTCATACATGACTCCACCCCTCTGTATCCAAAATTTTACATTTTAGACCCGTTGTTTATTTTAATTTTTTCATGTTCTCAGAAAAATCTAAAATAATTTGCATTAGTTTTACTTGATTCTTAAATTTTTTATGGTTATATTTTTTTGATTTTATCTAACAAGTTTTTATTGTTTTTAAAAGTGAAATTCACGACTGCTAAAATATGACAGTTATTGATTGTTGCTTATATATAAACATGTTTCGAATTTTATAATTCAAACACATCCGAAAAATGTTTAGATTATACGATCTAAAACCCACATGAAAAAAGGATTACTTAAGTAAATTGTCCCTATAAATATTTAGAATTTTGTTTTTAGTCTATACAAAATAAAATCACACTTTTTAGTCCCTATAAATTTTTCCATCAGCATTTTTAGTCCCCGTCAAAAATTTCCATCAACATTTTTGGTCTCTAAAATGCTTAAAGAAAATGTCACAGGAACTAAAAAGTGTGATTTTATTTTGTAGGGACTAAAAACAAAACTGTAAATATTTATAGCGATTAAAAACTTAATTAAAAAAAAAGCGCGTGAGAAATTGAGAGGTTAACGAAATAATAGTAGAAGAGATATTCTTGCATGAACTCTCACCCAACACATCATTCTTACACCCAACCAATAAAAAAATGATACATATTATTAACTTTAAAAAAAGTTTGATTTTAATTAAGAAAATGGAAACATAAATGGCGGTGGGTAGTTTTTGTCGGTTAAGAAAGTGGAAAAAAGGAGAGAGAAATATTAAAAATAATGAAAAAAAATTCGAATATTAATTCTCTTTATTATTTTAATGAGGTATTAGATATTGGTTGAGTGTAAGAATGATGTGTTGGTAACAGCAAGAAAGAAAGAAAGAAAGATGTGTAATAATAGTAGAATGATGATTTTGAGAGAATTGGGCTTAACTACATCAGCCCAATTTTGAAAGGCGGCAAGTGCTAGTTACCGTCATTTCCATCGATTGATATATATCTCTAAATAAGTGATTCTCCAAAAGC
>Ga0228711_1009094_pt1 | contig 13629 bp, 6 predicted proteins | sample MedpolnodulmetaG_2_FD_177996 | JGI IMG/M metagenome (GOLD analysis project Ga0228711, IMG submission 177996) | Root nodule microbial communities from Medicago polymorpha collected in Santa Monica, California, United States - brown nodules | ecosystem: Host-associated > Plants > Roots > Nodule...
ACTTAAAGGACCTATCTGAAACCTTAGAAACTTAAATGACCTATCCGAAACAAACTCGAAACTTAAAGGATCTAGCTGAAACCTTAGAAACTTAAAGGACCTATCTGAAACAAATGTGAAACTTAAAGGACTTAGGGAAGTATTTGACCTAATAAATATTGATACAGTTTTTTTTTTTGGTTTGAAAAAAGGTCGATACAGTTGTTATATAGCCATAGCCACCATGTATTGCTGGGAATATCATTCATACACTTGAAACAAACACCCTTGCTCTTGAAAATGAAAATAAAAGTATATAATGAAGATGAGTTGAATTGTTTATCGTACATTGCACGTTCCCATTCTGATTCATGTGAATCGGAAACCACTTTGTTTTGGACACAAATGGGAAGGTTACGAGATTTATAATTACTTAAGTTTGTTTCTTTATCTGGCCAGGGGGCCCCTGTGGACTGTGGTCATGAATTAGTCATCCTTTAAGATTTATTTATTTTTGGCTTATATTCTTTTTTTCTTTACTAACTTTTAAGATATATATTCTTGTGTACAATTTAAAAGGCAATGCAAATATCTAGATCAGAGTGCGCAATATTATTATTTTTTATAGATGCATCATTTTTGTGTGAAATTACATATATATTTAAGAAAAAGTCAGCAACAAAAGTTCAAATATACTTTTGACAACACAAAACTGTTGTGCTATGCATTAGAAATAGTTCAATCGAAATAGGCATTTCTAATACATTAAATTCATCAATCTTTATAAAAAGATTTTACTATCTAAGGTTGTTAAAGAGTGTCTTTAGAGCACTCATTAACATTCCTCTATATATTGCCTAAAACATGTATTAAAATATAATACAACACTAAAGTACATTATACTCATTTGTTTTAAAGTCATATTTTCATAAACAAAAAAGTTATACATTAATATAAATGATAAGTTAGTAATATTTTTAGCAATGATAAGTTACAAATTTAACTCTTGAAATTTAGCTTATTTTCATATATTTGGTAATGGTATATTTAAGTATAACTAAAGTATGTTTTTAGTCTTAACCCTCAAGTTTCAAAGAATAGACTTCTGACAATCCAAAATTTTGCCAAAAAATAAATAAAATCTAACTAAAGATTATTTCAGTTAGTACTCGAATTCAAGTTCTTCCAAAACGTATCATCCTTAATGGACACCACTTTGGCTCAACAATGGTTAAATGTCACTGATGTATGGTACAACTTACTATAATACTACATTTTTTGGGTAGTGCCTATAAAGTGTCATTTTCCTTATGAAATTATTAGAACAGACACAAGACTACAATATAGTCACTAGTCATTATTCACAGATTATGTAGCAATGATGCTAATTCTGCTTTGTCAACTAGTTATCCATAACCTAGTGAGGCCCCAGTGAGCCTGACACATGAACTTGTCCGGATTCTGTTATATTAATCGTAAGGTTCCTTCAGTACGGGTTGGTAGTGCACAAATTATTATATCGATGTAGACATCATCACATGACAACCAATAATAGGCCATGCCTTTCCCTTTCATATTTTATTACTCATTTTGTTGTTACATTCAGAAGCAAATAATAATACACAATACATTTTCTTTATGGTCTTTTAGACCTTAACTAATGAGAAAAAAGAATTTTCTCAAATTTAATGGATGCAGTATACTCTCATTGACATTACAATTTACAACATGTCATGATGATGCACACTTTGCTTAGTTCTCAATATTGCATATTGAACTCTTCCTTTTACCTTGCCTATCAAGCATAGTTGCATATGCAATTATCATTCACTCATCAGCAAAAACACAACAATAGGTATCAACATCATTGTGGCTTATCATCAACCCATTCATTTTCGGAAGCAATCATCCCGGAACTACGGCCGCTCATTTTTCCGAATGAATTTACATTGGACAATCCCTTGAAACTGCTGCTGCTACCCTCGTTCATGTTACGAAATTTCCTTGACTTGCTTGGCTTGAAACAAGTGGTATCAGCACCGTCTAGATCCATGTCTTCGTGAGTTTCTACCTTGATAACCATCAGTTTAGATATGGCGCTTCGACAGAATGGACAAATGGGTGGGGTGGGATGCGAAGTTGAAGTGTTGGCCTTGTTGTGACAACAGAGTGTTAGTGTGCATTGTGCACACATCTGGTGGCCACAGTCTTGGACTTCAATTGTACACACCTGCTCAAAGCAGATGCAGCATAATTCCGTCTCGCTAACCTGAAAATTACATTAGATCTCGCAATAAGTATATAGTGTGGTTCAAGAAAAAAAAAGTGAAGATTTTTCTTTCTCACTAGTTTGTTACAGCAATGCGGATGTAAAGGGAAAACATAGATTACAAGTCAGAGAGAGACGGATTTCAAACTTGCCCCAAAAGTGAATGTATAATGGACTTTGAATTTGACTAGAATTTGAAATACAAGAAATATTGACATTTTTTAATCAGTACCGTAGAGTTATTTCATTTGTTCAAGAGAAGTTTCAATAGTTCAGAGCCTGTTTGATATATTGATGATCGCTTGATGGGCCGCTACGTGCATTGGTAACTTCTAACCTACAGATGGTAAAGAGATGATAGTTTTCTAAGGTAGATCATTGGGATGGCAGACAACCCCGAGCTCTAAGCGTAAAAGGTAAGTGGGCTTAACTAAGTTGTTACCTGTCTGGGACAGCAGAGTCCAAGACAAATAGCTCAGAGTTTATGCATAATTCGATAGGTTAAATTGATCAAAATTAGAAGGAAAAAAACTTAAGTATAAACTTTTAATTTGCTGCATTTTCTGGAAAATATCCAAATAATTAGATTTCCAACTGTAAATTTAATAAGTTTGTAGGAACTATATTGGCATAATTCAATTCAACTGCACATAAAAGCAAAGTAGTAAACTCAAATAGTTGGTAAGAACTCAAAGGGTGTCAAATGACCTCAGAGATATTGTCATCTATTCGATCAGAGTGTGCAGATGGAAGAGAGTAAGGACTGCCTTTCAATATGTTTTTCTCCCTTTCCCTGTTTGCATCCAACAAGGCCTGCTCTAATAAAACTTTAGCCTCTGGATTAAGCTCACTGATTATCTTCAATGATGATGGCCATACAAGAGGCTGTGCAGATGAAAGATTTAGCAATGCTGCACATGCTCCATGCTTGTACTTCAAAGCAACCACATATGGTATCCGCCTGCATACACACACAGTTTGAAGGAAATTTAAGAAATTCGTAGAATTGAAAGTTGAATAAAACAGGTCTGGTTTATATTGTAAGAATTTCTAGACTTATGAATCGTAACAATGTTTCTTGGGATAAGGTGAATCCTAAATTGAAAAATAGCAAACAAGAACACAAGAGGAAGGCCTGCCAAAACAAGTGATTATATTTTTCAAATTACAGGTTTTCCTTAGAGACATCCTTACAACGGATCTATCAAGCATCGGATTTGGATTTTGTGCAGTAATGACATCATGCAGTTTTCAACCTCAACAGTTCAATCTCAAGTTAACGGTCAAGATCTTTTTAAACTGATTTTGTTATTGTGTGATCTGAACTGTTTCATCTCAGATTAACGGTTGAGATAAAAAACTGTGTGTAACAGCGTACTTTCTCCTCCGTAGGAAATCCAAATCCATTGATCATCATTGGTGAGATCTTATTAAGTGGTAAGAATTCATATTTAGAAACTAGAATGTACCCAGATGCATCACGTTGGAGACGATCTGCACCCCATGCTAGTAATTCGCGGATGCAATCGAGAGATCCTCCTTTAGCTGCTAGATGAAGTGGAGTACTCCCGGGACATCTGCAAATATAGTAACATATTAATCGACAAAGCAAATGAACACAACAAACATTCAAATCCAAGCTTTTCAGTCATCATTAGAACTTTGAAAGATCAATACCCGTATCTGCTAGTTGAAGCACAAACAAGAGCTCCACTACACAACAGAATGTGCACACATTCATGCCGTTTTTGACGAGCTGCCAAATGCAACGGTGTAGCACCTCTACCGTCTCTAATATTCACAAACCGTGCAAACCCCCTGCAATATAAATTGTATTCTTGTCATCGTTAAATATTTTAAAATCATCAAAATAAATCACCGATGTGAACCAATTGGGAAAGAAATTGATGCCGAAATCCAACAGGACTAACCAAGAAGCAGCCACAGGACTAGATTGAGCAGCAGAAAGTATTGCCTTAAGGCAAGAAGAATGACCATAGTAAGCAGCATAATGCAAGCAAGTTCTTCCATGACACACATCAAACATTAAAACCTGATAATTTTTCATAATGATTTGTTTTAATAAAATAATTAAATATAATAAAATTCATAAAATTGAAATAAACATGGAGGGAAATGTAACATACATTAGCACCAGCTTCAAGCAACTTTTCCACACAATCAATCTTTCCATGCATTGCTGCCAACATAAGTGGGGTCTGAATTTTTCAAAAAATACAATTAAAGATAAGTAAAAACAAACAAACACAAAAAGATAAAAGATTCTCCACACACATTCAATTTTTCAATTCTTTCCATTAAAATCCAAATTCAAATAACATTAACATATCACCTGCTTTTGTCGATTCAACACATCTGGATTCGTAGATCCATCTAAAAGCCTAGACAAAACCTGCAAATTCCAAAAAAAAAAAAAAAAAAAAAAAAAACAAATTTTTAAAAAAAAAAAAAAAACACTTTTTTTTCCAGACCCAGAAATTAAAATGAAAACCCAATTGGGAAACTTGGGCTCCATCTATCTTCTGACTGAACTCCGAATTATCAGAGTTTTTATCAAGGACGGAGAAAAGACTCTGATAGAACAATTCTCGATCAGACTTTACTTATCTCCTCCGAATTAACACGAAAAAAGAATGTAAAGGGAAAGGATTTGAACCTGGATCTGACCATTGGCAGCAGCAATATGAAGAGGGGAATGATGATCATAAACAGTAGTACGATTGAGAAGAGAAGGGTGAGTCTGTAAAAGAGTAGAAACAGTTTTCAGGTCACCATGTTGGACAGCACGAAAGAGTCCATGTTCATGACTACCTCTACAACTAAGACCACCTTGACCCATCCTTCTCCACTCCACGTTTTCTCAATTCAAAGTTTCCACATTTATTATTATTGAGTTTGTGTTTGTGTTTGAGAGAAAGAAAGAGAAAAGAAAAAAGAAGGGAGGAGGGACATAGTCACATAGGTAGCTGAATGTGTCAGTAAATGAATGAGCAGTTATTCAGACTAACTTGGCTGTGGCATGGCATCAATCAGATTCTTGTAGTTGTACTCCTCTATTATCCTCAAAGAGTTTTTTATTTTTTATGCTGAATCTGATCTACCTTTTTGTTGCAGTAAATTACTGTGGTAAAAATATTGTCTCATGTATGTAGTAGCTTATTGCAGAAGATTTATATTGTTTGATTTTAAAAGAATTCAATTCAAAGTACACTTTCTATGTTAAGACTTTCACACTTCACATTTTTAGGTATGTTTCAGTTTTTGCTGATAAAAATTGATTTTCAAAGAATTGTTTCCGACTAGAAGTGGGTTGAAAATATAATAAAGGTCATGCTTAGTAGTGGGTTGATAAAAAAATTCATTGAAAACAATAAGTTTTTGGCTTTCAAAAAGTTAAATAAAAAAAATTTCATTGAAAACCATAAAACTTTCCTAAAGCGCTATCGAGTTAGGAGGGGCGGTTATTCTGATGAATTAACTTGGTTCATTAGTTCTAGTTATCCTCAACTGTAGCGACCGCTAGAGGCTTTCAAAAAGTTAAATACGTTCCTTTTCCAAAATTTTCTAATTAGCATTTCCCATGTAATTTGTGTTTGAATAAGAATTTGAGTAAAAATAAGTTTAACAATAAATTTATATGCAAAATTCAACTGTAGTATAAAAACTACAAATTTTATCTTTTAACCCCTTAAAAGTCAACCAAAACATACATATACATTTAGTCTATTATAGTTTGATCATTTAAAACATTTGAATTTAATTATAATTATTTTAAAGTTATGAATTTATAATTGGTTTGATTTGTTGACAGAAGAATACGTTTTACCTAACTCAAAATTTGGATAATGATTGAAATTGTTATCTTTAATTAGAAGTTCAAACTCCTTAATATTTTCATGGTTGTGCTTGTTGAGATTGTAACGTGCTCGATGTTAATTTAACAAAACTAAGAAAGCATACCGATCCTTTTTATCCCTAAAAAAAAATACCTCATCTTTTTTATCTTTTTTATAGGGTAGTTTACAAAAAAGTTTTGTTCCTAAATATAAGATCATATACAAATTTTTAGATGTATTTATTACCCTTTTTTCAAATATATCTCTTATTAATACTACCAAGTTCTCTTGGTATTTGAAAAGTTAACATTAAATATATATTTAATTAAGGGTAATATAGTAATAATCACACACATTTGAGACAACTTTATTACTCAAACTTTTTTTAATACCTTTGATTTTGGTAAACTACTTCTATAAAAAGGGATGGAGGAGTATATTTTTTTTATAGAAAAGAGAACATTTTTTTGAGGAGATAGAAAAGAGAAAACATTTAAAAACAAATATTTTATTTTGTGTGTAAATTAGATTTTATCACATATGATATTTTTTTTGTAAAGAATATAAATTGAATTTTTAACGCTATTATTTATTTATTTTTGACAAAATAACTTTTTAATTTAATTATTGAATGAGTGTATTTTTTTCAATGTAAACTTTTATAATTGTAATGTCAAATTAATGAGCAGTCTCTTTAGTAAAATAGTGTCACTTTACAAAAAAATTGCTTTAAAATTGATGTTAAGTTCACTTTACATTGTAAACTTTTACGGTTATACCATTTAAAGTAGGGTCATGTTATCTTGTACTCTAAGGGCACATGTTAAGCAATCTAAAAATAGAAATATTCCCTTGAAATTTGTGTATTCAATTAATTATTAGTTAAAAAATTGAATTCAATAAACAAGTTCCAACAAAAAGTTTTTACATTTGACACATTAACTTGTGCCCTAAGGGCTTAGGGCACAAGTTAACATTAAGTAATACATTATATTTTCGTGGAAAACACACCAATAATTATTAAGGATAATTTAGTAGAAGGGTTGTGTGTCCTTGTGAGCTTAGCTCAGTTGGTAGGACAATACATAATACATGTAAGGTTTAAGGTTTCAACCCCGGACACCACCTAAAAAAAAGTACAAGGGCTGTGTCTTTTTGACAACTTTTTTATTTAAACGATATTCATTTTAAAAACAGATGGAGTAAAATATAATTGACATTTTTTTTTTACCTCAAATGTGACATTTTTTTACCTCAAATTATCTATCCATAGAATCACGCCATCATACCATAACTTTAATAAAAATAGTTGTTTTTGGTCGTAATCAAGTTACTAGAAATTCATCCTATAAGGTTTAAAATTTGAAGAATTTAAAGTTCATACTTCAACCCTATTATATGTAATGTCTCTACCAATTGAGTTATGTTAACGACAGTATATGAAAAATATACTTTCTAAAATAAACAAAAACAAATTTTGATACAAGAAAAAAAGTAATGTGCTAATCCCAATATTTACCGGTATTCATCTTCAAACTCAAAGTTAAAACACACTCACTATCAACAAACAAAAAAGTTAAAAAAAGCACTCGTTAAAGTTGAATGGTAAATCTATAGTTGAATGGTAATTCTATTTTATTGACTAGTGTAAGGGTAGTACTAGTACTGCATTATGTTAACACGTCAAAAAGGAAGACCTATATGAGCTCGAGCTTCCAATTAGGCAATGTGGACTTACCAATTTGACTGCAACTTTGGTCCTTTCACTTATTTTTCTATTGCTGTCGTAGGAAAGTTGATCGTGAAGTGAGGGGCTATATATTCTGATTCTGGTCAAAACAGTAACCTCTCTTCATGGATCGTGACTATGTCTGCTGTAGACAAAGTCAGTTTAATTTTACTATTAAATTAATACTCCTTTTGCCCAAATCAAGATCAAGAAGAAAACATTTCTTTATTTATTCCATTTTATTGGTTCACAAAAAGATTTTATACTGCTCATATATATACTGCTGTTATTCTTACTATACACATATTGACCATAATGGCGTGCAATTAATTGTGGAAGTGAATTCCTTCATTCCAATCATTTTTTTATAGGATGGTTGACAGGGGCGAATCCCTTCGTATGAATGGGGGTAGCATTGGCCAAAAGAAAAATAAACCTTTGCATAATTATTATAGTTTTGAATGTAGCTACCTCATTAATATATTATTTGTCTACTCCAAACAATTTTGTTAGTTTAAAGAGGGATAATTTTAAGAAAATACTTTTAATCTATTTAGTTTAGTGTCAATTATAAATAAATTTGACTTGTTAAAACTTCATAGAGTGCAACTTTTATAAATAGTTATTGTTAGATTTTATTTTCTTCGTTATTGTTTCATTAAATATAAGTAAAAATTATTATAAATTTATTTTACTTATTAATTAAGTTTAATATATTAATTTTAAAATATATTTTATTTCTTCTTTTATATTTGGCCCCCTCGTAAAAATTGTGCTAGCTTCGCCGCTGATGGTTGATAATCGAATTGTTGACCGTTTGTTTAAGGAGTCCAAATACTTTACGACTTTGATCAATATATTGTTGATTTATACTGCATTCTATCGCATGTTCATTAACATATTATTTTCAAAGTATTAGTGTAATTACAATTTTGATTTATGAAGTTAGCATTATGCATAATTTTGGTTTGTCTAATTTTGTTTCAACCAAGTCGCTTTATCTCGTTTTATTTGTTTAAAACCTTTAAATTAGGTCCAATCGAAGAGATTGTCGGAGCTATAATAAAGGTCCAAGAACTATGATTTTCTTTGCTATAATTAGAAATTATATTAATAAGTTCAAACTCAGTATCATAGCGACAAAACTCTACACATCTTCTATAATGAGGTGTAGAGATCTCACCCTATCACTTGCTCGAAAGTTAGACTGAGAAAATAAATATGAAGTCTTTGGTACAACGGTTCAAGAACTACGATGTCATGGCTTTTGGACGCCTCAACGTCGAGATTGAGGGAGGGGGTTTTGTTCAAAGGGTTATGATCGGAGATTTTAATTTTAGCAAAACATGACCCAATAGTTATGGCCAAAAACAATATGACCAAAATACAGGTGAAAATGACTTTTGTTATAATTGTAAATGATTGTGTGTCTAATATGACCACATTGTTTGTTTATTTATATAAATTCGTATGTCTGGGTTATAATTGGTAACATAATGAGTACAATTAATTACATCATTAAAACCAATAAACACTAACGAATACATAGTTGAATAAGTTGATTCTCAACACTCACCCCCAAGTTGGATCATATATATCATATGAGTTGAACTTGTTACAAATGTAATTAACTCGAAAACTCTTTAGAGACTAGTGAACATAGTAGCCAATATATTGTTTTTTAAAATTGACGAAATTTGTGGTGATTTTACCTGAAAGTACATTGTCTTTTACATAATGATAATATATCTTTATGTGCTTGGTTCGCTCATGAAAAACTAGATTTAATGCAATGTGGAATGCAACTTGATTGTCATATATGATTTCCTGAAGGTCTCCTAATCTAAGCTCTAAGAGTAAATTCTTAAGCCATGCAAGATCCTTTGAGGTTATTTCCATATAACGATATTCATCTTCAACACTAGATAGCACAACTGTCTTTTTTTTTCTTGCTCTCCATGAGATTTTATTTCCTCCAATAACAATTCAATATCCATAAGTGGATCTCACTCTGATGGTAATCCGACCTAGTCAACATATGAATAACAAGTGATTTTAAATTCATCATTGTCTTCATATAATAGTCCTCTTCTCGGTGCATTCTTGATATATATGATAATACGAATAAATGTGTCCCAATAATGACTATCACAAAGAGCACTAACAAAATTGGCTCACAATGTCGACATCAAAGAAAATATCAGGCATGGTAATAATAAGATAATTGATTCTATCTTTTTAAGACGTTTATACCTTCTAGGGTCTTTCAATGGCTCCCCCCCGGAAGAAGCTTAATGTTGGGATCCATATGAGTATCAATAGGACGACAATCTAGCATATCTATTTCAGTCAAAACATTCAGTGCATATTTGCATTGATTAGTTGCAATGCCTAATGAGGACCGCACGACTTCAATGTTTAAGAAGTATTTGAGTGGACCCAAGTATTTTGTCTATAAGCTTTCGAAAAGATGGGCTTTTAGTTGTTGGATACCTTCTTGTCATCTCCAGTAATGAGTATGCCATCAACACAGACAACAAGATATATGTGTCGACCAGTGGAGGAATGAAAGAAGAAAACAGAGTGATCTGCTTCGCATCTAGTCATACCAAATTATATTAATAAGGCAAAGCAGAAGTGACCAAACCAAGCATGTGGGGACTGTTTCAGTCCATAAAAAGAATAATGAAAGTGACAACATAGTTTAGATTTACCAGGAACAATAAAACATGGAAGCTGATCCATATAAACTTCCTCTTACAACTCGTCGTGATAAAGACATTTTTAATGGTCAATGATGAATGGTAGTCGTCACAAAAAAGAGGCAGAGAAAATTGATCTTGGTCATAGGATAAAACATGTCACCATAATCGAGACCAAATACTTATGTGTAATCTTTAGCTACCAAACTAGCTTTAAAACGATCAATATGACCATTTGGCCCAACTTTCATTGTATAAACCTGTTGTCAGCCCACCATAGTTTTTTTCTAGAGTTAAGGGAATAATGTCCCAAGAATTATATGAATGTAATGTAGCTATCTCTTCTAGTGTCGCCTGATGCCAATTAGCATCATTTAAAGTCTCACCTATAGACTTGGGAATTGACACATAATCCAAAGCTGAAACAAAGGAAACATAGGAAGTGGATTGAATGTCATAGTTTGAAACACAAGCATATATAGGGTTATGATTACGAGATTGAGTACCTTTTCATAATGCTATTGGAAGTTCATGTCCCATCGACCTAACAATAGTAGCATGAGATGATGTTGATGGATCAATATCATCTCTTGTTACTAATGGAGGATGCATTCATCACTAGTAGACGTGGAGGGAGGTGTGTGGTATGGTAGACAATGGGTGTCGGGACAATAAATGGGATATCTCGAACATTTGTAGTAAGGTTCTCATCAAGTGACACAGAAGTAGAGAAAAATGGGATAGTTTCAAAGAACGTAACATCAAAGGAAACAATGTATCATTGAAGTTGAGAAGAAAAAGAACGATAACCTTTTTGTATACGTGAGTGTTCCAGAAAAATATATTTGATGGCTGAAAGTTTGTCTTTACTTGGAATGAGGTCATGAACGAAGCATGTAAACCCAAAGACATGAAGAGAAATTGGGTAGAGTTCATGTTGCAGATTCAAGATAGAGTACAAAATCTGATCTTGAATAACAAATGACAACATTTGGCTGATAGGATGACTAGCTTTGAGGAAGGCATCACTCCAAAAGCAAAAAAGGAACATTGTGGTGACGTAAAAGAGTTCTTACAATTTCAACTAAATGATGATTTTTTTAGTCCAAGGACGCCAATCTGTGGCGGCTTGTGAGCACTTAATGATTGATGAATAATCACATTTGAAGTTAAAAACTATCGAAATTGAGATTACAAGTAATCACTAGCATTGTCGGCGCGTAAAATTTTAACGAAAATGTCAAATTGATTTTTAATTTCCACATAAATTCTATGAATATACAGAAAATTTCTGAACGATTTTTCATTAAAAATAATCAACTGCATCATGAAAAGTCATCAATAAAAGTACAAAGTAGTTGTAACCTAAAGTTTACTTTACAAGACTATGACCCCAAAATTTGAATGAACAGGAGCAAAAGGTGAGGCAACACTTTTATTTACTTGTTGACTATAAGTGTGACGAGTATGTTTATCCAACTGACACGATTGAAACTCAAATGGTGAAAGCTTAGAAAAACTAGGAACTAAAAGACGCATTTAATTAAGGTTGAGATGACGCAAACGCTGGTTTGTAAGACATTAAGAAGCAACATATGCACATGCCACTGGCAGTGAGGGATGATATAATCCTCTAACTCACTCCTTGCTCCAACTGATTGTCCTTTGCATCAATCATAAACATAAACATAATTATCAACAAAATGAACCGAATAATTAAGGGTACGAGTGAACTTGTTAATTAGACTTTAAAGAAACAAGGTTTTTTATTTATCATTAAGAAAAATAAGGTTTATTATGCTTAGGGCTGGTCCAAGGGTAAGGCTAGTAAAACCCCCACTTTATGCCTCGCAATAGGAAAATATTTTTCGTTAGATTTTATAAACAAAAAAGTCTGATATACACACTAAAACGGTCTAATATACTGACATTTGTTTTAGGCCTCACCTACAAATAAAATTTATTAGGCCGATTATGCTATTTGATGGAAATCATGGGTTGGGGCAATTGTAATCAGTAATGCTATATATAGCGAAGGCTGTTTTCCCGAATGCACCGCGAATCAACAATCCACCAATGAAAAGGTAGGACTGCGGAAATCATGTGGACTTATTGTGTAAATATGAAAGTCAACAAAAATGGCTGGGTGGGAAACACATGTTGTGATATGTCGTGAAACTAAAATTTGGGATAACTAGCATTATTGAATTACAATTTATCCATGGTGCTAAATTATTATTATTTTTATCTTGAAAATTTAATAACTCGAAAGATCAATCTCATTATTAATAATGCTTATAAAGTTAGCACAAAACTACCTATTTTCTTTAGAATTATGCTCTTCTTCCAACATTTTTTGCTCACGCCCAGCAGCCTTGTCGAAAATACCCCTGTGTTAATTAAGTAACGCAAGTTTTAAATTATGCGCTACCTAACTAACGTTGCGTTAGTTAATTCACACTACTTGTTATTTATTTACTTTATTTGAACTCACTTTTTTTTAATTTATTTACTATATTCAAATTATTTTATTTACGTTATTCTAATTTATTTATTTACTTTATTCTAATTTAAATTATTTAATTTATTTAATTTATTTACTATATTCAAATTATTTTATTTACGTTATTCTAATTTATTTATTCACTTTATTCTAATTTATTTATTTTATAATTTATTTGTTCAATTTATTATAATTTATTTATTTTCTAAATTATTTGCTCACTTTATTCTAATTTATTTACTTTATTAAAACTAATTTATTTATGTTATTCTAAATTATTTATACTTTATTCTAATTTATTTATGCACTTAAAATAAATATTGATTTGAATTTATTCATTAAATAAATTCAAATATAAATAAAAGGAAATGAACTAAATTAATATTTATTCGGATTTATTCATTAAATACAAAATTAAAAAATAAAAACAAATATAAATAAAAGGAAATGAACGAAATTAATATTCATTCGAATTTATTCATTAAATACAAAATTAGAAAATAAAAGCAAATATAAATAAAAAGAAATGAACAAAATTAATACATATAACAACATCTCATTTTATTAATAGAATTCATACAATAATTGAT
>Ga0228711_1009095_pt1 | contig 13628 bp, 7 predicted proteins | sample MedpolnodulmetaG_2_FD_177996 | JGI IMG/M metagenome (GOLD analysis project Ga0228711, IMG submission 177996) | Root nodule microbial communities from Medicago polymorpha collected in Santa Monica, California, United States - brown nodules | ecosystem: Host-associated > Plants > Roots > Nodule...
ACCGTTTTTCAGAACGTAAGGAAGAAGTTTTTGAAAACACAATTCACCCCCCCCCCCCCTTTGTGGTTTTTCTCACCTTCATGATTTGATAATTGTCCTATGAAGAACTAATTTCAAATCCATTCCATTTGAAGTGGAACAATGTCTGCAGCAATATTACTATTATTCTTGTCTTGATGTAGAGACAAGTTGCAGAGATGTTGGTTGCAGAGGCGTACGCAGAGTTAGTGGTCGTACACTTCGTACACTGTACTTTGTCAACTCTGGTGAAGTGGCTTGCGCTTTCTTCAGACTCGTTTCTTCAGACACATTTCTTCAAACGCATTTCTTTCAGACGCATTCTTTCAGACGCTCTTAGCTTCAATAAAATTTCTTTGCTCTTTGACTTGTTCAATCAGAATCTTTATGAATAGTACTTTGATTTGGATCATGTACACTTGAACAAATGTTTAGCATTTGCAATTGATAATTTTTAATACCTTGTTATCATCAAAACTCAAAATGTGATTTTGCGAAACACCCTTTGTTCCAACATCTTGCACTCTAAATATAGATTTCGCTAGTATGTTTTCTTAGAGAGTTAAAACATTTAAATATGATAAATTTCTCTAAAAAATATAACTTTTAAACTTTTTTAAGAAATTGTCAATTGTTTACTATTGAGATCTAATTCAACTTCTTTTTTGTATATAAATAAAAAATTTAAATTATGGGAGACACACAAAGTGTAAGATGTGAATGAAAAGTTCAACTATGGATGTTAGTTGTAATTGGTGATTTTATTCGACTTCTACCATTAAAAATTAAGATAAAGTTGTTTGATTTCGGTCAAATATAAACTTTTGGACGAAATTCAGTACAAAAATATTATTTGGGGTTAATCAATGTTGGTGAACACAATGATACTCATGAAGTTTGGTTGAATATGTACTTCTCTTTCAATCATTCAATGATGTGTCATATTTTTTATATTAATTATTTGGAAAATGTTGTCTTCGGGGCACAAGCTAATGACTTTAAATGATAATTTTTTTATGAAAGTTTGTGTAATTGGTGCATTGAAAATTGAAAACTTATACACTTTTAAAGAATAATTATTTAATTTAGAATGCATAAAGAGTGCTCCAGAGACACTCGTTAACAAGACCCTAGTTATTTTAAGGGTTATGCTAACAAGTGCTCTAATAGTATTATGTAAGGAATTCATTAAAAGAAATTGTGTCTTAAAAATATAAGTGAAACACATATAAAAATAATAATTACACAATTTTCTATACAAAAGTTACTACTTTTGGTTCTTTAAACAATATCTCGGTACCACTTGTTAAATAAATAAATTTTACATGCATGTAAAGGTATCCAACCAAAGTTCAAAGTATCTAAAATTTTACCAATAATGTTTTAAAACAATAACAAATTAACTGAGCGTCGAAAAATCTAAAAGTTTGTGTAATATGGACTCCAATGCAACTCAATATCCACCCTCCCTTCGTCTCATAATATTAGTCGTTTAAAATTTGTGCACGATTACTAAAAAAATGATTAATTATGTTGATTTCAATTGTAAAATTAATTGCATTTACTAAAATATCCTTATTAATTATAATTAGTGAAATAATTAAGTTTAATGAAATTCAATAAATAAGGGTATAATAGTGAAAGAAAATAATAAATGTTGTATTGATATTGTAAAATGTCTGTTATTTTGAGAAAATGAAAAAATATTTAAGAGACAATAATTGTGAGACGGAGTGAATATCATATTAAATGAGTTTGAATAACATTTCAAAATATAAATCAAATGATGAGATTACTCGAATATATATTTATACATCCAACACTCAACTCCAATAAATGTGCTTTGTAAGATGATTATTGTCCCTACTTAAAAAATGATGTTGGTTAAATGTGGTTTTTCTTAGTAGTAAGATTGATAGTACTTTCTTTACGGATAAGAGTATCCCTCATACTCCCATAATATAGTTTGCTTATAAAAAGAAGGTTTAAATAAGTATTTCATCCCTGCAAATATAGATCATTTGAATTTTCGTCTCTAAAGTTACTAATCCTTTTATTTTGTCATTGCAAATATTCATCATTTTAAAAATGGTCATAATTACATCTGATTAGTAATTTCAGGGACGAAAATTCAAATGACTTATATTTGCAGGGACGAAAGACCTATTTAAGCCAACCACCTCGCCTAATCATCACTTGTCACATGGGCACCACGTCGCTGATGACAGCCCACCTCAGCAAAAAAACCTAATTAGGGCCAAAAGTTTAAATTTTGCATTGGCAAATTAAAAGGATTAGTAACTTCAGAGACGAAAATTCAAATGACATATATTTACAGGGACGAAAGACGTATTTAAGCCTAAAAAGAATTATAAAAACATGCTTGAGGTATTTCTCATGTCACTTTTAAATTAATAACCGAAAAGTAAAAAAGGACGTCGACTAGATACAAGAATAAAATTGAAACTCACTTAGATTAATTTGATGGTATTTTCTTGGGACGTTAAAGTGAGGATCCATTTATTAAAACGAGAAGTAACAAAAAAGTTGGAGTAGTATCTATTAGAAGCTAATTTGACTATTTGAGACTTTATGTAACATTATCAGAAAGTACAGTACACACATAGATAGATATGTTTAGTTTTGTGTCTCCGTCATATGCGCTAACGTCCCTTTTCGACACACCCAAATGCATTGAACTTGACCGCCACATGCATTACTTTACTATTTATTTATTAAAAAAAACTATATATTATATAATACATGCTTTAATTTAATTCAATATTTTGTACAACTTGTTCCTGCAACACTATTCGTTTCTTTTCCTGTCTCTACAGTTTTCTTCTATTATTCATTCTCTTGCAGATTATATTCATTTCATTTCCATGTAAGTTTCAAAATCACACCTATTTAATTTTTTTTTTTGTTTCTAAATTTAATTCTCTATTCCACCTCCTCCTTAATTGTATAAACTCTAATTTGTTAATTTTATTACTATTTTATGAAGCATACTCATAATTATATTTAATTCACCTGTTTTTTGTAAATTTGTTTTTTTAAGTTTTATGAAGCATGTAATTATAATTAGTAAAGGCTAGAATATTAGGAAGCTAAATTACATATACTAATTTGGTTCATGAAAGTGTTTAATTTTTAATCTTAAGTATTTTCTAAGGTTGAGTAGCACACATGTTATTGACAGCTGTATGAAATTAAGGGTGTGATGATTTTGGGGGGTTTAGTTAGCAATGGGATAATGCTGCTGGATTTTGAGATTTAGATAATCTGTTTGTTGTTAATAGTAGATACTGCTTTGGTGTTATGTGAATTAAATAAAAAAAGGGTAAGTTTTTATTTCTATGGTAGTTCTTTGTGGTAATTGGGTGTAGAGGAAGATCATATTTTGAAGATTATTTGTATCTTTGACTATGCTTTTATGTTCATTTGGGATGAGATGAGATTGTCTTCACTGGTTTTGTAGTTCTATGGTCATGATTGTTTCGAGGGAATTTGTATTGATAATTGCATTAACCGGTTGGTTAATGAGCTTTAGTAAAGGTCGAATTGATTGGGGGTATTCGAGTTCCAACTTTGGGTGGAACAATTTACTTACATTCTGGTCAAACTCCGGATTACCAGAGGCCCTTTCCCCGGAAACGGGTGGATTAAGACCAAAGAATATATTGACAAGTGCTATATACATATGAGGGATTGAATGACAGGGTCTTCTGTTCATGTTCAATTGTTACTTGATAGTTGTTTTCATTATAATTGTAGTATCATTATTGTGTATTAAGTTCCATTTCCTGTGTCTGATGCTTAAATTTTACGTCTTTTAATGTAGTTATGTGATTACGGCCGAATTGGCTGAGGTGGTTCAATTCAATCATGATGGAACCCTGCAATTGTATTGAGCCACAATGGCCAGCAGATGATTTATTGATGAAATACCAATATATATCAGATTTCTTCATTGCCCTTGCTTATTTCTCGATCCCGCTCGAGCTTATCTACTTTGTTAAGAAATCTGCAGTATTTCCATATAGATGGGTCCTTGTTCAATTTGGTGCCTTCATAGTTCTATGTGGAGCAACACATCTAATTAATTTATGGACCTTCACAATTCATACAAGAACCGTGGCAATTGTAATGACCACCGCCAAGGTTTTAACTGCTGTGGTATCGTGTGCCACTGCCCTTATGCTTGTACATATTATTCCCGATCTATTAAGTGTTAAAACTAGGGAATTGTTTTTGAAGAACAAGGCTGCGGAGCTTGATAGAGAAATGGGCTTGATTCGTACGCAGGAAGAAACCGGTCGACATGTTAGGATGTTGACTCATGAGATTAGAAGTACTCTTGATAGACATACAATACTGAAAACGACTCTTGTTGAACTCGGTAGAACTCTTGGGTTAGAGGAATGTGCATTATGGATGCCGACACGTACTGGGTTGGAGCTTCAACTTTCTTACACATTGAGACAGCAGAACCCTGTTGGATATACGGTACCTATTAATCTTCCTGTAATCAATCATGTATTTAGTAGCAACCGTGCAGTTAAAATTTCATCGAATTGCCCAGTTGCTAGATTACGACCTCATGCTGCAAAATACATGCCTGGGGCAGTAGTTGCTATTCGGGTTCCTCTCCTAAATCTTTCAAATTTTCAAATATATGATTGGCCTGAGGTTTCAAATAGAAGCTATGCTTTGATGGTTTTGATGCTTCCATCTGATAGTGCTAGACAGTGGCATGTACATGAGTTAGAGCTGGTCGAGGTAGTTGCTGATCAGGTTAGTAATTCGCCATTTTATTCAGTTTCGTTTGTAGTGTATTTCTTTACATGTTGTTTGCTTCACTTTTATTTGACCGAAATTCTTTTACATGGACCTGTTTTTACACCAGGTAGCTGTTGCTCTTTCTCATGCTGCAATCTTAGAAGAGTCGATGAGGGCAAGGGATCAACTTATGGAGCAGAATGTTGCACTTGATATGGCAAGAAGAGAAGCAGAAACTGCAATTCATGCTCGCAATGACTTTTTGGCTGTTATGAATCACGAGATGAGAACTCCGATGCATGCAATTATTGCACTCTCTTCATTGATGCAGGAAACAGATCTGACTGCTGAGCAACGTCTAATGGTGGAAACAATATTGAAAAGCAGCAATTTATTAGCTACACTCGTCAACGATGTTTTGGATCTTTCACGGCTTGAAGATGGCAGTTTTCAACTTGAAATATCAACATTTAACCTTCATTCATTGTTTAGAGAGGTAGAATTTTCGCCTATATCCCGAAAAATTCAACTATATTAGTCTCTGACTAGTAGCTTATGATCTTTGAGTTTCTTCAAAAGGTTGATGTTGTTAGATTTGTTATTCTGATTGCAGGTCCTTAACTTGATTAAACCTGTTGCATCTGTTAAAAAGCTGTCACTCACTTTACATTTCGCATCAGATTTGCCGGTGCATGCGATTGGTGATGAAAAACGTCTCATGCAAATTCTTCTCAATGTTGTTGGTAATGCTGTTAAGTTCACAAAAGAAGGCAGCATTTCCATCGCCGTGGTTGTTGTAAAGCCTGAATCCTTCCGGGATATTAGATTTCCTGATTTCCTACCAGTACCAAGTGATAGCCACTTTTATTTGCGAGTACAGGTTTGTTTCGTCAAGCTTGACTAATTTTCTTCTGTTTGGTATATTGTATCGTCTGTTATCTGATTTCGAAGGTGGAATATATTTTGTTTTCCACGCTATAGGTAAAAGATTCGGGATCAGGAATCAATCCACAAGACATCCCAAAGTTATTCACTAAGTTTGCACAAAACCAAACATTAGCAACAAAAAATCCCATTGGAAGTGGGCTTGGCCTTGCAATTTGTAAAAGGTATTATATTCTTGCATAGTTACTGGTATGAACATGTTAATCTGTTTTCTATTCTTTCGGATATAGTATATTTACAAAATTTGAATTTGCGCTCTTCAATATTGGTATTTATGATTTGCTATTGATTATGTACGGTATTTTTAAATTATGAGCAGGTTTGTGAATCTCATGGAAGGGCATATTTGGATTGAAAGTGAAGGTATTGGCAAAGGATGTACAGCCACTTTCATTGTAAAACTTGGAATCCCGGACCGTCCAAATGAACATAAACTACCTTACAAACCTAAAGCTCTAGTAAATCATGGATCTACAAACATTTCTGGCCTCAAGGTTCTTGTCATGGATGATAATGGGTCAGTAAGACAGTAACAGCTTTATTTCCGTACCTTCAGTTGTGAAATTTGTTACCATGTCTGGTAATTTTATAGAATAGTAAACTTAGGTTGATATCTTACTTTAAGCCCCTACTTCTTGGGCCACAATTATATTCTTGAAAGCATGATAATACTTCTGTGCTGAATGCTCATATTGCTTACCACTAGTCCAAAGTAAGTCTATCTACGTCAAGGTTTAGCTGCTAAACTTTTTAATTTACACTCCCTAAAGGCAATGTTTTAAAAACCGAATTGGAGAGACATCTTGATCGTGGTTCACTGCATTAAACCACTCAAACTGAGACAAAACCGTGTTCTAACCGTTCAAATAACTGAACGTATAGAATGCTGTTCACAGTTTAACAGGCTGAACTGTCCGGTTTGCTTTTCATAGTCATTGATGGGACATTATGGTTTTAGTTTGATTGGTGTAGTTGACTGCACTTACCATGAAAAGACTTGGCGGTGGTTGTTGGTGTAACAAGTTTTAATACATATCAAGGAATATTTCTAGTATAAATTTAAACTACTAGGTGAAGGTACCTGAATTTTTATTTGACAATTTGTATGTTCATTGACACTCACTTTATAGCCAGAACAGAAAATATACATAATGCATGCAGTCTTCATTCAGTCTTCTTTTTGCTGTCTATGAAACTTGAAAGTCAGAAGAATTGTTTAGTGGCTGATGCATTTGCTCGTTTACTCTTTCCCTTGCTTGTCTCGTAACTGACGGTGAAACTTGTAATGCAGGGTGAGTAGGTCAGCGACAAAGGGGCTTCTTATGCATTTAGGATGCGACGTCACAGCTGTAAGCTCAAGTGAAGAATGCCTGCGTGTTGTTTCACTGGAACACAAAGTGGTCTTTATGGATGTTTGTACAGGGTTAGATGGTTATGAATTAGCGGTTCGTATACAAGAGAAGTTCACAAAACGTCAAGATAGACCACTTATAGTTGCTCTTACCGGAAACACAAACAAGTTGACCAAAGAGAACTGTTTGAGAGCTGGTGTGAATGGCCTAGTTTTGAAACCTGTCTCCGTTGAGAAGATGAAAGGTGTTTTAACAGAACTGTTGGATCGTCGGTTTGTGTTTGAAACAATTTAAACTATATCATTATGTCTGCCTATTATGAATACTTTTGTTGTACATAGCGAAATTGAATTATAGCAGAGATGCAAATTTATGATGTAACAAAGAACTCACATAAAAAGGTGTAAAGGAGGCCCTAGGACACTGTTGAGTCTGGATTGTTAAATCCATTTTTGTGAACGAAGTTCATATATAAACATATTCTTCATTTTTGTATCAGTTCAGGCCTTCGATGTTTTGCAGTGGTGGTGAAATTTCACTTACATTGTTCCAGATTGTTTAAATATTAGTATTCAAGTTAAGACCATGGGGTGTTTTCACACAGGTGTGGGATTAAAACCCGGTCAAATATGAATTTTGTGCTGCCTACAAAGTGTTTCTACTGGGTCATGCCATCACAGCTAATGTATTTATTATTACTGTAATTAATTTTAACATTTTGTGAAGATAAACACATTTTGTAATTCTAGTTCAACAAACATAACAACTAAGGTACTTGCTGTTTGAATTTAACCTTTTGAACTAAGGACATGGAATCAGCAACTTGCTGTCTGAAATATTTGATTTTCCAGAAGTTTTCAACAGAATATCCTTAAGTTATCACACAAGAAACTCAGTGAAGGTGTTTGTCTCTCCTGTGGTTATAACCTTCCATCTTCTTAATGATTCACAAATCAACCAAAGTAGCCCCTCATGAATTAGTGTCCAGTCTGGTTTTTGGTGTATGGCAATCATCTCTGGTTGATCAATCAGTGGTACCAGCAGTTTAGCCTGTCCACACATCCTTGGTGGGATCTCCAGGTCAGGGAACGAGTATCAAAGTTAGTGTTGTGGATCTCTTACAAGATTTTAGGTTTTTTGCTATTCAGTGGGGCTTAGTTGGTGAATTTTCCAGAACAATTTTTTTCCAGATTAACATCTGAAAAGTTAATCTTAATCACATAAAAAAAACTTTCAACTTTCAACTTCCATGACACATTTTCTATACATTAGAGTGATACTTTTGGAATATGTAAATAGTCTAATAGTTTAACCAACTTACTTCAACCTCCTTGTATCCTCTTTTCAGGATAAACTCTCAATAGGCATATGTACTAATTTAGGTTGCTACTACTCCAATTCAATATGTGGAATAACCTTCATGTAAAATAATACAAGAGAAGAATGGTATAGACCAGCATCAAGCTTCAACATTTTGAAAACATAGACAGAAAAATAAATGCTTCTGTATCACTATCATTGACAATCAGCTAGTAATTCAAAGCTGAGTTTCCACATTTACAACATTTGTATAGTCTAAGCAACAAAAATATGAATCACTCTACAAAATTTACAGGCCAAGTCTAGACTCGTTGGTTAGAAATGGATTACCAATAATCATTGCAAGAGCATGTCCCATCTTTCATGTGATGAAACCGGTTTGCATCTCTCACTACAATCTCTCTTCCAGAGACCAAAGATATGTATTTTATTGCTGTATGGCAATCGCCGCAAACACGGAGGTTCTTAAATACCCTTATAGGTTTTGGATTTGGTGTACTAATAAGCGCAAATGCAACTGCAAGTTTCTCACTGTGTTGAAATAGATATTGTTCCTTCTGTTCATCCTCTACATCATGAAGAACAAAATCTGTGTTTGGGACATAACCCACGTTCTTTATTTTTAAAGCCAATTCATCAAGTTTTTCATATATTTGTTGAGCTTTGGGGTGTAAAGTATCTCCTACATGGAATTTATGCACCTGGTTCTCAACTTCAATCCAACTAGAACCTGCTTCTTTTGTTATTTGTTTCTGTTTCATGTTTTTTCTAATTGCTGCTACATCATCCCACCGCCCTTCTGTTGCATACAAGTTCGACAATAATATATATGTAGCCGGATCGTGAGGTTCTCGTTCAAGAATCATTTTTGCAGCATGTTCCCCAAGCTTGGTGTTCCGATGAACCCGACAAGAACCAAGAAATGTACGCCACACCAATGCATCGGCATCAAAAGGCATTGAGTTAATAAATTCAATCGCTTCTGAAAGCAATCCAGATCGACCAAGCAAATCGACTATACATGCATAATGCTCCATCCTCGGAACAATTCCATGGTTATCGCGCATGGAAGTGAAGTGTTTCCATGCCTCATCAATTAAACCAACATGACTACACGCCGATAAAACTGCAATGTATGTGACATCATTAGGTTTCACACCTGTTTTGAGCATATCATAGAACAATTCTAGTGCTTTTGTAGCAAAACCATGTTTTGCAAGACCATTTATGATAGAGGTCCAAGTTATGACATTGCGATCTTCCATGTCATTAAAGACCTGTAAAGCAGCTTCTTTGTTTCCACACTTGGAATACATAGAGATCAAAGCATTATTAACACTTAGGTCAGTCCGAAATCCCATCTTCACCACCATGGCATGAATTTGTTCACCCTTACCTATTGTACCAATACAAGCAGCACCACTCAACAGGCTAGCATATGTAAACGAACTACCTTTGCCACTACCAGTGTATTCAATTTCGTGTTCCAAGTCTTGTTCAGAATTCAAACTCAAATCTCTCACACTTTCATCATCAGCAATCCCACTCCATGAAACCAAATTCTTCTCAAACAAAACATCAAAACACTTGCGAGCGCATTCCATTCTCCCAGACCTTGCATACACACTAACAAGACCATTCCCTACACAATCAATCGCAGAAAGACCTAATTGAATCGTTTGCCCATGAACCTGTTCACCAAACCCAATATCAGGAAGACTCGCACAAGCCTTAAGAACACCAGAAAACGTAAAGCAATTCGGCGCAACACAACCCTGAACCATCATATCACAAAACAATCTCATAGCTTCCCGTTCATATCCACCACCGCCTCTTACATATCCATTAATAAGTGCCGTCCACGACATCACATTATGCTCTCTCATACCGTCAAACACTTTCCTAGCCTCTCGTACCAATCCACATTTCGCATACATGTCTACCAAACTACACCCAACACACAAATCGAAAACCAAACCTGACCTAATAACCCACGAATGCAACTCCCTCCCAAGCGACAAAAACTGAATCTCAGCACAAACCGATATCAACCCAGTTAACGTAAACCTATCCGGAACATACCCACTACTCACCAACATCTCCAAAAATAAATCAATGGCATCATCATTATAACCATATTGAGCTAACCTAGTAATCATCAAAGTCCACGTAACAACATTCTTCTCACGCATTTCATCAAACACCTTACGTGCAGACTCAAAATCTGCTAAACTACCACCTTTAACAAACATATCAATCAATTCACAACCAACACAAACATGTGAATCAAAATACCCGGTCTTCAAAACAAATCCAAACAAACACAAACCAGTTTTAAAAAACCCGCCTTTCAAACACGCCCGTATCACAGCAGTAAAACAATACTCATTCGGATAAACCCCGTCTTGCAAAAGCAACTGATCAAATAATTCAACTGCTTTCGCGCAATTTTGATTGTTTGCGAAGCAAGAAATGATTGAACTATATGAAACAACGTCGCGTTTGGAATTTTCCATGGATTGGAAAATGGAAAAAGCGGTTACTGGGTCGTTTGATTTGGAGTAGAGGGTGATGAGGGAGTTGAGGAGGAGAGTGTCGAGGGGGAGATTTGAGGTTGTGAGTTTGTGGTGGAGGAGTTTGCCGAGGTGGGTGTTTTTGGTTCGGATGCATTGTTTAAGGAGAAGTGAAGAGGTTATGAGTTTGTTGTTATGGGTTGATTCTGTGTCTGTTAGGTTTAAGGTTGTAATGGCTTTGTGGAGTTGTTGTGGGTTGTTGAAATGGTTGAAGTTTTGTTGTTGTTGTTTTTGTTTGTGTGAGTTGAGATTGATGTTAGGAGAAGGAAGAGGAAGAGATAGGCTTAGGCTTGGCATTTTTCAATTCTTACATAGTTTTTGCTTTTTGGTTCTTATGGGATGTGAAGTGTAAGTCCATGAAAGTGTACCATATATAACTGTACAACTATTTTGTGACACTTGTATTTGAACATCTTAATTTTCAAACAAATTACGACTATTTTGTGACAATTTTCTTTCATACTCGTGTATTTATATTCTCTATTGTTTTCACCAATTAAAAGAGAGAAAAAAGAAGTTGTCACCAAAGTTGTTCAAATAACACTACTCTAAATTTTCTATATTTATTTGAACACTTAATTCTTCTCTTTTTCTCTCTTTATTTTTTTTAGGTTTATATATATATTTAGTCTTTGTAAATAAGGGTCACTTAAATTTTGGTCATTGAATTGCTAATCCTTCCAATTTTACGCTGCAAATATTAATCATTTTAACCCATTTGGGGTTGGCCTAGTGGTTGGTTTGAAATCTTTGAGTTTGCTCCTCGAAAGGTCTCAGGTTCGATTCCCTCTGGTGCCAATTTTGATGGGCTAAGTCCATACAGAGCTTGCTCTGGCTTTAAATGGGGCCCCGCAAGTGGGCGGTGGGATTGGTCCCCTCGGATTAGTCGTTTCTTGGATTAGATACCAAATTTTCAAAAAAATAAAATATTAATCATTTTAGTTTTGGTCATTGGGCCATTATCTCGTGACATTTTCATGGGAATTTCTCCAATTATAAAACCCTCCTTTGCCAAATTTTCAGAAAGCTATTATTTATTTATTTTTTACATGAAACTATTATTGTTGGTAACACCTTTCTTCTTAATAATAATAAATTAGTACCTTTTTTTTAAGAAGCTAAATTAGTTCATTCAAATTGGCACAGGAGAGAATCGAACATAAGACCTTGAGGAGGAGCACACTCCCAAGTCCTAAGCCAATACCACTAAGCCAATTCAAATGGGTTCTTAATAAATTAGTACTAAATTAGAGAGATGAGTCATTATTTGCCATACTTCTCAAGCGAACAACCCTTCACATTTTCCATCTATATCTAAGGATTAAAAAAAATTTGTTTGCTAAAGAGATCCGACAAGCAATAAAAATCACACTCAGTTTATGCTTCCTCTCCATTTTATTCAGACTTTTGATGTGGGACTATATTAAAATAATAACACCTTATGCTTCAAACTTACGCTTCAAATAATAACACATTTATAAACATTTGATTTGATGTGTACGTTTATTAAAATATAGACATAGTAAACTGCGTGAGGTAACATTTTTTTGTTCCAAGCAAAACGTTGCATATCAAGATTTCAAACAAAATTGTCCATTTTTATAATTTTGAGAACACTGAACTATTTACTCAAGCCTTGGTTTGGAGGGACAATAGAAAAATTAGAATTGAGCAGTAACCATATCACAGTGTTACACCATGTATCCAGATAAAACTTCCCTGCATCACCCTTCTCACAGTGTTACACCATGTATCCAGATAAAACTTCCCTGCATCACCTTTCTTATAAACTAGAAGTGTCGCGTCATTTTTCGAAGGTCAAAGCTATTTGATTAGCGTTTGACTCACTAATTATTTCACGACCGAACATTTAATTTTTTTTAAAAAAAGGGGGAAAAAGTTCAAACTACCCCATATTGAAGAGATTTAGGGTTCGGGGTTAGTTACATAAAGGGAAGGTATTAGCACCCTTTATGCCCGTAGTACTCTACGGGAACCTCTTGGTTTTATTTAACGTTTTGTGCTATCAACTTGCTTGTTTTGAAAAAAAAAGGAATTAAAGTGGTAAAGGAAAATAGAGACCCATTTTATCTACATTTTTATTGATTTGGAAGGACATAGTCCTTTACCTACGTACCCGTGAGGGATCAAAACCTCGTAGTTCGGGGTAGAAATTGACGTTTGATTGGTTGTGTGTTTTTTATTAGTTTTGAAAAAGGTTTTAAAATGAAAAGCCATGACAAATAAAATTGGTTTGTGTTTTTTATATTAAAAGAAAGATGACTCAGTATGATTAAATGAATTAAAATTTGATTAAGAAAGTAAAATAAAAAGGGAATCACTTGATTTACAATCAAGGTTTATTATGAAAATGTTTTTGTGATTTTTGTTATTTGAATGTTTTTTGTTGTTTTGGAATAATTATGAAAATTAAACTAACGGAGCAATAAAAATAAAAGCGCGTGGACTTTTGTAGTGACGTTGTATCACCACAAAATCCCTAACCTAATTTTTTTGCATTTTTTTTACATATATAAAGCGGTAAAGAAATAAAAGAGGACACACACACGCACACTTTTCTCATTTATATTGTTTACATTGAACCTAGATACATTCTAATTGCTGGAAAATAAATGAC
>Ga0228711_1009096_pt1 | contig 13628 bp, 11 predicted proteins | sample MedpolnodulmetaG_2_FD_177996 | JGI IMG/M metagenome (GOLD analysis project Ga0228711, IMG submission 177996) | Root nodule microbial communities from Medicago polymorpha collected in Santa Monica, California, United States - brown nodules | ecosystem: Host-associated > Plants > Roots > Nodule...
GATATCTTAACTATTTTGAGAGGGGGGAGGGGGGGAATCTGAAATAAACAATAGTTTGAAAGGCTAAATTTATCACTACAATATTCATTCCTCATAAAAACTTTAGATAATTAGACCACTAAATAATATTGTCTCAGCAACAAAGCCATTATTCTTCCCAATATTCATTGCAAAATAGTTGACCAGACCAGACCACGTTGCACTATGTTAGATCGGCTTATTCAATTCTTTCTGGTGAGAACTCTAACAGGGATGTGATTGCTATTGTGGAGGCTAATGTGTTTTTTGATGGTCGATTTAGCATGTGTACTAAATTGTCGTCAATTCATAAAGCGGTGTAGGCTTGTAATGATAAAGAGCCAATGACCTAAGAGTCTGGAAAATAAGGGACAAAGCTATTTGTCCATGAATCATATAATGCATGAATTGAGTGAGGTGAAAAATGAAAGTTAGCAACATTTTTCCAGCTTTTCTTTGGTGGTCTAACACTAAATACAACGCCTTCAGAGAAAGGATCTAAAGAATCCACAAGCTCGAGTTCTGCATCACCTCCAAGGGTAATCATCAGGAAACAATAAAAAAAAAGGTAATACTTGTTGATTATCACAACCCTGTGGAATCCATTAGGAACTATGTTGGTGAGAGATATGTACAGTATTACAATTAATGCCCGAGAGAACTCTGAACTTTTGGACATATTTATGAAAATGATTGGTATATAAAATATCGTACGAGTAGTACTTGACAATGGAACCATGTATCTTCTGGGTGGGAAGGGTTTACATTATTCCCATTAATGAAGGGTGTTGTTTCTTATTCTGCCGCTTCTTTCTATGACTTGCTTATTCATAGAGAAAAAAAATATAGTTAAAAAATATATGATCTAAAGTTTTCTAGTTATTCATGGAGAAACTGCAAGTTGAGACAATTATGCAACCATAAGTCCAAAGGTTACCATTTGCAGGTAACTTAGCATTAACGAGTCTCCAAAAATTGAATGAATGAGAGCAAGGGAGGGAGCTAGGAAGTTACACCAAATTTTCTTGTCCCAATTGACTGGGTTAGCATTTATAGATTGAGATGTAACTTACATCATGTATGTAAGCTAACTTAGCCAACTGATCATGAGGTGCAGTCATAGTCATAGAGCTAGGACTTTACCTCTAAGGAATCTAAGTATGCATAACTTAGCACATTCATCACTTGAGCTCAAAAACTTCTAACAAATATGAAGCATGGTTAATTCATTGGTTGATCTTGCAGACCTTAGGCCAAGGCCATCTTCCTCAGTTGGAAGACATATTGTATGTCAAGCCATTGTACAAACTTTCTGAATAGTGATGTCCCCACTCCATATGAAACTCCCTATCAATTACTTGAAGGAGTATAAGTACTTTCCATCAATAATATACTTAACCAATTGGACTCTACCCATAATGGTTAACAAAGATCCTTTCCAAGTTTCCAAATTGACTTTGATCCTATCAGTAATTGATTAAAGGTGAGAAATATTTGGTTTTCCTTTAAAACCGGGGAACCTCGGATGATTAAAAGGTATATGACCAACATTGAAACTCAAGATTAAAAAGGAAACATTGAAACCCAATGCTCATGTTGAATGTTTTTTTCGATACAAGGGAGGTCGTAAGGCCAAACTACATAAGAACACGGCGATTAAAAGAGATATTGGCTACATCCTTCCATATAAGGTTAACACAATTTGACAGTGAATGATCTAAGTAGTATGTATATGTAAGTATTGAAAGGGCATAGCCCACATGCCAATCTATAAATATAAGAAATGTTAATATGTCAATTCTTCGTCATAAGGCAATTATTGAGGGAAACGATGGAAAAAGCAAGGAAAGCTATAGGTTATGGTGTGGTGAACGTACTCTTGTTTGGGATGTATTTTTTAGGGACTTCACAGCCCCTTCAATTAGGGCACATCTTCCCCTCTTTGTTTTAAAAAATATATGAATTTATTATGTGAATGTTTATTATATATTTACTCATTCAAAATATTTTAGATGATTAAAGTTTTAAAGGCAAGCCAAAAGCTCATAACTTGTCCAATCCAAATACGATACACGCAAGCCAAATATTGAAGGTGAGAAATATTATATTGAAGGAGAGACATAGGAGTCAAAACATACTTCCGTTGGGTACCTTGGAACATAGAATATACAATACAAATACACTTTTTTTTGGTGAAAAGATACAAATACACTTAACACCCACATGGTTATGAGTCCAAATATCTGTATTTCTTTTTCAAACTACGAGGACAGAAACTATAATACCCAGCATAGTCCTTCTCATTGACATAACTAGAGCAAACTATTGTTTCACATTTAATTATATACAACAAATCATTCTACTATTATTAAATAAACTTTTTAATTAAAAAAATCATAGTTCCAAAATCTTGTATTAGATTTTTTTTATCAAGTTAATTAAGTGTTTTTAACAAATTTTGAATGCAACATATTGATGTGTAAATTGTCAATATCTATTTTTAAATATTTCAAATATAATGCCAATTTGACAAATAAAACTAATTACATATATTTTACATTTATCTCTGATGTATGTTGATGCTACAATTAAAAGTTAGCTTGGATGTCATACAGAATACATAGCACACTAATAAATTAATAAATAACAATAACAATTATATGCCAGATCAAACTGGTACAAAAGACTTGTACCCAAAAAATCTGGCATAAGTACACCCACAAATCTATTTAAGCATTCAACAATTTAACATCTCTAGGTACACCCACAAATCTCATGCACCCTTCTGGCAAACGACAAAACTGCACGGATCAATGGTGATGCTCTTTGTGCAATTATCAGTTTTATAAATACCAACAAGTCGATCAGCCAATTCAAACATATTGTTCCTTAGACTGCAAAAATGAGCATACCAAGCTAAGTATTAGGACATATTAAACAAATATTTACTAATAACCTGAAAAACACTTTGTTCAAGAACCAAACCTACCTAATGATTATGAACTGAGCATCCTTAGTCCTGTCTTTCACATAATGCCCGACGATAGATACATTCTTGAAGTCTGCCAGACCAAATAGCACATGGTTTAGTGTATTGGAAGACTCAGCAATTACATTAAAATAGTTTAGCTACAAAGTTAATAGCAAGTACCCAAAGCGGCATCAATTTCATCCATTACATAAAGCGGCGTAGGCTTGTAATGATGAAGAGCAAATACAAGAGCCAATGAGCTAAGAGTCTGGAAAATAAATAACAAGAATACATCACTCAATATTAACAGGGAGAAAGATATTTATTTGCCATGAATCATATAATGCATGAATTAAGTGAGATAAAAAATCAAACGAAGAGAGGGAGGATGAGAAGATACCTTTTCACCACCCGATAAGTTAGCAATATTTTTCCAGCTTTTCTTTGGAGGTCTAACACTAAATACAACGCCTTCAGAGAAAGGATCTAAAGAATCCACAAGCTCGAGTTCTGCATCACCTCCAAGGGTAATCATCTGCAAACAATAAAAAAGAGGTAATACTTGTTGATTATGACAACCCTGTGGAATCCATTAGGAACTATGTTGGTGAGAGTTATGTATAGTATTGCAATTAATACCCAAGAGAACTCTGAGCTTTTGGACATATTTATGAAAAAGATTGGTATATAAAATATTGTGCAAGTGGTACTTGACAATGGAACCATGTATCTTCTGATTAGAATTATTCTCAATGTGTAAAGTTGTGGACCACTAAAGATCCTAAGGGTGTACTTGTTTCAAGATATGGCTATATATTTTGGGATAAATGAGATTGGGAATGTAATGTTCCCATATTTGACTTGAGGTTTAAAAAAACTTTGCAATTTGAGGGATTATGAGGAACTTTTTTTGTTCATATTTTCATTCTCATTGTAATGGGTGGGAATCTTATGTGACAAGGAAAATCAAAATCATTTTGAAATGTAAACCACCCTTCACAATTTCCAGTTAAACGAGATAGGGTGAGAAGGGTTTACATTCCCATTAATGAAGGGTGTTGTCTCTTATTCTGCCGCTTTCTATGATTTCCTTATTCCTAATCTCTTATCCAGTTCTATTAACTGGTTCTGAGAATCTACGACCTCATTAATTTACGTGTGTCAGTTTATAAGTGTCAGTGTAAACATAACTTCATTGTTATCAGAAGTCATGCAAACATAATGATCCAAAAATGTTAAGTTTTTGTTGTGTGTGTGTGTGTGTGTGAGAGAGAGAGAGAGAGAGGAGGGAGGGGATTTCCATACCTGGTACATTTCCTTTAACTTTAATGATATGGCATTAAATCCTTCCATAAACTCATCCAATCTGAAATTAAAGATTCAGCTTAAATTTTTCACAAATAGGAAATCATAAAATAGTCAATGATACAAAAGAAATAGCATGCACACCTCCTCTTTCTCAATTCATCATGTTGCTTCTTTATATCATCTCGCTCCTGAGTGACTGCATTAAGTTCTTCAACTCGCTCATTGTACAATGCTACCTTCTTGCGATACCTGATATCATAAATTAAGAAACACTTCAGTGCAACACCAAAAGGGAAGCCAGTCAGGATAATAAATTGGGAAATGCCCTACTCTGCAATTGAATCAAGATTTGGATTCATCTCTTTCAGTTGAGCTTCAAGCAATGCTACCGTTTCACAGGCCTTTTTCAGGTCACAAGCAGCATTGAGATGTTCTTCAGTCAATGTAGCATGTAGCTTTTCATGATCTACTAAATCTACCTGAATTCTGCATCCAATTTATCTTATAAGAATTTCAGAATAGTGGTGAATGCATTCCAAAACAGATATTAAATGACATACTGCTCAAGATGCTTGGAAATAGCAGTTTGCAACTCATCTAGTCTTTTCCTGTAACCTTTCCCCTTTATTTCTAATTCTTTGTATGCTTTCTTCATGTCTTTTAATTTAAAATCAGCATCAACCTGCAAAATAAAGATTACAATGAGAAAACTCCAACTTTGAGAGACAAAAAATTATCACACAAAAAGTACCTCAGATGCACGCAATTCGTCCACTGCTTTTTTCATCTTATCATGCTCAGATCTTGCTTCCTCCAAGACATCCCGATGTTTCTTAATCATCTACATAGTTATGTAAACAATACATGATCATACAACCACCACCACCGCTGTTTTCTATATACAACTTTGAATAGGTATATTTTACTATTACTTTTAATGAATTTAACCATGTAAGTGCACCGCATAGTTTATATAACCAAAAAAGCAAAAGAACAAGGAAAAGAACCTCTTCTGTTTTCTCATAATTCTTTTGAACAGCAAATGCTTTCTGCTCTATTTCTTTGAAGTTTCCTTTTAACTTTTCCCTCTCCTCGGCTAACCGTTCTTTTTCCTTCTTTGACTCCTCTATTCCCTTAGTCAACTTCTTCATCATCTTTTGGCCCGTCTCTATTTGGACCTTATGACGGTTGATCTCTGAGCTGGCCTTGTCAATATCCTAGACAATGGGTACCATTAGTATAGGCAAGGTATCAGATTGAATTGAACGTTCTCAATATACAGGATGCTTACAGACTGAATTTTCTGGACCTTCAACTTCTGAGATTTTAATTTTTCACCTCCAGCATTCTCTATTTTCTTCTGAAGCTCCGAAACCTAAAAATGGGGAATCCGTTTGGCTAACTTAAGTTAAATAAAGATATAGCCTTTGTTAACTGCAAACACTGCTAGATATCAAAAGATAAAGATGACATGCAAGACCAGTCAAGCAAAGGAATTCAAAGTTACAAACATAAGGAAGTTCAAAGCCCACCTTTTCCTTCAGTTTTTTAGATCCGTCGGTAAGTCTATTAATCTCTCTTTCTTCTGCAGAAATAATCTTCTTCAGCTCTTTCAACCGATCAAGCTCGTTCTCTTGTGGATTTGATGCAACTTCAAGGGAACCAAGTTGTTTTTCAATATAACTATGTTGTGAATTCAAACTGTCAACCTGTAGAAGAAGGGGGAAAACTCAATGCCTTGCACAAACAAGTCCATAAACGTGCCTTACTAGGCTCAGAAACAAACATTACCTCCTTCTGGCTTTTAGCCAGCAACATTTCCAAAGCAGCAATATTTTTTTCCGCTTCCTGGTATTTTTTCACAGCATCCATCATTCTTTGCCGAATTTTATTCAATTTATCGGTCAATCCAGACAATTCCCTCTCAGCCCTTGCAACATCTTCTCCAGACACATTTGTAGCTCGAATCGATGTGCCCATCTTCCCACCTTTGGGGTTACTTCCCCCACCACTCATTGTACCAGATTTTTCAAAAAGTGCACCATCAAGAGTAACAACTCGCCGAAACTCATTGTTTCCACCATATGCTATGCGTGAAGCCTAAAATTTTTACAGGAGAAAAAATGTCGCTATTTAATCCCTTCCTTTTCTGATACAAACAGTTGCAAATTAACTGACCAAGACCAAAGTAATATATTTTTGTTTTAAAACAACCAATAATTATATTAGGCCATACAATTCAATTATTATTTCTTGTATCTTAAAACAAACTAATGAGATTTATGATATAAGAAGCAAAATTTCAAAACTAATCTATAATAAATCTAGAATTTATATCAGAACAAAGTTTTCTGCCTGGGAGGAACAACTGACCTGGTCAAGATCCTTAGCAACAACTGTGTTTCGAAGTGCTGCAAAGAAAGCAAGTTTCATTCTTTCATCTCGAACCTTTACTAAATCAAAAAGACGGGGAACCCCCTCTGGAGTGCTTACGCTCTTTTTCATCATTGGAAGAAGATCAACTTGCTTCTCCTGAAGAAAAAAATTAAAAAATAAATAAATGCTACTATAAGTATATTTGTCTGATTTGGTGTTAATTTTTTTTTTTTTAAGAGGAATTATTATTATTGAAAAACAAAAAATTATATAGATAATCACTGGGAAATCGTATTCAATTCAATCAAGTCTACAATACTATTTAATATAATATTTAAGTGAAGCTAAAACTTGGAAATCAATGTGAAAAAAACACGAATTTGCAAATTGCTAAGGAATTAATTCAGCCATGCTTTACAAATCAAACTGGAGTAGTCCAGAAATTAAAGTGAGCAAATTGATTTACACCATATAAAATCTTAAACAGCTATTCAACAACAGAAACACATTAGATAATATAACAATAAAATAAATACCAATATCATGAAAGTAGCAACGCCAAGATTCTCTCTACGAAGCAACTCAACACAGGCTTGTGCTGCATTTGTTGTTTCCACAACAATATAGTCAAGCCCAGAACATGCTGTTGATATTGCAACATCAAACTTTGCTGCAGTTATCAAATTTCAGACGTCAATATTGTGGTATACTCTGATGACATACAATGCCGACAAAATCACTGTTCACAAGCAACCAGATCGATTGGAAAATAAATTCAATACTTCGTATTCATAATTTAACATAATATCAATCAACAAGTAAAACTAAGACAAAAATATTTGGAAAGTGTAAACTAGTAACTAATAGAGAAAAGGAGGGATGCACTGTCAGTGTAAACTACTTGTGCATTGATGTCCAATAAGAATTGAGTATTTGGTTATTATTTTTAAAAAGTGGTTATAATTTAGACTTACATGGCAATATGTTGAGTTCTTATTGGATGACGGTGTAAAACTATTTTACACTGTCAGCGCATCTCATTTAAATTACAACTAATAATAATCAATTCATAAGAAACTACAGATCATATTACCCGTGAAAGCGATCTAATTTTGTAATTCTATAAGAAACATAAGTTGAATATTAAATGAGTTGAAACATAAGGGTAAAATTTATAAAAAAATAAGTTGAATATTTAAGTTGCACCAAAATATGTTTTTAATTCTATAAGAAACATAAGTTGAATTTAATATTTTGTTATAAATTTTACCCTTATTAATTGTACAGATCATAAGAAACAACATATTTTTTTCAAGAAAATTAAAATTTAAAAACATAAGTTGAATATTCAAAGTAAAATTTAATAAGTTTAGATAACATAAATATTATAAAACAATAGAAATAAATGAATTTTAAATAAAGAAGATATTATACAATAAAAAATGCAGATAGACGTGCATGTTAGTGCCCGTCTTTCTGCTAGTAATAATAGAAACAATCAGGATCATCACGTGTTAGGGTGCTTTTGCAGTTTTTATAGCACGAAAGCAATCTAATTTGGAAAACTTGAAAAGAACATTGTGAGGCCAGAAAGATTGCAATTAAAAAACCTTACCATCAATGGCACCTAGGTCACCCATCCGTCCATATATTCCTTCTATTTGTCCGGTTTCCTTAGCTTTCATGACTGCTTTTAGAACTGATCCCTGGCTCTTCTCTGAATCCAAAACAGACTTCATTTCAGCAACCTTCTGTCTAGCACGTTGTTCAAGAGGAATCTGGGCATCTTGTTCTTTGATACAATCCTTAAGAAAAAGAACATTATCACCAAGAGCCTGGGAAAAAAAATGTTACAGTGGAATCAAGAAGGTAAATTTGCTCACTTCTTCCGCTCTGTGAGCTTCTGATGCTTCACACTTGCTCTTTTCTATATTACTCTTAATTTGAGAAATGCTTGCAGTTTTTGATTTAATTGTTTCTGTTATAGTTTTCATCTGATTTTGAGCACCTTCAAAGGCTTCACGAGCACCTTCATGCTGAAAAGAAAAACATCAAGAATCACCTTCAACATCATATATGGATTCTGGTTTATATATGCATGACATTGATAATACACAATAAATAAATTAGTTCTGTAGATCCCAAGCATGCATGTCAGAAATTGATTGCCTTTGCTGTTTTAGTGACAGTAAAACTTGGGTTTGTGCTACTATTTTTGTATATAATATATATCACATTTCATAAGTTCAGATAGCTATGCATACATCCATAAAATGCATAGCAAGATTATAAACGATATTTGGACACAATTGGGTGAATCTCAATACACCAATGAAAGCTAAATTCTAATCCAACACAAGAAATGATTAATGATTCAATAACACAAAGCCACGGACAGTAGTCCCTCAACAGCATCAAAATTATTACAACCACTCAACTAAGAAAACAAGAAGATTTTACCTGCTTTGAAACACAATTAAAATATTTATCACATGTCTTGTTAAATACAATGTTGAAGACATAATACAAAACTGTACAAACAAAAAGGTGCTAATCGTAAGAGTTGAATTATAAAAGTGACAATACTTTTTGTTTGAGTGCCTAGAGAAGAGAAACATAAGCATGCAATATCAAAGAGATACTGCAAAACTGTACAAAAACAAAAGTGTGGACCAAAAGAGTTGAATTATTAAAGTGACATTGACAACACTTTCGTTTGTTAGCCTGGACAAAGAGAAAGATACTAGTCCTTCTGCAATTACCATGCGTTATTAGAATATATCCAGAAATTTTCAAGACAAGACTAATCATTGTCTTCCAAGCTGAGACTAAGTATTTAAAATAAGATAAATTGTTATCACCTTTTCATTTAGAAGCTTGGCCTCACTAGATGCAACCTCAAGCTTTCCCTTGTGCTCGATCAAATCTTTTTCCCAAGGTTCAAGCTCCGAACGAAATTTAGCAAGCTCAGAGCGGAATTTCTCAGTTTCAACTGTTTACCAATAATAAAAAATTAATTTGAATTTGACAAACAAAGAAAAACTACAATGAATCTCCACTACTGCTCGTAGAATAAGAAAAACTCAGAAAAATTAATTTTAATATAATTTGGACAGGCTAATGAAGCAGAAAAACAGATTTTGAGAGATAAGTTAGCAGCTTAGTTCAAAATGAAAGACCACAGGAGGTTGAAGTACTTCCACGGCATAAGAAGTCAAGCTGGGTTGCAAAACAACCGGTATTCCCATAGAGCATAATCACCAGATGGAAAAGGATGGGGAAAGCCCACTTATCTATCCCATGTCAAGCATTGTATTGTTAATGCAAGCAGTTTGATTAGTCAATAGATTGGGCACAGTTTTTATTTTCTAATTTTATGCTGTAGTAACTTTTTAATTACGATATGCAGTAGAGAACCTATAAACATGTAACAGTAGTGAGAAATCAATTGATTTTTATCCTCTTTTCAAGTGCAATTTAAAACATTTAAAAATTAGCATTAAATACCAAAAGCGAGGTTCAGTTTTCCCATCAAGCAACCTACTATTTTTTAAGAAGAGACTAAACCAATATGCATTGGCTCATACCTTGGTAGTTTAATAACTGATTGACAATTGGTTCAATAGAAAGAAGAAAAAAATTCATATAGTTGATTGAGCCGTACTGAGGGTCTGGCACCAGTTCACAACTATATTGAACCAATCAAACATATTAAAATCATTATTATCTATCAATTTATATTTGGATAAGCTAAAATCCAGGACAATCGGCTATGTATCAGAATTGAGAACCTAACCAAGCCAAGCATTGTAAGTTTAACAATCAATATGGTAAACGGCAAATGTTGCAAGGAAGCATCTTTAAGAACTGAAAAGTTTTAATGAGGTTATGACTAAAAGCATCATATGGAAAGGCATTCAGCAAATCAAATTTAATTAAAGGCAACTTCAAGTATATCAGTACTTAAGACAAGGGTCTACCTTTAGAACTCTCTGTGATTTCTTCCAAGACCTTCTCCTCATCGGTCAACAACTTTTGCAGTTTAGGGATATTATCCTCAAGTTTTGGTATCATATCATTTGAGTCTTCACCCTCTTTCACAAGAGCTTCGATTTTTGATGAATCCTGAAATACGAATGAATGGATAAGGCACATCTCTCATGCATATATTCAAGTGCAATAAATCATGTATTCCCATTACCTTTTCCGCTTTATCCTCCAGCTTCTTGATCTTCTGATTCATGTGCTTATAATCTTCTCGAAACTTGACATCCTGCCTCTCAAACTCCTTGAATTCTTCCTTACACTTCCTCATATCATTATCTAGCTCCTATTACATGAATAACAGAAGAAAAAACTTGGTTACTACCTGATGAGCTTATCACCAAGCATATAATGCCATGCCGTGTCATCATGCAAACTGATAAGTTCAAGTCAAGTCCCATGTCGTGCAAACCTCTTGTATTTGAATATACTTGTTGTGCTTAGTTTCAAGCTCTTTCAGAATCTGTTTATTTTCTTGGATCTTATCCCTGGAATAAGATATCACAAAGTTCTTCATGAGTCAAGAATAAGAAAGGGGAATAGTTAGGAAAGTGATATATATATATATATATATATATAGAGAGAGAGAGAGAGAGAGACAGAGAAACTATAGGTGAAATTCAAAATTACCTTTCTGCCTTAAGATTTTCTTCTAGGCTAGCAACACCCACTTGTAACTCATCCATTTTTCCACCTGTATCATCAACAGCTAGCGTTGTAGCCTTCTCTTGCCATTTCAACAGAGATAACTCTTTGAGCATGTATGCTTCTGCTTCATTCTTCACATCCTGTTTCAAAAAAACTGTTAGGGGTTGTTCAAATATCAAGTGATCCATATAACCACAATTTTACATACCTCCAAGCTGTCTCTTTCTTTCTCAGATAGCTTGACCATTTGCACCACACCAGATCTTCTCTCATTTAGAGATTCTAACCTAAAACATCAACAATACTTCAGACATTAGAAATTATATACTATAACTGAAACCCAAGTGATTATTTAAACAGTGTGTCGCCAATAAAGTATGAAAAACGGGTCCTTATTATAGAGTATATATAGTTTATACTTTCTTTTGTAACTAGTAGCTTAGGCAGTTAAGTGATCATAGCTGTATAACACCAAATTAGGCAGCAACAACAACAAACAGTATCTATGCTTTTTTAATGTTCATTAAGAAGTTTGCATTCCCGAATTGAAATGGAGAAAGAGTGCTCACTGTTTATATGACTCATCAATTTTTTCTACATATTTGTTGGTCCCAATGATATCTTCCAAATATTCTAGAAAGCCTTCATCATGAGGTCCTTGAGATTTTGGTTTCATAAGTGAAATCTGCTCAACTTCGCCCTGATAAGAAACAGTTCAAGCATCAAAAGAGATATATAGGACCAACCACCTGCAAAAAAATATAAATTAAAAGCATCTTATATGAAATAACCAACCTGAAGGATCAGAAACCTATTATTGTCAAGGTCAACACCTTTCCCCTTCAATTTCTTGGTAACTTCAGTGAAGTTACTTGAACGGTTATTAATGTAATACTTAGAGGAGTTGTCCCGAAAAGCCACCCTTGTAATCACAAAGTCAGTTCCAGGAACAGTCTCATATGTTCCATCTTCCTGCAGCCATACAAAATTCAATTCTAATTTTTAAAAATCAAAGATCAAAAACACAAAAGGGTCTAAAACTGTAAGTCTGAAAATTCTTTATGCCACTGGCAGTGTGGTATAAAGGTCTCCTTAAAAACAAGCTCGTGCCAGAACAAACTGAAGGAAAAATTTTAAATATCAAAGATGAAAAACACAAAAGGGTCATCAAACTGTAAATCTGAAAACTCTTCTTACCACTGGCAGTGTGGTATAAAGGTCTACTTAAAAACAAGCTCGTGACAGAACAAACCAAAAGGAAAATAAGCAAACAAAACATAATTAAAAAGCTAAGAGTAAGGGGCTGGTGTGTAAACTAAGGGCGCTTATCATTTTCCCCCTTGATTTTCCATTGATAAGTTTTACTACTAAATTTCTGCTGGAAATTCCACCTTAATTGCGACACACCTCTAGCCACCGTAATTTCGGAACAGGGCTGCTTTCATGGCAGCCTCCATGACCTTCATTGTACTGGCTTACATAGCGTTAGGGAGTAGGTTTAAACCCACATCACCTAGAGATATGGCTTAAGTAGTGCTTATAAAGTTTGGACAGTCCTCATTCCTCATGGGGTTGAGTTATACCCAAAAGCCCAAATTCTTTTCAGCTTTGTTCCTTCTTTAGTTTTACATTCTGGTTATACTTCCTTTCTTATTTACCCTTTTGTAAATTCTAAAAATCATGAAATAAAGTGAAGAGAAGCGATGCCATTTTTAGAATTAATAGTGAAACTATATTTTTTTTTTTTTTTTTGCTATTGGCCTGGTTTTCAACAACACATACTCAAATAAAATACACACGAGAGGGGAAATGTGGAGACCCTAGATCGAACCCAGGCACACATAAAATATCCTCACAACCAAACCACTAGATCATAACAACGCAGACTATAGTGATAATATATCAAATGAAATTGAAAACCAAAAAAAAATCTACAATCTTTTCGTTCTTCACAACAACAAAAAAACATTGGACATCAAATTTAAAGAATTTATTGCTTGCCCAATATATATCTCATCTTCAACAAAAATAACAATAAAAATCAAAATAGCACCAACAAATCAGAGTAAATAAGAAAAGGTACCAAATCAACAATCTCCTGAAAATGAACAGAAACCCCAGCACTATCCAAATTCTGATGATTGCTAGAATTATGTATAAGCTCCGAAACTTTATTCAAACGCATCTGCAAGCACAAGTTCCCAATCAAACAATTAAACAAAAAATTCACAAAAAAAAAAAAAAAAAAACTTACCAAACAAAA
>Ga0228711_1009098_pt1 | contig 13627 bp, 9 predicted proteins | sample MedpolnodulmetaG_2_FD_177996 | JGI IMG/M metagenome (GOLD analysis project Ga0228711, IMG submission 177996) | Root nodule microbial communities from Medicago polymorpha collected in Santa Monica, California, United States - brown nodules | ecosystem: Host-associated > Plants > Roots > Nodule...
AGTATTATTCTAAACCTAGATTCAAAAGTATTTTTCAATCACAATTAAATCAAACATGAACGATAAAGTGCAAGAATAATCTCCGTATCAAATGAAATACTATAACCATACATTTATAGATCAAAGGATTACATGTTTAGCTAAGATCAAGTACCTCTAATCCCAACAATGGAGATTTAGCTACTCATTGTCATGGAAACTTTGCAAGAATGAATTAAAATGGAAAGATTCATTACAACTTTGTGATTTCTCACCAAATGAGGAAGAATCCAACTTCTATCACTCTTACTCTATGACGAACAAGCCCTATCTCTCTCTCTAAAGCTATTGCCAAGTATTTTCTGTGATTATTTGAGTAAAAAAACTAAGACTCCTTTTAAGAATTGATTAAGGGCTATTTATAGACTGTGCTTCTGCCTATGCTGTCTCTTTGATAACTCGCCATTGCAAGTTGGGGGCGAGTTGGAGGCGAGTAAATGTGTCTTTCTGCTCTAGCTTGCTGATGCTACTCGCCATTGCGAACGGGAGGCGAATTGGGGGCGAGTGAATGTGCCTTTCTGCTCATCTTTCTGCCTTTTTGTATTTTTTTTCTTGTTTTTCTTCTTTGCTCAGTGCCTTGAGTAACTTTCCTGCACAATTGGGTCAAGTAAGATAAATAAAGCGAAAAAGGGCCATAATCACTTATCTCTCGGCTTTTTCCTTAATAAATTGCAAAAACAAGTAACAAAAGTGCCCTAAATCTTCATTTGAATTACTACTTTCTGGCACTTATCAAACACACAATTAATTAGCAGCATTTTTATTATGTAAATTTTTAAGTGCCCTGAAGTTTGTTGGGTACTTATATCCTGTAAGCAAAAATTATTTAAAATTTAATTTTTTTTTATAAGGAAGGAGAGAGGACGGACATCAAGAGGTCTCATCGACATCCCAATTAGGTTGGCATAAAAAGTAAGTATTTTTTTTTTGGTGGTGGCTGGGGTTCGAACCTCAGACTTTGTATATATTTAATTTTTAAATATATTAATACAAAAATATAACATGAAATTGAATAATAAATATATACCCAACCAAAATTCAAAAATACTACTTGTTCACCTTTTTATTATTCTCTAATCACAATTTAATGTATGAAATACGTATGTGTTATAATTTTATTATTTATTATAAAATAATTAATTCACCTGGCATATATGTCATAGTTTGATGGGCAATACAAACACCTCTTGCAAACAATATTTTTGGTTGAGGCCACTTTTGCTTTTTTGACCTCCAATATTTCCTAGAAACATATGGAAATGACCAAAAAACTCAGCGGTAGTTAACTACCGTCAGTTTTCTAGTTATAAGTCAGCGGTAGTTAACTACCGTTGGAGGCATTTAAGTATTTTACATGTATTTTTAGGAAGTTTTTGATGTTAGAAAAATAATTTTCACTTTTTTAGGCATTATGTCTCTCCATTGGGTCAGACCTAATAACTACATATGATTGGGGATTGGAAATCGCTCTTTAGACACCTATCATATGCCGAATTACAATTAGACACACCTTTTAAATTGGTCAAACTAATTTCAAAAGTATGTTATTCAATTTAAAATGTGTGAAACGGTAGTTAGTTAATTAATTATCGTTTGGTAGGTTTCTGTGAGCAATCATTAGGTGACTAAGAGCAATCACCTTGGAAAATTGCTTTTCTGACATCAATAACTTCCTAAAAACACAAGTAAATGACCAAATTACCCCCAGCGGTAGTTAACTATCGTTGGCAAACCCGACAACAGTTAACTACCGCTGGCTCCAGCAGCAGTTAACTGTAGCTGGCTTTGCTGCACTTCAGTGCAGTTCTAGTTGGATTTTACGCGTTTCGGTCGAAAAATCAAAATAAATTGAAACTTATTCGGAATTTTACAAAACTTTATAGACACCTCTATAAAAATACATATAGACGATGTTCAAATTTTCGTAACATTCCGAATAAGTCTTGATTTTTTTTATTTTTTCGACCGAAACACGCAAAATCGCAATTGACAAAATAAAAAAAATCTAGACTTATTCGGAATGTAACAAAACTTTTCACATCCTCTATATGTATTTTTATAGAGGTGTCTATAAAGTTTCGTTACATTCCGACTAATTCTTGATTTATTTTGATTTTTTGACCGAACCATGCAAAATCACAATTTTTTTCCAAGTGCGAGTCCGAAAAAGTATCCTAGAGGTTGAATTTTTTCACGGTATTTTGCACTCATGTTTAGAACAAGAAAATAACATCTCCCACAAAAAATTTGAATTTTTCGACAAGGGACGGATTAAATATGAATTTTTAACGTGTCTAAAACTTAAGACACCAAAACATCAACATAAAAATTGAATTTTGAGCTGTTTTTTTTTTTTTTTTAGTATTTCGACTAAGCCTCGATTTATTTTAAATTTTTTACTGAAACGCGTAAAATCGCAATATTTTTCCAACTGCGTGTCTTGAAAAGTTATATCGAGGTTGAGAAAAGATAGGAAAACCCTAAACACAAATCATTTGCGTTTTATTTGAATCTCTCTTATTGTATGTCATTTTCTTTGAGTTTCAATGAAATTGATACTAGTCACCATCATTGAACTGTTAGCCTTAGTTCCATTTTCCAAAAATCTTCATCCATAACCTTCAACGTTCAAACAAAACTCTTAGCAACAATGCTAAACATGCGGTTCCCACCTTTCTTTGTTTTTTGTAGCATAAACTATAATCCCAATCGATTTGAAGATAAAATCAAATATATCTACTCGTGTTTCTACACTTGTTGAAAGAGTTTTTCTTCTCTACTCGTGTTTCTCAACTCATCAAATAAGTTTTGGGTTGCTCTACTTTGCATATCTAAGATGGTTTTGTGTTTATTTTAAGTGTGAGGTTTTCGTTTTTTGCACTATGATATGCTTCTAGAAAAAACAAAAACCTAACACCTAAAATAAATATGAAACAACTAGAGAAAGACTAACCCTTTTAGTGTGTTAGAAAAGCACAAATATAGAACACTTATGCTTTCAAGGAGCTTAAAAGACGAAAGATGAACATTGATTTTTTGTTTAAATGAATTGTGATTAAGTTTAGGTTAAAAAAAAAAGGAAGGTGAGAAACCTTGTTTAACCTTGTTGTTGTTATGAGTTTTGTTTGAACTATGAAGGTTAGGGATAAAAATTTATGGAAAATGGAACTAAGGTTAAGGGACTAATGATGATAGAGAGTATGGAGTTCACGAAGACTCAGAGAAATAGATAGACAAATGATGAGTGGGATTGACACAAAAGAATGAGACCTACATGCATATACCGACCGAGTTCAATTTTGATGGATTTTATTAGCCCATCCAAAACCCACCACCTTTATTAAATCAAATTCTTTTTTGTCCATCCGCCAAAACCAGCTCATCGAGGTAACCCGACCGCTGCTTAATAGGCCAAGTGGGTGATAATCAAGTTGTATAACGTGTGTTTAACAAGACAAATTTCTAAAATGATCTATTAAAAAGAACCTTTTAATATGATTTATTTTGATTAGTTTGTTTAAAAATGAGGTTTAAAATTATCATATTGTCACAGCTTTTCCTCCTAAACACTCGATGATTAAAAGGATATCACACTTTTTTTCTTCTAAGAGATGAGTTTTAGAATTATCAAGCCTTCAAAACTTGCATTCTAAGACTCAAGATTATAGGGATATCACATCCAATTGACCTTTTCGAAATATTTTTCATTTACTATAAAAAAAAAAGTTTTAGTCCTATAAAACTCAAAGATTAAAAAGATGAAACATTTAATTAATCCATTTAAACAAATGATTAAATTGCTTATCATAAATAAAACTATCAATTTAAAAGGTACAATTTTAATAAAAATAATAATAATGTAAAAATGTCCAGATACATCAAACACTTCTAGAAGAATAATAATCCTAATTATATGAAAGAAAGTGGGATGGTTCAAAATAGAGAAACTAGAACAGTCCACACCTTTATACATCAAAGAAAACAAATGAAGGTAAGGTAGGGAGGGACGGGGAAGATATAGAGAGAGAGGACCAACATGTTGGTATTTTGTTGAGATGAATTTGAGTTTATTTAATAGGGTTTGGTTTACTATATGAAGAAGGAGGAGAGTTTGTATGAGATTAGTTATGGGAGTTTTATAAAATGTGGGGGGTTTATAGTGATGTGTAAAGGATAGTGAAGATATATGTGGCAATGTGTTTGGTTTCTCTACTCTAGATTTTTTCTTCTCTTATTTCCTCTCTCTTCTTTTGGTCTCTCCTCCATTTTTTACTCCCTTAGCCCTGATTTATGGTTACTATTTATATGGGAAATTAGGTTAAGGCATTAGGAAGATGCCAATTTGAAAGGTTGGAGGAGGTTATAAAAAGTCAAAGATTTAGAGCAGAGCCTCTACTGAAAGCTCAAAATGGTAAAAGGAAAAAAGCAATGAGAAAAAAAAAAGGGAGGATGTTCAAAATGTTTTGTAAGGAGATAATTGTGACAAAATTGCATGTGAAAAATACAACCAATAAAACATTGCATGTGAAAATCAAAGCTGTGAGAGCTAAAAATAGAGAAAAGGAAAATCAAATGGTAAAGAGAATTTGGAATGGTGCTAGAAATATAAGAAATAAGAATCCTTTGGTGTGTATTTGATGTAGTGCTCCAAAGAGGCTACAACCACTTTGCTACTCTAATTTGTTTTGTTTTTATCATTTTGTACTTTTGTTTTATAATTACTAAATATGGTCCTTAAACAAAATTTCCATTCAACTACTAACAAATGGAATATGAAAAAGGAAAATAGAGAAAAAAAACATGTTATGCAAATCAAAGAGATAATTTCCACCAGGATATAAATCTTGAGGTTGTGGCAGTGCCTCCTCCTATATCTTAACCTCCTTCTGTTGCGGCTCATATGCTCCCTCAAGCTTAGGCTTTGGCATTTGAGACGCTCCAAGTCTATCACGTATGACCTTTGTCTTACGCTCTTGCCTAGACAAGGCTTTTGTGGTCGTCCAATTGCCTCTAACATGATCGGGGCATGCCTCCATAACCTGAAAGAAATCAAAATGCAAAAACAGATCAAAATATTAAAGAAAAATTTGAGATAAGTCAAAATTCATCATAATTAACCTTGTCTCGGATTTTGTTTTTGTGGTCAAGTAGCCTAGTGGCTAGAGAAATTCACCTTTAAGATGAATAAGTGGGGTGTCTAGGGTTCGAACCCCGGCCCCTGCACAAAGTGTGCATTATGCCTTATCAAATGACCTTGTCTCAGATTTTATAAACCACATTCGTTAATAATGCATTTCGATTTAAAAAATCTCAAAATAACGAACACCAAGAAGAAAAAATCAAACACACCAATGAATGTTTGAGCAAATGAGATCTAACATTTTGTTTATTGGTGGGAAATGTCTAAAAAACAATGAGTTCGAGTAACTTGGCTTTAAAAATGACATATTGCAGCAAGATTCAAATATTGGGGGATTTGAGAGTTTTTTAGGGCAAATATCGTAACTATTGAAATAGGGGAAGGAAGTTTAGGCCGACTTATATATTAACATGGTTCAAATTCTATAATCCAAAAATGTGTTTTTTTTTTTATATTTTATTTTAGATTATAGAATCCAAACAAGAATAAAATGTGAATTTGAAGGGTGCGTGAGAGGTATGAATGATAGAATGTCATGTCTTTAAATTTGTCTAAGGCCTACTAATATATTGGGTGGGCAATGTAAGGATTTAATAGGCTGGCTAAGTAAAATACAAAAACACAATATGAAAGTTAGATCACAAATAGAATAGGTAGATCAAAATTTATGTTATCACTCTTGATAGGAATGCCAGAATTCCCTCATTCCATTCAAATTACTATAAAACCAGTGAACTTTGTGCATGTGCAATTGATGGCTTATTGATTTTACATCAAAAGATGAGATTGATAGGGATACTATCTTAGATCTTATAATAAGGAGGATCATGGACTTCAACTTTTAAAAGATCCATGTTAGTTATCGTTAGAATTTTAAATGATTTTCAAGTATTGATCCATCACACTCAATCATTGTTGCCTAGAAACTATAAGACAAATCATAAGCTAAAGTGTGCTATAGTTTTGTTAAGCGCAGGGGCGGAGCCAGGATTTAAACATCGAGGGGGACCAAGTTTAAAAGATATACTTTAGTAAAGATAAAAATGAATTCTCAAATGCACTACATATTAAAAAAAAAAGGCTTAATAGTAGTTTTGACGTCCTAAGTATCATGAACTTGCGATTTTGGCCTCTTAAGAAAATAAATTACAACCTAGCCCCTTAAGTTTAGCCCCTTTTGCAGTTTTGGTCTCATGTCAATTTTGACCAAGTTAACGCACACGTGGACACCACATGTATAATTTTCAATTTAAAAATAAATAATGATGCCACATGTGTAATGATTTAATTAAAAAAATAAAAATAAAAAACGAAGAAAAAACTCCTTTCTCTTCTTTTTTTGTTTTTTTTTAAGTTATTTTTTTTCGTGATATTTAGGAGGTCAAAATTGCTATTAAGCCTGTTTTTTTTTTTAGAAGTTAAAAGACTTTTTTTTCTCCATAAAAGATAGAGACCCACTAGACATATAATATAACATAACACTCTCATATTCGTAGTGATGAGGGACCACATTGTTGACCTTATTGAAACAACATATAAAATCATAGTATATTACTAGTAAAAAAAATTGAAAAACGTGGGGGAACCATGGCCTCCCTTGACCCTGTGATACCTCTGCCACTGGTTAAATGGGTACTGATCAAGTCACCCTTTTAACCGTAAGACGAAGAGGAACATGAGTTTCTACTTACAAAGAGCAACATCCATTATCATTAGAGTTTCAAATAATTTTTAAATATTCTAAAGTAACATTGGATATAAATAGTTGTAAATAAAAGTTGCTATACTTTGTCTTTATATTTGGATTTGAGTGCCAAATTTATTAATTGACATGAGAGATGAATGTCACAACTAAGAACTTAATTGGCCCCACTTGTCACTATATATGAGGACTAACCAGTAAGAGATCCACATCCCCTAGTGATCAAAATAGAAACCATAAGCAGCCACATTGACTTTCCTTTCTTTTCGCCTCAAAGGTGAAACTTCTCTTTCTATATCCTTCTATTTATAAAACCCATTAAGGACCACTCTTAATTTCTTATATTAATTAATTTGTAGGAAAATGACCAAGATTTTTGTGCTACTATATCTTGTCTTCTTAGCTGCTTCTGGATTTGTCAATGGCTCAATCAATAAGAAGGAGAAGAATCATGATATTAAATTGTTTGAGCTCAAGAAAGGTGATCTTACTTTGAAGGTCACTAACTGGGGTGCTACACTTGTATCATTAGTCCTTCCTGACAAGAATGGTAAATACACATAGATTCATTGTTTTATTAGTACTCTTGTTTAAAACCATCTTCCATTAATTTGTTCAGCTTGTTTAAAACATTGATTTATGTTCTTTAACATATTATTTTTTATGCATTTTTAATTAATTCATTATATGGTTTAATTTGATTCAGGAAAGTTAGGTGATATTGTTCTTGGATACGATACTCCCAAGGCATATACTGTAAGTCATGTTCTAAATAATGTCCACACATCTTTTCTTCTATGAAGGCAATAATGTTTTGATTGTGACAAATAGGTTTAGCTTTGATTTGTATTATTAGAGTATAAATTTTTGTTTTTATTTTATCACAAAATATAAAAAAAAATCTCATTGTACTCTTGCATCTATTTCTTATCTTCTCCTCTGGAATGATCCGTGACAATATCTAGTCAAGGGTTGCCACTTGTGTTTAGATTTTTTTTATTGATACTATGCACCACAAATATTTTGTCATTTTGTTATATTTGTTTGAAGACCAAGCACGTTAGCAGGGATAATACTTGTGTACCATAATGGTATATACTATTGTTCAATTAGAATGTGCCACGTGGCACATCCTTTAAAAAAATATATCAAATAAAGCATTTATAAAGTAACATTGATAGGTGACACACTCTAATTGGCCAATGATATATATCATTGGTACCTCAATGGTACACAAGTGGAATCCCGTTAGCAGGACCCTACAACAAATATCTAAATTTGGTGTTCCCTAGAAAAAGGTTTATTTGTTTGTTAAATAATTTAGTTGGTTACGTTGTAGGTTTGCTATTTTTTCTTCTTCTAAGAGGGCCTCCCTAAATAATTTAGTGGGTTCCATAGATGTAGTGGCTTACATAACTTATCATATCAAGAAACTAATGTCATAAACTGCATTTTAAGAATGTCAATGATATTTTTCTTCAAAAAAGAAAATGTCAATGATATTTGAACACTTTTAAATCTCCAACACTCGATCAACACGTCTCTTTATTTCTTACACGTCTATCACACAACTCTCTATTTCTTTATCTCTCTTAAGATGTGTGATGATAGTCTATAGACATCCACAAACATTTTCCTCTTTATAATTGTCATTGGTGCTTTTTTATTCTCATATAAAGTAATGCAACGAAAGTAATAATTTTACGTTTTTTTTTGTTTTAATAAAGTAGTAAATTATACTTGCAATACAAAAAAATTGCAGAATGATTCATCATACTTTGGAGCTACCGTTGGTAGGGTTGCTAACAGAATTGGAGGAGCTCAGTTTACTCTAAATGGAATCCATTACAAATTAATTGCTAATGAAGGAAACAACACTCTCCATGGTACACAAGTTTAATGTTCTCTGTTTCTAAATACATGTCCCAGTCAATCATTTCATTCATGTTAATATATGTTTGAATAATCATAGATCAGTAAATGCATGATAAGTTTTTTCAGATTTTACTATGATTATAATGTGTGGTACACAAATAAATTAATAATTGGACTTGTGTCAACCTCAATTCAAATAATGTAACCACAAAAAAATATTGCTTTATATATTAAGTTAGTATACTACATTTCATCATATATAGAAACATGTCTCTTAATTTTTTACCTTCCTTAGGTGGACCTAGAGGATTTAGTGACGTTCTTTGGAAAGTGGAAAAGTATGTAAGAGAAGGTGATCAACCCCTGATCAAATTCAGTTACCACAGTTTTGATGGTGAAGAAGGTATTGACTAATCAATACCATTAGATATATGTGTTCATTAATCCTTCAGTGTCTATTAGAAACAAAAGAATTAACAACAAAATTAGAGATAGAAAAATTGAAATTAGTCTCTAATTAGATTCAACTAAGTTCAGTCTGGTTCAACAATGCTATGATACGATTGGAATCAAACCAATTGATGAAATGGTCTGTTTCTAGTTCAACCAGTTGAATCGGCCAGTTCAGTCCAATTTTCAAAATACTGAGGTATCATGTATGCTTGTGTATCATACTTATTTCTTCCTCTTTGTATAGAATGGGATACTTCTAAAACAAAGTGGAAAATATTATTAATTAAAGCGACATCAATAATCATTTTACAACTTTTGAGATTACAAAGTCAAACTCTTAGCAATGAACGACACCTCTTTATAAATATGTTTGGATTGGCGGCTAGGTCGGCAAAGTCAAAATGACACCATGATTTTTTGAAGATCCCAAGTGTAACTTTTCCTAAAATCATGGCGGTTAGCTGTGACTCTATCAATCTCACGCCAAATCAAACATGTAGTGATGTACTGCACACATTGAGATACTCCTTTACATCCCTTTCTATGTATCATTTCATATTAGAGATAGTAGTTGGTACACTGTGCGAGTAACATGTTGGTACTTGATGTCTATATAGGATGTGATTACCTCATGTAAGGGTACCTTTCATCATTATCTACCAAGTTGAAATTAATATAAACTACCCTTATATAAGGTGATTACATCTTATACACAGACATCAAATACTAACAAGCTACTCGTTTAGTAAAAACTACTAAGATTTTAAATATTTCAAACTTAAAAATAATAAATGTGCATGCTTGTGATTTGAATTATAACATATAGTATTTATTTGCATTACAGGATTTCCTGGTGACCTCAAAGTAACAGTGAGCTACATTCTAGGAAAAAATTCCCTAACAATAATTATGCAAGCAAAAGCTCTAAACAAACCTACACCAGTAAATTTAGTTAACCATGCTTATTGGAACCTAGGAAACCACAACAGTGGCAACATTTTAGATGAAGTTGTCCAAATTTTTGGATCAAAATTCACACCTTTTGACAATAACCTTATTCCAACTGGAAAATTTTCATCAGTCAAAGGAACACCAAATGATTTCTTAAAGCCACAAATTGTTGGTGCAAGAATTAATCAATTACAAAAAACTAATGGTTATAACGTTAATTATGTACTCAATAAAGGAAAATTGGAGAACAAAGAAGGATTAAAGGTTGCAGCTATAGTGATGGATAAGAAATCAGGGAGGGTTATGAAGCTTAGTACTAATGCTCCTGGATTGCAATTTTATAGTGCAAATTTTGTGAAGAATGACAAGGGAAAAGGAGGGTTTGTTTATCAACCACGTTCTGCACTTTGTTTGGAGAGTCAAGCTTTTCCTGATTCTGTTAATCATCCAAATTTTCCTTCAACTATTGTTACAAAAGAAAAGCCTTATAAGCATGTTATGTTGTTGAAGTTTTCCACCAAAGTTCCGCATGCTTTTTCACAATTCTAACAACTGTTTCAGTTTGGCTGAGACACTTTTACAATAAGTGTTGTTATTAATTGCTTTACAATTTTCCATGTATGCTTCATCTATCTTGTAATATACTTTAGACTACCTACAATACTATTAGTATGTTTTGACACAATAGATAATATTTGTTGTGTTAGCTTTAAGTGAGACTTTTAAAGCTGGTTGATTTCACATCTATGAAGTATTGATATAGATATGATACCGGCCACGATATATAGACAGACACCAACCACGATATAGACAATGGCATAATTCAACGTACTGACATGTGTCGGTGTTGTGACGGTATCGATTACTAGCATGTGTCATACATCGTACATATTGTGAATTCGAACTCAAAATCACACCAATAAATTTAGATGTGTGGATTAAAAGGGAAGTAGTAACCTCAAGCAACAACAACAACAAACCTAGATCTAATCCAGAAATCAAGTGTAAAACACAAAACCGCAAGCAAAATAGGAGGATGTTCAAAATGTTTTGTGAGGAGCTGCTTGTAACAAAATTGCATGTGAAAACTACACCAAAATAAATATTGCATGTGAAAATCATAGCAGTGTGAGCTAAAAATGAAGAAAAGGAAAAGCAAATGGTAAAGAGAATTTGGAATAATGCTAGAATTATAAGAATCCTTTGGAGTGTATTTGATGTAATGCTCCAAAAAGGCTACAACCACTTTGCTACTCTAATTTGTTTTGTTTTATCATTTTGTACTACTGTTTTATAAGTACTAAATTAGGTCTTTAAACAAAATTTCCATTCAACTACTAACAATTGGAAACTGAAATAGAAAAATAGAGGAAAAACATGTTATGCAAATCAAAGCGAAAATTTCCACCAAGATATGAATTTTGAGGTTGTGTTGATGTCTCCTCCTATACCTTAACCTTGTTATGCCGGTGCTAGTATGCTGCCTCAAGCTTAGGCTTTGGCACTTGAGACATTCCAAGTCTATCATGTATGACCTTTGTCGTACGCTCTTGCCTAGACAAGGCTTTCGTGATCGTCATGTTGCCTCTAACATAATTAGGGCGTGCCTCCATAATTGAAAGAAAACAAAATACAAAAATACGTCAATATATTGAAGAAAATTTTGAGATAAGTAAAAATTCATCATAACTAACCTTGTCTCAGATTTTATAAACCAAATTTGTTAATAATGCATTTCGTTTTATAAAAAAAATTCCAAAAATACCCAATACCTAGAATAAAAAAAATCAAACAAACCAATGAATGTTTGAACAAATGAGATCTAAATTTTCTTTTAGTGGTGGAAAATGTCTCAAAAGCAATGGGTTTTGATTAACTTACATTAAAAATGACATACTGAAGCAAGATTCAGATATTGGGGGATTTGAGAGTTTTTTTAGGGCAATATCGTAACCATTGAAATAGGGAAAGGACGTTGGGCCTGACTTATATATTAGCATGGTTAAGATTCTATGATCCCAAAGTGTTTTTTTTTCGGATTATAGAATCCAAACGAGGGTAAAAAGAGAATTTGGAGGGCGTGTGAGAGGTATGAAGAGTGAAAAAAGAATTTTTCTTAAAAATATTAAGGACTAAAATACTATTATGGGATTTAACAATGTGACGTCTTTAAATTGAAAATTACTCTTCTCACTTATAAATTGCTCATTCACTACACCAACAACAATTAACCGTCATTCGGCACTTTCAACTGCAGTTAACTATCGTTGGGGACTTTTAAGATCGGTTTAATCACATTTTAAGTTGGTTTAATTGATCTTAAAAGTGTCGAACGGAAATTAACTACCGTTAAGAATGTCGAGTGGCAGATAACTGTTTGCTGGTATAGTGAATGAACAATTTCATAAATGAGAAGGGTAATAGTTTGTCTAAGGCCTACTAATGTACTGGGTGGGCTATGCAGGGATTTCATAGGTTGGCTAAGTAAAATACAAAGATTTCTGCTTTCCCCCAGCACATTTCGCTCCCACCCAGCTGATATGCCGAAAATGCCCATGCGTTAGTTAAGTCACGCCTCGTGACTTAACTAACGCACCTTATATGTTCTGCGTGACTTAAGTCACGCACCATTGGCATGTGCACGAGTTAACTCACGCACGTTGGCCGCTGGTCAAAACTGAAGAACAAACTTTTTTTGGACTTTGGTCGGTTATTCAACATTCAATCCACACGTTTTTTTTTACCAAATTTTAAACGTTTTTTGACCACATTTATGTTTGTTATAACGTATACTACCATTCACACCTATAAATACCTCTCCATACTTCCCTATTTCCTCACACCATATCACTTTTTCTCCCTCCCCACTCTCTCCCTCTATTTCTCTTCTTTCTTTTTTTCATTCAATAGTCTTTTGGGGGCAAAAGTGATCAGACTTCTTCGGGGAAAATAGTAAGTAGCCGACTTGGGGAAGTGATCAACCCTTGGGGTAATTTTAAATTTGCTTCTTTTTACCCCAAAAACTTTTTACCGTGGGTAAAAAGAATCTTCTTGGGGTATAAAAAGAACCATATTTAAATTTAGCCCAAGGATTGATGATGTATTTCCCCAAGAAGGCTGCTCACTATTTTGCCCCAAGAAGGCTGGTCACTTTTTACCCCAAGAGGGTAAAAAGGAAATAAGTAGATTATTTAGTGAATTCGAATAAATGTATCAATTATTGTATGAATTCTATTAATAAAACTAGACTCTAACCCGTGCGATACACGGATTTATTAGAGTTTCATGTACAGGTATCAAATTGGTTATATTATTATAAACATTTAATGAAATACAATAATGTTTTAAAAAACTAAATCGATTCATTAACTAACTATATGATGTATATATTCCATACAAAAAAAATAAAGAATATGAAATCAGACATATATATTCCCTAACTTGAAATGAGACATATATATATTGCT